>OFTY01000091.1_pt1 | contig 99388 bp, 94 predicted proteins | sample 1775061 | NCBI WGS metagenome assembly OFTY01 (sample SAMN08195773, study PRJEB24354) | sludge metagenome | isolation source: sludge from phenol fed wastewater aerobic bioreactor B | place: India: Nagpur | collected 2016-09-16 | reverse complement strand
GGCCAGGAGCGCCGTTCCGGAGGTCCCGGCGGGCAGCGCGGTCCGCAGCGCAGCGGCGGCTCCGGCGTGGTGCTGCGCACCCTGACCGACGAGGAGCGCAACGCCCGCGCGGCCGCTTTGGCCGATGCCCGCGCCCGTGCCGTGGAAGAGCAGCGCATGGCCGAGGAGCGCCGTGCCGCCGAGGAGGAGGCCCGCCGCCGCGCCGAGCGCGAGCGCGTCGAGCGCGCCGAGCGCGAGGCCGCCGAGGCCCGCAAGCGCGACGAGGAGGCCCGCCGCGCCCAGGAGGAAGAGAGCAAGCGCAATGCCGAGCAGGAGGCGCGCAAGCGCTTCGGCGAGGAGCAGGGCACGGCCGGCACCTCGGCGGGTGCTGGCGCCGGCGCCACCGCGCGCCCCCTCACCCCGCGTCCCGCCGGCACCGCGGAGACCGAAGAGGAGGAGCGTCGCAGCAGCGGCGGCGGCGCGGCCCGAAAGGGTCCCGCGGCCCGCGTCGCGCCTCCGGCCAAGCCCACCCGCACCCCGGGCGGCGCCGAGAAGCAGCGCGGCCGCCTGACCGTGGTCACCGCTTTGTCCGGCGACGAGGAGCGCCAGCGTTCGGTGGCCTCGTTCCGCCGCCGCACCCAGCGCATGACCGGCCATCGCGGCGCCCAGGAGAACAAGGAAAAGATCGCCCGCGAAGTGATCCTGCCCGAGACCATCACCATCCAGGAGCTCGCCAACCGCATGTCGGAGCGGGCGGTGGACGTGATCCGCCTGCTCATGAAGCAGGGGCAGATGGTGAAGATCACCGACGTGATCGACGCCGACACCGCCGAGCTGATCGCCGCCGAGCTCGGCCACACGGTGCGCCGCGTCGCCGAATCCGACGTGGAAGAGGGCCTGTTCGACACGCCCGACGCCCCGGAGGATCTCAAGCCCCGCCCGGCGGTGGTCACCATCATGGGCCACGTCGACCACGGCAAGACCTCGCTGCTCGACGCCATCCGCGCCGCCAACGTGGTCTCCGGCGAGGCCGGCGGCATCACCCAGCACATCGGCGCCTATCAGGTGACCGCGCCATCCGGCAGCAAGATCACCTTCATCGACACCCCCGGCCACGCCGCCTTCACCGCCATGCGCGCCCGCGGCGCCAAGGTGACGGACATCGTGGTGCTGGTGGTGGCGGCGGACGACGGCGTGATGCCGCAGACCGTCGAGGCCATCAACCATGCCCGCGCGGCGGGCGTGCCGATGATCGTCGCCATCAACAAGATCGACAAGCCCGGCGCCAAGCCCGAGCGGGTGCGCACCGAGCTGCTCCAGTACGAAGTTCAGGTCGAGACCATGGGCGGCGAGACGCTCGAGGTGGAGGTCTCCGCCAAGGAGCACCTCAACCTCGACAAGCTGCTCGAGGCCATCGCCCTGCAGTCGGAACTGCTCGACCTCAAGGCCAATCCCGACCGCCCGGCCGAAGGCACGGTGGTGGAGGCCAAGCTCGATCGCGGCCGCGGTCCGGTGGCCACCGTGCTGGTGCAGCGCGGCACGCTGAAGGTCGCGGACATCGTGGTGGCCGGCGCCGAATGGGGCCGCGTGCGCGCCCTCATCTCCGACACCGGCGACACGGTGGAGGAGGCGCCGCCCTCCTTCCCGGTGGAGATCCTCGGCTTCAACGGCACGCCGGAGGCGGGCGACCGCCTGGCCGTGGTGGAGAACGAGGCCCGCGCCCGCGAGATCACCGATTACCGCCAGCGCCAGAAGCGCGAGAAGGCGGCGGCCCGCTCCGCCACCATGCGCGGCTCGCTCGAGCAGATGATGAGCCAGGTCAAGTCGACCGGGCGGAAGGAATTCCCGCTCATCATCAAGGGCGACGTGTCCGGCTCGGTGGAAGCCATCATCGGTGCCCTCGAGAAGATCGGCAACGACGAGGTGCAGGCCCGCATCATCCATTCCGGCGCGGGCGGCATCAACGAGAGCGACGTGACCCTGGCGGAGACCTCCGGCGCGGCCATCATCGCCTTCAACGTGCGCGCCAACAAGGAAGCGCGCGACGCGGCCGAGCGGGCGGGCATCGAGATCCGCTACTACAACATCATCTACGACCTCGTGGATGACGTGAAGCATGCCATGAGCGGCCTGCTCGCGCCGATCATCCGCGAGACCATGCTCGGCAACGCGCTCATCAAGGAGATCTTCCACGTCTCCAAGGTGGGCAAGGTGGCCGGCTGCCAGGTCACCGACGGCATCGTGGAACGCGGCCAGCATGTCCGCCTCATCCGCGACAACGTGGTGATCCACGAAGGCAAGCTTGCCACCCTCAACCGCTACAAGGATGCGGTGAACACGGTGCACGCCGGCCAGGACTGCGGCATGTCCTTCGAGAACTACCAGGACATGCGCGCGGGCGACGTCATCGAGTGCTTCCGCGTCGAGACGGTGCAGCGCTCGCTCTGATCGGGCGCTGACGCGACGGCCCCGACGCCCCCTGCCTCTTGCGAGGGAGGGGACGAAGGACCATCTGCCATCCGCTTGCTTTGCCGGCTGACGTCGGCCAAGCGAGCGGCACAGGAATTCAACCGGAGCGACACGGTCCAAACCCGGCCGCTCCCCCTTGAAGAAGAAGGCGCCCCCGGCGAGGCCCCAGAGCGGGCCGCCCGGCGCCGAAGAGGCTTAAGACCATGAGACCCCAGACCCGCACGGGAGGCGGCCCCTCCCAGCGCATGCTGCGCGTGGGCGAGCTCGTTCGCCACGCGCTCGCCGACGTGCTCTCGCGCGGCGACCATATCGATCCCGTCCTGTCCGGCCACATCATCACCGTGCCGGAAGTGCGCATGTCGCCGGACCTGAAGATCGCCACCTGCTTCGTCATGCCGCTCGGCGGCAGGGACCTGACGCCGGTGCTGAAGGCCCTCGACGCCAACCGGCGCCACCTGCGCGCCGAGATCGCCCGGCGGGTGGAGCTGAAATCCGTGCCGGACCTCAGGTTCCGCGAGGACACCTCGTTCGATGAGGGTGCCCGCATGGACGCGCTGCTGCGCTCGCCCGAGGTCACCCGCGACCTCGATCTCGACGACGACAATACCGAGACCGATCCGAAATGAACGCCCCCGTTTCCCCGACGACGCCCGCCCAGACCGCCACGCCGGTGACGGACGCCGAGGCCCGCCCCGCCGCCGCCCCGCGCGGCAACGCTCCGCGCGAGCGCGACCAGCGCCCCCGCGCGCCCAAGCGCGACCTCAACGGCTGGGTGCTGCTGGACAAGCCCACGGGCATGACCTCCACCCAGGCGGTGGGCGCGGTGAAGCGCATTTTCGGCGCCAAGAAGGCGGGCCATGCGGGCACCCTCGATCCCTTGGCCTCGGGCTGCCTGCCCATCGCCTTCGGCGAGGCCACCAAGACGGTTCCCTACGTGATGGACGGGGTGAAGACCTACCGCTTCACCGTGCGCTTCGGCATCGAGACCGATACCGACGATTCCGAAGGCCGCGCCGTCGCCACCGCCGAGGCCCGTCCCACCGACGAGGCGATCGCCGACGCGCTCGGCGCCTTCCGCGGCGAGATCATGCAGGTGCCGCCGGCCTATTCCGCCCTCAAGATCGACGGCGAGCGCGCCTATGACCTCGCCCGTGACGGCGAGAAGGTGGAGCTCAAGGCCCGCCCTGTCACCATCCACCGTCTGGTGCTGGTGGCCCGGCCCGATGCCGACCATGCGGTGCTGGAGGCCGAGTGCGGCAAGGGCACCTATGTGCGCGCCATCGCCCGCGATCTCGGCCGCGCGCTCGGCTGCCTCGGCCACATCAGCGCCCTGCGCCGCGCCTCGGTGGGCCCCTTCCTGGAGGAGGACCTCGTGCCGCTCGCCGAGCTCGACGAGCGCGCCGCGGAAGGCGAGGCCGCGCTGATGGAGGCCCTCGACCCCACCGAGCTGGCGCTGGAGGAGCTGCCCGCCCTCTCCCTCACCCCGTCCGACGCCCACCGCCTGCGCTGCGGGCAGAGCGCCATCCTGCGCGGCCGCGATGCGCCCATCGTGGAAGGCCATGCGGCGGTGTTCTGCCAGGGCGCTCTGGTGGCCATCGGCGATGTGGAGGGCGGCGAGGTGTTTCCCCACCGGGTGTTCAACTGGGGCCGGCAGGAGAGCCCGCGCGGCCGCTCCGGCGGCAAGCCGCCCCACCCGCGTCCGGAGCGCTGAGGCCCGCCGGACACCCGTACCGACCGGCCGGTGCGCGGCCTGTCCGCGCCGGACCGCCAGGCCCCCCGTTCTGCATCCATGCCCGCTCCGGCCCGCCCGGGGCGGGCATGCTGCTTCGCCGCCATGATGTCGCACCGCACCGGCTCGCGGCTCGCAGGGATCGACGGCCTCGGGGCGCTGTTGTAACGGAGCAGGACATCTTTTGGACCGAGGACTGCAGCCGGACCGGCCGCACGGCCTCCCCTTGGACGGCGGGAAACGGACCCGATGCGGATAACGATAGGTGATCTCCCGCGCTGCCCCTCGCGCCCCGTCGGATGAGCGGGCGCCGCTGATGTCTGCCCCCGCCCAGTCTGCCTCGCCCCCCTCCACCGCCGACCAGCGCCGCGCGCGGATCATGGCGGTCGCGACGGCGCACTTCCTCAAGTCCGGCTTCGAGCGCGCCAACCTGGATCGGGTCGCGGCCGACGCGCGCGTCGGCAAGCAGGCCATCTACGAATTCTTCCGGAACAAGTACGATCTGTTCGATGCGGTGGTGCGGGCCGCGATGATCGCCGCAACGCCACCGGCCCCGTCGTTCGCGGGCGAAATCGAGACGGTGCTGGAAAACCAGGCCCTCTACGCCTCCACGGTCTACGCCGACCCCCACGTCATCGAGCTGCTGCGCGCCAACATCGTCGCCGTGCGCCGCTTTCCGGAGCTGGCGACCGCGCTGCACGAGTTCCGACGGCAGCAGGTGATGGCCCTCGCCGACTATCTCTCGGGCCTCGCCGCCGCCGGCCGGATCGGGCCCCTGCCGGGACCGCCGCTCGATCACGCGACCCGGCTCGTCAACCTCACTCTGGCGGGCACCTGCTACCTTCTTGGACGCCCGCTGCCGGAGGATGCCGAGCGCATGGCGCAGGCGCGCTTCGCGGTGAACCTGTTCCTCAAGGGCATCGGCGCCGCCGATGCGGGCAGCCCCGACATCTGCCGCCCGGCGCCGCCCTGCACCGCCCCGGCGGCGGAAAAGCCGGTGCAGCGCCGCATGTCCGGCGAGCGCTACGATGTCCTCTGCGATGCAGCGCTGGACGAATTCATGGCGGCCGGCTTCGAGAACGCCAGCGTCGAGCGCATCCATTGGGCGGCAAAGGTGAGCCGCACCACCATCTATCGCCAGTTCTGCAGCAAGGAAGGCCTGTTCCGCCGCGTGGTGGAGCGCGAGATCGCGCGGCAGGCGATCCGCCTCCCGGTTCCCGAGGAGGGCGACCTGGAGGCGCGCCTCGTCGCCCTGGCGCGCAGCATGCTCGACCTGCACCTCGTGCCGCGCGCGCTGAAGCTCCACCGCCTGCTGATCGAGGAGGCCCTGGTATTCCCCGAACTGGCGCAGGGCTATTACGATGCACGGGTCGCGCGGCTGGGGTCGGCGCTGGCCCAGGTGATGGCCGCCGCCGGCCATTCGCGGCCCTCCCCCGGGGTCGTCGCGGCCTTTCACACCCTCGCCACCTTCGGGATGCGCTACGTCGCAGCCGACCGGCCGGTCGGCGAGGAGGAGCGGGCGGAGAACGCCCGCCAGTGCGCCCGCATCCTGACGCGGGGGCTTAGGGCCTGAGCCGCGCGGCTCCAGCCGTCCGCAGGACGGTTGAGAGCCGGCGCCGCCTCACTGGTATCGCGCCAGCCCCAGGTCGGCGATCTCGATCTCCGGCGCCGCCCCGCTCACGAGGTCGGCGATGACGCGGCCCGAGCCGCAGGACATGGTCCAGCCCAGGGTGCCGTGCCCGGCGTTGAGGAACAGGTTCGGGTAGCGGGTCGGGCCGATGATGGGCGTGCCGTCCGGCGTCATGGGCCGCAGGCCGCACCAGAAGATGGCCTGGCTCTGGTCCCCGGCGCCGCCGAACAGGTCCTCCACCGAATGCTCCAGCGTCGCCCGCCGGGCGTCCGGCAGGGATTTGTCGAAGCCGGCGATCTCCGCCATGCCGCCCACCCGGATGCGCTCGCCGAGGCGGGTGATGGCCACCTTGTGGGCCTCGTCCATCACCGTCGAGACCGGCGCGCGCGCCGCATCGACGATGGGCAGGGTGATCGAATAGCCCTTCACCGGATAGATCGGCAGGTCGAGCCCCAGCGGCCCGAGCAGGGCCGGCGTGTAGCTGGCGAGGCACGCGACCACGAGGTCGCAGTCGAGATCCCCCTCGGAGGTCGCGACCGCCGCGATGCGCCCGCCCGACACCTTCAGCGCACGGATCTCCACCCCGTAGCGAAAGGTGACGCCCGCCTTCTCACACAGCCCCGCCAGGGCATTGGTGAACAGGAAGCAGTCGCCGGTCTCGTCGCCGGGCAGCCGCAGGCCGCCGACGAGCTTGTCCTTCGCCGCTGCAAGGCCCGGCTCGGCGGCGACGCAGCCCGCGCTGTCGAGCACCTCGAACGGCACGCCGTCAGCCCGCAGCACCTCCACGTCCTTGCCGATGGCGTCGAGCTGCTTCTGGGTGCGGAACACCTCCAGCGTGCCCTGGGTGCGCTCGTCATAGGCGATGCCGGTCTCGGCACGCAGGGTATCGAGGCAGTCGCGGCTGTATTCGGCAAGGCGCACCATGCGGCTCTTGTTCACCCGGTAGCGCGCCGCGGTGCAGTTGCGCAGCATGGCCAGCATCCAGCGCCAGGTGGGCACGTCGAAGCGCGGCTGGATGATCAGCGGCGCATATTTCATGAAGAGCCACTTCATCGCCTTGACGGGAATGCCGGGCGCGGCCCAGGGCGCCGAATAGCCGGGCGAGATCTCGCCGGCGTTGGCGTAGCTCGTCTCCAGGGCGGGGCCTGCCTGCCGATCGAGCACGCACACCTCGTGCCCCGCCTTGGCGAGATAATAGGCCGAGGTGACGCCGATCACGCCGGCCCCCAATACGGTAATCTTCATGGCCGCGTCCTGCGCCTCGCAAAGCTGAGCCGGAGCAGATTAGCGCGCACCGCAAGGTGCCCGGCAAGGGCCATTCGCAGGCCCCCGCCGTGCGCCAGACGCGCGGCTCCGGAACGCTACCAGCAAGATCAGGACCAGATGGAGGGACGGGACCGGCGGCCGCGCGCCCCGCCCGCGCCTCAGGCGATGTGCTTCACCACGCCGCCGTCCACCCGGAGCGCCGCGCCATTGGTGGCGGAGGCCTGCGGGGAGGAGACGTAGACCACCATGTTGGCCACCTCGTCCGGGGTGGCGAGGCGCTTGATGAGGGAGGTGGGGCGGTGCTCGGCGATGAAGCGGGCCTCCATCTCCGGCTGGGTGATGCCGGCGTCGGCCGCCATCCTGCCGAAGAAGTCGCCCACTCCTTCCGAGCGGGTCGGGCCGGGCAGGACGGCGTTCACCGTCACGCCGGTGCCGGCGGTGGATTCGGCAAGGCCACGCGAGACGGCGAGCTGGGCGGTCTTGGTGGTGCCGTAATGGACCATCTCCGCCGGCGTGTTGAGCGCCGACTCGCTGGAGATGAAGACGATGCGGCCCCAGTTCTTCGCCAGCATCTGCGGCAGATAGAGGCGCGCCATGCGCACCCCGCTCAGCACGTTGACCTCGAAGAAGCGCATCCAGTCCGCATCGCTGATCTCGGCGAACGGCTTGGGCTCGAAGATTCCGAGGTTGTTGATGAGGATGTCCGCCGCCGGCACCGCGGCGGCGAAGTGCGCCACCCCATCCGCCGTGCCGAGATCGGCGGCCACGCCCGCGACGTCGGCCTGCGGCACGCTCGCGCGCAGCCGCTGCACCGCCGCCTCCACCCGCTCGGCGCCGCGCCCGTTGACGATGACGTGCGCGCCCGCCGCCGCGAGCCCCTTGGCGATGGCGAAGCCGATGCCGGAGGTGGAGCCGGTGACCACCGCCGTCCTGCCGGAAAGATCGATGTTCATGTGCCTGGTCTTCCCTATTCCGCCGCTTCGGCGAAGAAGTCGGTGAGCAGCCGCGCGAAGCGCGCCGCATGCTCGATCTGCACCCAATGGCCGCAGCGGCTGAACACGTGCAGCTGCGACCGATCGATCCATTGCAGCAGCGTGAGGGAGTTGGACAAGGGGATCACCTTGTCGTCGCGGCCGTGGATGATCAGGGTTTCGTGACCGAGGGCCCGGATGTCGGCCTCCGCGCTCGTCATGGCGTCGACCCAGCGCTGGCGCGGCGCCGGGAACATGGCCGAGAAGCTCTCCTGGAAGCCCGGCCGGATGCTGGCGCGATAGCGCAGCTCCGCCAGCTCGTCATTCACCAGCTCGCGGCTGAAGGCGAAGATGTCGAGCAGCGTCTTCATGTTCTCCAGCGACGGCTCGTAGCCCCACACCGCATCGAGCCCGTGGGTGATGGGGAACGGCACGCCCACGCTGCCCATCAGCACGAGCCGCCCCACCCGCTCGGGATGCTGGATCGCCATGGCGAGCGCGATGGCGCCGCCGAAGGAATTGCCGACGATGTGCGCCTTGGGCAGCCCAAGGGCGTCCAGCAGGCCCACCGCCTGCCGGACCCAGGTGGCGATGTCGTAGGTGATGCCGTCGGGCCGCGCGCTGAAGCCGAATCCCACCATGTCCGGGGCCAGCACGCGGTGATGCTTCTCCAGCTCGGGCAGCGCGAGGCGCCAGTTGGCCCACGCGCTCACGCCGGGTCCCGAGCCGTGGATGAACAGCACCGGAAAGCCTTCGCCGCGGTCGTGGAAATTGGTCTCGATGCCGGCGGCCTTGATGGAGCGGGCGATCTCGGGATTGGCGGCGTCCATGGGCTCCTCCTCGCGGGCCTCGTCCGGGCCGGTTGCGGCCACCGTAGTGGGATAAATTTATCGACACAACGTCGAATAACGATATTTTCAGCACGGCCCTGCGGTGATCTTTGCCGCACCTTTCACGACCCCAGGAATGGCACCGGAAATGCTCGCCAACACCTTCAAGACGGCGCTGAAAAACGGTCAGCAGCAGATCGGGCTCTGGCTCGCCATGGCCGACCCCTACAGCGCCGAGATCTGTGCCGGCTCGGGCTTCGACTGGCTGCTGCTCGACGGCGAGCATTCGCCCCTGGACCTGCGCACCATGCTGGCGCAGTTGCAGTCGGTGGCGCCCTATCCGGCCCATGCGGTGCTGCGCCCGCCCACCGGCGATCCGGTGCTGATCAAGCAGATGCTCGACATCGGCGCGCAGTCGCTGCTCATCCCCATGGTGGAGACGCCGAAGCAGGCGGAGATGCTGGTGCGGGCCACCCGCTATCCGCCGCAGGGCTTCCGCGGGGTGGGCGCGGGCATCGCGCGGGCGGCGCGCTGGGGCCGGCTCCACGCCTACATGGACCACGCCAACGAGGAAGTGTGCCTGCTGCTGCAGGTGGAGACGCGCACCGGGCTCGATAACCTCGAAGCCATCGCCTCCATCGAGGGGGTGGACGGGGTGTTCCTCGGCGCCGCGGACCTTTCCGCCTCCCTCGGCCATCCGGGCCAGCCGCAGCATCCGGAAGTGGTCGCGGCCATGGACAAGGCCATCGCCACCATCCTCGCCTGCGGCAAGGCGCCGGGCCTGCTCGCCACCGACGAAACGGTGGCGGCCCGTAACCTCGCCCAGGGCGCGCGCTTCGTGGCGGTGGGCGTGGACGCGCTTCTGCTGGTGAAGGCGACGCAGGACCTGGCGCAGCGCTTCAAGGGCGGCGCGCCGGCGGTCGCCAAGGCGTCGCCTTACTGAGCCGCCGGCATCGGGAGGCTCGGGACGCGGCCCGCGCGACGGGCCGCGTCTTACCGCATCAGTATTTGATCAGCGCCGGGCGCATGGAGGAGGACGGCGCCATCAGCGGGACGATGATGTTCGCCCACACCCGGGTGTCGTAGCCGCCGTAGTTCTCCTCATAGACGTCGCGGGTCAACTTCAGCTGCACGTTCACGATGTCGAAGTCGTAGCCGATCAGGCCGCCGAGGGCGAACTGGCTCTGCTGCTGGTAGCCCCAGTAGGGCGTCGACAGGTCGGTGGACCCATAGCCCACCGCGCCGATCTCGAACTTGCCGAACTTCTTGGTGGCGGTGAGGTCGACGTTGAACCACGCCGGGCTGCCGTCCACGCCCTCGGCGCCGGTGCCGTAGATGAAGGTGGAGGACAGGTTCCAGCCGTCCTTCAGATAGCTCAGCGCGGCGATGCCCTGCCAGGAGACATAATCGTTGCCGATGTCCGAGCGGATCGGCAGATAGATGCCGCTCTGGAAGCCGCCGAAGAAACCGTTGCCGAGGTCCCACTTCACCTGCATGTCGATGAAGGCGTTGGCCATGCCGGAGAAGGTCGGGCCGTTCTCCACGTCGACGTTCACATAGGGCATCACGGTGTCGAGCATGATGACGCCGCCGAACAGCTGATAGGGCGTCGACCAGATCAACCAGGCCGGCACCACGGCGCCGATATCCACGTTGGGGTCGGAATCGCGCGAGCCGTAGGTGGGGATGGTGATGGACCAGAGGCCCTCCGGCAGCGGCGCGCCGAGCGGAATGCCGGTGGAGATACCCGGCATGAGCTCGGACCCGGCCTGCGCCTCGGTCATGGGCAGGCTCGTCAGGGCGAGGCCCGCGACGGCCGATGCCGCCAGCAGCTTCTTGGTGTTGGTCATAGATCAGCCCCCGATTTCTTGGCTTATTTCTTCAATTTTCTGAGAAAAACATGCGGGCGGAGCGCGCGGCCCCGCCCCGGTTTCAGGATTTCCCGCCGGAAGGGCCGCCCTTCGGCACGCCGGCGGCGCTGAAATGCAGCGCCGGAACCTCGCGGATGATGATGCGGATGGCCTCCTTCGGCGCATCGATGGCCTCGTGGATCGCCTCCGCCACCTTCTGGTGGAGGCGGACCTTGGCCTCGTCCGAGCGGCCCTCGATGAGGGTGATCTCGACGACCGGCATGGCTATTCCGCCACCTTGATGGAGACCGAACCGAGATTCTGCACGCTGGTGCGCACGCTCTCGCCGACGCTGAGCGGATGGGCCGCCGTGGCGCCGCCCGCCAGCACGATCCAGCCCGGCTTCAGCCCGCCGATGGACGCCGCCGCCCGCGCCGCCGCCACGAGCGAGCGCAGCGGATGGCCGAGGATCGCAGCGGTGGAGCCGATCTGCACCACCCGCCCGTTCACCTCCACGACGATGCCGAGATTGGAGAAATCCTGGTCCGGCCGGCCCCAGGGCCCCACCACGAAGCCCGAGGAGGAGGAGTTGTCGGCGATCACGTCGGGCAGCGCGAACTTGAAGTCGCGGTAGCGCGAATCGATGATCTCCATGGCGGGGGCGATGGCCTCCACCGCGGCCAGCGCCTCGGCGGGCGAGACCGTGCCGCAGAGCTCGCGCTTCATCAGGAAGGCGAGCTCCGGCTCGATGCGCGGATGCACGTAGCGCTTCTTGGAGAGCGCGCCGCCCTCCTCCAGCCGCATGGCATCGGTGAGGCGACCCCAGATCACCTCGTTGACGCCCACCTGGATCATCTTGGCGCGGGAGGTGAGGCCCATCTTGACCCCGGCGAGCTTCTCGCCGCGGGCAAAGCGCCGCTCCATGGACAGCGCCTGGACCGCATAGGCGTCCTCGACGCCCAGCGGGCCGCTCTCGGTGAACTGGGGGATGGCCGTGGCGGTGCGCGCCGCCTCGTCCACCACCTCGGCGAAGTGCGCGAGCGTGCTCATTCTGCGGCCGCTCCTGCGTCGCGGGACTTCAGGATGTCGAGGGCGACATCGACGATCATGTCCTCCTGACCACCGACCATGCGGCGCTTGCCGAGCTCAGTGAGGATGTCGCGGGCGTCCACGCCATAGGTCTTCGAGGCGTTCTCCGCGTGGCGCAGGAAGCTCGAATAGACCCCGGCGTAGCCGAGCGAGAGGCTCTCGCGATCCACCCGCACCGGGCGGTCCTGCAGCGGGCGCACCAAATCGTCGGCGGCATCCATCAGCATGTGCAGGTCACAGCCGGTCTCGATGCCCATGCGGTCGAGCACAGCGATGAGCGCCTCGAGCGGCGCGTTGCCCGCCCCCGCGCCCATGCCGGCGAGCGAGGCATCGACGCGCACCGCGCCGGCCTCGATGCCCGCCACCGCATTGGCGACGCCGAGGGTGAGGTTGTGGTGGGTGTGGACGCCGATCTCGGTCTCCGGCTTCAGCGCCGCGCGCACCGCCGCCACCCGCTCGGTGTACTGGCTGGGCAAGAGCGCGCCGGCGGAATCGGTCACATAGACGCATTCGGCGCCGTAGCTCTCCATGAGCAGCGCCTGCTCCACCAGCTTCGGCGCGTCCACCATGTGGGCCATCATCAGGAAGCCCACGGTGTCCATGCCCATCTCGCGCGCCACCTCGATGTGCTGGCGCGAGACGTCCGCCTCGGTGCAGTGGGTGGCGATGCGCACCGAACGGGCGCCCGCCTTGTAGGCCTCCTTGAGGTCATGCACCGTGCCGATGCCGGGGAGCAGCAGCACCGTCACGCGGGCGTAGGCGCATTCCTCGGCCACGGCGGCGATCCACTCCACGTCATCGTGGGCGCCGAAGCCGTAGTTGAAGGTGGAGCCGGTGATGCCGTCGCCATGGGTGATCTCGATGGCGTCCACATGGGCGCGGTCGAGGGCACGGGCGATGGCCTTGACCGAATCGAGGCTGTACTGGTGACGGATGGAGTGCATGCCGTCGCGCAGGGTCACGTCCTGCACATAAAGCTTGTTCGGATTGGTGCGGGCCATCACGCGGCCTCCCTCTGGAGCTGCTTGGCCGCCCAGTGATCCGCAGTGGTCATGGCAGCCGAGGTCATGATGTCGAGGTTGCCGGCATAGGCCGGCAGGTAATGGGCCGCGCCCTCCACCTCGAGCATGATGGTGGTCTTGAGGCCGGACTGGTAACCGGCGCCGGGGATGCGCACCGGGGCGTTGTCGCCGATGACCTCGAACTGCACCTTCTGCTTGAGGCGATAGCCGGGCACGTACTTCTGCACCGCGGCCGCCATCTCCTCGACCGACTTCTCGATCGCCTCGCGGCTGCCGCCCTGGGAGAGGGTGAACACCGTGTCGCGCATGATCAGCGGCGGCTCGGCCGGATTGAGGATGATCACCGCCTTGGAATGCTCCGCCCCGCCGAGGTCGCGGATCGCCTTGGAGGTGGTCTCGGTGAATTCGTCGATGTTGGCTCTCGTGCCGGGGCCGGCCGACTTCGAGGAGATGGAGGCGACGATCTCGCCCCAGATCACCCGGTCGGTGGCTCGGCGCACCGCATGGACCATGGGGATGGTGGCCTGCCCGCCGCAGGTGACCATGTTGACGTTGGGCTCGTCGATATTGGCGTCGCCGTTGATCACCGGAATGGTGAAGGGGCCCACCGCGGCCGGCGTCAGGTCGATGACCTTCTTGCCGTCCTTCTGCAGCAGCGCGTTGTTATGAAGGTGCGCCTTGGCCGAGGTGGCGTCGAACACCACGCCGATCTCGCCATAGTTCGGCAGCTTCCTGAGGCCGTCGATGCCCTCGTGGGTCACCGGCACGCCGAGGCGCGCCGCGCGGGCGAGGCCGTCGGAATTGGGGTCGATGCCGACCATGGCGCCCATCTCGAGATTCTGCGAGTTGCGCATGATCTTGATCATGAGGTCGGTGCCGATATTGCCCGACCCGATGATCGCTGCCTTGATCTTCTTCATTTGGCGTCAGTCCTTCCCAAAGGCGGCGCGCACGGAGCCGAGGCCCTCGATCCGCGCTTCGAACACATCGCCCCACTTGACCGGCGCCATGGGGCCGAGGGCGCCCGACAGCACGGTGTCGCCCGCCTTCAGCGGACGGCCGACGCGGGCCATGGTCTTGGCCAGCCACAGCACGGCGGAGAGCGGATCACCGAGGCAGGCGGCACCGGCGCCCACGCTGACCGGCTCGCCGCCCGTCTCCATCACCATGCCCATGGCGCGCAGATCGAGCCCGTCGAGCTTCTTCGGGCAGGCGCCGAGCACGTAGAGGCCGGAGGAGGCGTTGTCGGCGATGGTGTCGAGGATGCCGATCTTCCAGTCGGCGATGCGCGAATCCACCACCTCGACGGCGGGCAGCGCGAAGGCGATGGCGCGCAGCACGTCGGCGATGGTGAGGCGCTCCTCGTCGAGGTCGCGCTCCATCACGAAAGCGACCTCCGCCTCCACCTTGGGCTGGAGCAGCTTGCCCGGCGCGATCTCCCAGCCGTCGAGCACGGCCATGTCGTCGAACAGCATGCCGTAGTCGGGCTGATCGACGCCGAGCTGCTTCTGCACGGCTCGCGAGGTGAGGCCGATCTTGCGGCCCACCAGCCGCCGGCCGGCCTCAAGGCCGCGCTTGGTGTTGATCTCCTGCGCCGCATAGGCGAGGTCGAGCGCCCCTTCGGGCAGGAAGTCCTTGACGGGCGCGCAGGGCACGCCCGTCCGGGAGGCTTCGAGCAAGGTATCGGCGACCTTGCTGACCATGTGTTCCGTCACCATTGGCTCCCGTCAGATCTGGATGCAGACGTTGGACAGCTCGGTGTAGAACTCCAGCGAGTGGAGCCCGCCCTCGCGGCCGATGCCCGACTGCTTGGCGCCGCCGAAGGCGGTGCGCAGGTCGCGCAGGAACCACGAATTCACCCAGCAGATGCCGACCTCCATTTTCGCCGCCACCCGATGGGCGCGGGAGAGGTTCTCGGTCCACACCGCCGCGGCGAGGCCGTAGGGCGTGGAATTGGCGAGGCGGATGGCCTCATCCTCCGTGTCGAACGGGCGGATGTGGCAGCAGGGGCCGAAGATCTCCTCGTTCACCACCCGGGCGTCGTCCTTGAGGCCGGTCCAGATGGTGGGCTCGATCCAGGCGCCGTTGGCCAGCTCGCCGGGCATCTCGGGAACGCCGCCGCCGGTCACCAGGGTCGCGCCTTCCTCCAGCGCGAGCTTGTAATAGGAGAGCACCTTGCCGCGGTGCTCCTGGCTCACCAGCGGGCCGAGATTGGTGCCCGGCTCTTCCGGGCGGCCGAGCTTCAGCGCCTCGGCGCCGGCCTTCAGGCGCGCCACGAAGGCGTCGAAGATGGGCCGCTCCACATAGATCCGCTCGGTGCCGAGGCACACCTGGCCGCAATTGGCGAAAGCCGAGCGCAGGGTGCCCTCGATGGCCTTGTCGAGGTCGCAGTCGGCGAAGACGATGGCGGGGTTCTTGCCGCCCAGCTCGAACGACACCTGGCGCACGCCCAGCGCCGCCTGGCGCATGATGGCCTCGCCGGTGCGGGTCTCGCCGGTGAAGGTGATGCCGTTGACGAGGGGATGCTGGGTGAGGAACTCGCCGGCCGAGTTCGGGCCGAGGCCGTGCACGACGTTGTAGACGCCCTTCGGCACGCCCACCTTGTTCATCACCTCGCCCAGCAGGGTGGCGGTGAGGGGGGTCTCCTCCGAGGGCTTCACCACGACGGTGTTGCCGCAGGCGAGCGCCGGGCCGACCTTCCAGGTCATCAGCAGCAGCGGCAGGTTCCACGGCGAGATCACCGCGATCACCCCCTTGGGCCGGCGCAGGCCGTAGTTCAGCGCGCCCTTGCCGCCGCCCTGCTCCAGCAGGAAGGCCTCGGTGGAGATGTTCTTCACCGTGTCCGCGAACATCTTGAAGTTGGCGGCACCGCGGGGAATGTCGATGTGCGAGGCGAGGCCGAAGGGCTTGCCGGTGTCGAGGCATTCGGCGGCGAGGAAATCATCGAAGCGGGCGTTGATCTCGTCCGCGACGCCCGCCAGAAGGTCGGTGCGCTGGGCCACGGTGAGAGCGCCCCAGGGGCCGTCGAGAGCCGCCCGGGCGGCGCTCACCGCGGCGTCGATCTCCGCCTTGCCGCCCTCGGGCACGCGGCCGATGACGCTGTTGTCGAGGGGCGAGCGATTCTCCCAGCTCTTGCCGGTGGTCCCCTGAGTGAATTCGCCATTGATGAAATGCGCCGCGTCGCGCCGCGCGCCATCAACACCAATCTGCGCCGTCTTGTGCAGAGCCTGAACCGACATGGGTCCCCTCCTCCATCTGCCCCGCGCCGCCAGCGGCCGCGCGAGCACATGAGCTTCGCCTTCAATGGCATATTATATATCGATAAAAAATATTCTTATCGATATTTTAATCGTTATTTGTCTGCCCGAAAATCGGGCAATTTCCGCTCCGGAGCGCCGGTGCCGAGGGCCTTTCGGCCACTCCCGGCGCGCCGCGCCCGCCACAGCCAGCTCCCCTTGCGAACGCGCTTGTGGGAGATGCCCTGAGGCATCTCCCACCCGCCCCCTTAACCGAGGCCGAGCGCCGACAGCCCTGCCCCGGCGCAGGCGAGGTCATCCTCCTCGGAGCCGCCGGACACGCCGATGCCGCCGATCACCACCCCGTTCTCGAGGAGCGGCAGGCCGCCGGCGAACAGCACCACCCCCGGCCGCAGGGCGATGCCCTGGTGCAAGGCGGGGTTGCCCGAGAGGTCCGCACCCAGCGCGTGGCTGGATGCGCCGAAGACGGCTGCGGTGTAGGCCTTGTCCTGGGCGATGGTGATCGAGGCCTTGAAGGCCCCGTCGCCGCGCAGCAGCGCCACCAGGTCGCCGCTCGCGTCCACCACCGCCGCCACCACCGCCTTGCCGGCGGCGCGCCCGTGCGCCACCGCCGCCGCCACCGCGGCATGGCCGGCCTCAGCCGTCACCGAACGCCGCGAGAGGGAGATGTCCATCCCGGCCGGCTCCTCAGGTCACGACCGAGAGGAAGGCTTCATTGAGCTTGCGCTCATAGTAGAAGATGCCCTTGCCCACCTCGTTCTCGTCCCAGGTGCGGGTCGGATTGTCGGGATAGTAGGTATAGCCGCCCGCGAAGACCTCGTTCCGGTTGCCGGACGGATCGAAGAAATAGATCGTCTGGCCGCGGGTGATGCCGTGGCGGGTCGGGCCGATGTCGATGGAGATGTCGTAGTGGGTGATGATGTCGGCCGCGTTGCCCACCGCCTGCCAGTTCTCCAGCTCGAAGGAGACGTGGTGCAGCTTGCCGGGCTCGGGATGCTTCACGAAGGCGATGTCGTGGGCCTTCATGCCGCAGGTGAGCCAGATGGCGAGCAGGCCGTCGGGCATGTCCACGCGCTCGGTGAGGCGGAAGTCGAGCACGTTGACGAAGAAGTCGAGCACCTTCTCGATGTTCGGCCCGTAGAACAGGGCATGGTCGAAGCGCCGCGCGGCCATGCCGTGCGGCTCCACCGACCACACATGGGGATTGTGCACGTAGGGCCGGGGATCGGACTCGTCCGCATGGGCGAACAGCTCGATGCGGTGGCCCGAGGGGATGGTGAAACCGATGCGCCGGCCGATGCCGGGCTGCTCGCCCGCCGGCACGTGCTCGACCGCGAGGCCGAAATCGGTGATGCGCTTCTCGAACTTGTCGAGATCGGCATCCTCCAGCACCTTGAACGCCATCAGATCGACGCCGGCGTGGTCCGCCCGGCGCAGCACGATGGAGTGGTGGTCGAACTCGTCGGCCGACTTCAGATAGACGCGGCCATCCGGGCCTTCCGCCACCTGATGCAGGCCGATGCGCTTGGTGTAGTAATCGATGGACTCGGGCATATCCAGAACACGAAGCTGGACGAAGCCGGGCCGCAGAACTCCTGTCAGCGCCATTTTACTCTCCTCCTGATTCACTTTTCTTGCAGTGCTGTTTCTTGTCCTTGACGCCGACGGCCGGTTCCAGCCGCAGCGAGAGGGCGGACAGGGGATAGATGCAGCAGGCGAGCGTGAGCCCCGCTGCTTCCTCCTCCTCCGACACATGGGCCCGGCTCATCTTGTCGGACCGGTAATCGCCCGCCGTGACGCGCACCCGGCAGACCCCGCAGCCGCCGCGGCGGCATCCCACCGGCAACCGCACCGGAAGGTTCTTCAGCTGGCCGAAGCCCTGCGCGCGCTCCAGCGAGACGAGCACCCGCTCTCCGGCATGGCCCGAGGCCTCGCCGCTTCCTTCCACCTGGATGGGAAAGCGCTCGACCGTCATGTCACAGCCTCCGGAACACGGGGCTTTTGGGCTTCTCGGCGCAGTCCTTCGCGGTGAAGAAGCGTTCGGTGAAGATGTGCTTCTCGAACAGACGGCCCTGCATGAGCGTGGCGATGCAGGCCTCGATCATGGGCGGCGGGCCGCAGAGGTAGGCGGTCGCCCCCTCGAACACGCCGCCGAAGAGGCCCTTGGCCACGTCGTGGACGAAGCCGCGCGCGCCGGCCCAGTCGCTGTCCTCGGGCTCGCTCGAAAGCGCCGGAACGTAGCGGAAATTGGGATGCCGGGCGGCCAGCGCCTCGAATTCCTCATGGCCATAGAGATCGGCCTTCGTGCGCACCCCGTGGATCAGCGTGATCGGCTCGCCATAGCCCTCGGCCAGCAGGTCGAGGACCATGGAGCGCGGGCTCGAAACGCCGGTGCCGCCGGCCAGGAACAGCAGCGGTCCGCCGCGCGACTTGCGCACCAGGAAGCGGCCCTGCGGCCCGGCGAAGGACAGCGTGTCGCCGACCTTCAGCGTGTCATGGATATAGCCGGTGCCTGCGCCGCCGGGCACCCGGCGGATCTGCAGCTCCACATGGGCGGCGTCGGAGGGCGGATTGGCGATGGAGAAGGCGCGCGAGCCGTCGACGCCCGGCAGGAACAGGTTGATGTACTGCCCCGCCTGAAAGTCGATCGGCCCGTTGTCCAGCGCCAGGCGGACGCCCTTCACGTCGTGGGTCAGATCATCGACCGCGACGACCTTGCCGACATAGTCCCGCACCGGAATCTTTCGGGCGTCGGGATCCTCCTCCACATCCGCCTCGATGGTGACGTCGCTCTTCAGCGTCGCCGTGCAGGCGAGCACCACGCCTTCCTCGCGCTCGAAATCCATCAGCGCGAAGGGCGAGGCCTCGCCGAAATCGAACTCGCCGTCCAGCACCTGCGTCTTGCAGGTGCCGCACAGGCCGTGGCCGCAGGCGTGGGGGAGATAGACACCGGCGCGAAGGCACGCATCGAGAATCGTCTGGCCTTCGGCGACGTCAATCGCTTCGTCCAAGGGCTCGATCGTCAGCTTATGCACGGTCATCCTACTCCCTCACGCCTTTTTATTTTTAGTTTTGCTTCGCCTTTGCGGCGTCGTCAGCTCGCCGAGCCCTTGTAACCTTCGAAGCCGGGCGTCCAGAAGCGGACCAGCGACTTGTGGTGCAGGCCGTTGTCTTCCAGCGACTTGCTGAAATCCGGCGTCTTCTTCTCGCCGTCGATCATCCAGACCACCTTCGACCAGTCCACGTGCGCGGCGTCGGGATGGGCGGAATAGTGGGGCTTGATCACCTCCTCGACGAAGGCGCCGAACGGCATGGCGGGCGGCAGCGGAAACGCGATCGCCGAGCAGAACGAAAGATGCTGCTCCCAATGCACATAGACGACCCGATTGCCGTGAAAGTTCTTCTCGGCGTCGCGGAACTCGATATGCGTTTCGTAATCAGGGGTAATGGCGGTGACGGACACGTGATTTCTCCCGGTTTCGGGCACGGCCGCGCGGGCCGTGCCGTGTTCTCAGTGGGTGACGGAGATCAGACCGCAGTCTTCAGCTTGTCGGCCTGCCACTCGTTCCACAGCTTCTCGTCGGGAGATCCCACGTAGTCCATGTTGTCCGCCCCGTTGGCGAGGCGGTAGTAATTGAGCACATCCGGAATGGTCGCCCCGCCGCAGTTCCCCTGGAAGATCTGGTGAACCGGGAGCCACGACTGCACGAACTTCTCGGGCTCCGCATCGAAGATGTCTTTGCAGCCGTCGGAGCAGAAGTGATAGGTCTCGCCCTTGTACTGGCTGGACCGGAAGCAGATGGTGGTCGGATCGCCCGGCTCCGTGTAGCCCATGGGGATCTGGCAACACTGGCAGAGCTGCGGCAGCGCCATGTTGTAGAAGCGCTTGCCTTCCTTCGCCATCTGGTTCCACATCTCCCAGCGCGGGCGATAGTATTTGTCGAACGTGTTCGGATACTTCTCCGACAGCCAGTCCATGTGCTTGGCATCCGGCGCCCAGGTGTGGAAAGCGGCCGCATGGGTGTACTGGTAGAAGATCGCCCAGTTCTGATGCGAGATATGCTCCGCCTCCGCCGTGGCGATGTCGGCATATTTCGGCGGGCGCAGGCCGTAGCGGGCGAGATCCTGGAACAGCGCGCCACCCGCCTCGGTGTAATAGATCTGCCAGGCTTCCTTCCAGGACATCACCGGCTTCGGCAGCATATAGTCCATCATCATGGCGACGAGGCCAAGCACCCGATGGCCGCGCCAGAACCACTTGTCGACCCACTTCTGGACGATCGGCAGGTTGTCCGGGTGCTGCTCCAGCAGGAACTTGATGACCTCGATGCCGAGGGTCATGTGCCGGCTCTCGTCGGACTGGGCCGAGAAGCCGAAGGTCACGGTGGACATGTCGCCATTATAAGCCGCGCCCGACATGAACGGCACGAACAAGAGGTTCGTCAGCACGTATTCGAAGGCAAAGCCGATGGCGATCATGAATTCGAACGGGCCGGCCGAGCGGGCGTCGTCGAAGAAGCTCTTCGGCACGGAGAGATACCACACGCGGTCGTACATGTGGGGGAACTCGCCGATGCCATCGAAATACTTGTTATAATGGCTGATGGTGTGGATCTGCGTCTGGATATGCCGCAGCTCATCCAGCGACTGCATCTGCGCCGCCACGCGGGGGCCAACGCCGCGCAGGTGGCGGCCGGCGAAGGCGAAGCCGCGGTGCGCCTGATATTCCTCGGGCGAGATGCCGGTCAGGAACAGCTTGAGGACATTGGCGTAACGGCCGTCGGTGATGCCGGTCTGGCCGTTGTTCTGGGCGAAGGCGTCGATCACCGCGTAGAGCTTGCGCTCCTTCTCCGCCTGGAACTTCCAGTAGCTGTCCATGGTCAGGCGGAAGGGATCTTCCCAGGCCGACCAGTCCTTGATCTTGATGCCTTCGAAGGAATCGTAGGGAAACACCTTGTCCATCGGCTGATAGGTGGTTTCCCAGTCGAGCCCACGTGTCATGTGCGCATAGCGCTGCTTGAGACCGAGCTTCTTGACGCTCATCATTTCCTCCCGAAGATTATTGCGCAACCTGCGATGGCGCTTCAGGGGCGCCAAAGGCCACGTTTACAGTCGCAATCCGAGCCTGTGCTGCGCGCCGAAGCGCGCAGCCGCGCGCCTAATGCTTCCAGCTCACAGAAAAACGATCGTCGTCCTCATCAAGATTACCTGCCATGGAAATCAGGATGAGGTGGATCTCCTGCGGATCCCACGGCCGGCCGAGGCGTTCCTCCACCGAGGCGCGCTTGATCACGATCTCGCCCTCGCGGTCAAGCTTCACCGCGCCGGGCATGTTGAGAACCTGGACGCCCGGGTTATCCGCAAGAATAGCGTCGATGACCGGCCGGGCATCATCGTTGTGATAGAAGGTCAGGGAAGCAAGCTGAGACATGGGCTGAAGTCCTCTCAGAGCGTGAGACCGAGGGCGCGGGCGCGGGCGACGGTGGCTTCGCCGGCCGCCTCGGCCGCCGCGCCGTTGTCGGTGAGGAAGGCCGCCGCGAGCGGCCGGGCCGCCTCCACCGCCGCGCCGATCCAGGTCGCCGCCCATTGCGAGATGAGCGCACGGTTCTCCTCGCTCTCCGCCGCCACCGTCCTGATGACCGCATCGCTCCAGCGGCTCTCGTCAGCCCGCCAGTCGGTCATGAATTCGGTAAGCATCGCGATGGTCAGCTGGGCGTCTTTCCAGCCCGCGTCGCCCATCTTGTAGATGAGGTCGAAGACGACGCCGTTGATGGCCAGGGTCTGGATCACGAAGAGCTGGAACCAGTCGCGCTCCACCAGGCTGTCCTCGATGAGCTTGCGCACGCCCTGCCACGCCGGGTCGTTGACCCACACCTCCTTGGCCATGTCGAGGCTGACGCCGGTCTGGCCATCGAGCAGGAGGCCGATGCGGCTGACAATCTGAGCCATGCCGAGGTGGTCGCCGGACGAGAAGATGGCCGGCGCCGTCACCGCGGTGCCGTAGCCGCGCTGGGTGATCTCGGTCATGTTCATGTTGGCGCCCCAGTGCAGGTGGCGCAGGGGAAGCAGAAAGGTCTCGACCTGCTTGCGGGCGTCGGCCGATATCTTCTCGGCGAGGCCCCGCTCTTCGGCAAAAGTGAAGCTGCGCTCCACCGCCTGGTTCATCGTGGCCCGGGAAATATTGTACGTGGCGTAATAATACTGCCGCGGGTCGAGCGGCTTGTACCAGTCCTCCATCACCACGCGGGTCTTGCGCGGATCATAGGTCCAGTATTCCGGCTCGTAGAGCGGCTTGTAGTGGAAGTTCGTGGTCGCCTGGACGTCGAGCGTGGCTTCCTGGTAGCGCGTCGCCGACTTGCCCTCGCCGATTCGCCGCGCCACGTGGCCGAAGGTCTGGCGCTTCGGCTCCATGTCGAGCGTCTTGATCTGAATTGTCATACTTCTCCTCCCGAAGGGCAATCGTCTTGATTTTTGCTTGTGCTTGACTTGCGTCCGGCGTCAGACCTCGCCGCCATCGGGCGCGCGCGCCGCCACGCGCCGCAGCAGCCCGGGCTGGTGCTGGCGCCAGGCCTGGCGCTCCAGCGCGTCGGCAACGTCCGGCTCGGGCGGCAGGATCACGGCTTTCTGCCGCTCGCAGAAATCCTCGAATGCGCGGAAAGGCAGGATGAGCTCGACCGTCAGATCGCGGTCGTTCAGCGAGAATTCGAATTCGACATAAGTGTCGAGCCGCGAGCCGGTGACGCGGACATAGGCCTGCATCGGTGCGCTCGGGCGCGCTTCTGGCAGCGGTGCGGCCAGCGGCTCCTGGTCCATTCCGAATTCCTCCCAATGACCCGCCAGTTTTCTGGCGTCGCCTTTTCGGTGGGGAGTTGTCCGGCTCGCGCCAGCCTCCCCTTCGCAGCCTTTCTATGGGAACCAAAATCGTCCGTCAAATAAAATATCGATATTTTATTCTGTATCGATTTTACGGACTTTATCGAGAGACGGAACGTCCGGCGCGTGGTTGGTTGCGTATCCACACGGCGGCGTTTTTCCGATAGGACAGAGAGACCGGGGCGTCGGGCGGTGACGAGGAATCGATGGACACGGCGGGTGGACGATCGGACGAGGAGACGGAGGTTCCGCGCAAGTCGGGCAAGACATTGGTTGAGGGCGCCTACGAAACGCTGCGTCAGGAAATCCTCGACGGCACCTTCGAGCCCGGCACCAAACTCCGCACGGAAGAATTGCGCGCCCGCTACAACATCAGCGGCTCCACCATGCGCGAAGCCTTGACGCGCCTGCTCGGCGAAGCGCTGGTGACCACCGAAGGCCAGCGCGGCTTCCGCGTGGCGCCCGCCTCGCTGGAGGATTTCGAGGACCTCACCAGGGTGCGCGTGCTGGTGGAGACGGAGGCGCTGCGCCAGGCCATCGCCCATGGCGACGAGGCCTGGGAAAGCCGAATCGTCGCCAGCTTCTACCGCCTCTCGAAGGTCGAGGAGCGCCTCGCGCAGAACCAGAAGAGCGCCATCAGCGACTATGAGGAGCGCAACCGGGATTTTCACAATGCGCTGATCGCCGCCTGCCCCTCGCGCTGGCTGCACTACATCGCCGGCATCCTGTTCCAGCAGTCCGAGCGCTATCGCCGCCTCGCGCTGTCGCGGCGCACCATCGCGCGCGACCTGCACGCCGAGCACAAGGCGATCTTCGACGCCGCCATCGCCCGCGACGCCGACCTCGCCTGCAAATATGCGGCGGAGCATATCGAGCGCACGCTGACCGCCCTGCAGTTCGCGCTGGAGCCGGACGGCACCAAGAAGGACCGGCAGGCCGGCAAGCGCGCGAAGGAAAAGGAATTCACGCCCAAGGAAGAGGCGTAGGCGCAGCGACGTCGAGGCGCGCCGCGGTGCTGCGCCCGCCACTGTGACCACGCCCGATGGCCGGACAGTGCCCCGGGCTGGCGCGCCGGCGGAGCAGGTCCGACGCAAGGCTTCGGCATGATCGGCGAAAGCTCGGAACTCGAAGCGCGAAGCCGCCCTCAGGCGCCCGCCGGCACTGGCGCGACCAGCGCCTCACCAGGCGCCCCACCCGGCACGAGGCCGACCTCGGCGATGGTCTCGTAGGAGCGCAGCCGCAGGGCGTGGTCGAACACGTCGGACACGATCATCAGCTCGTCCACCTGCGTCGCGGCGACGAAGTCCGCAAGGCCCGCGCGCACCGTCTCGCGCCCGCCGATCACCGAGCACGCCAGCTTCCAGCGCACCTGCTCCTTCTCCCGCGCCGTCCAATAGGTCTCGATGTCGTCGATGGGCGGCCGGCTGAGGGCCCGCGCGCCGCGCAGCAGGTCGGTGGCCGCCATCTGCTGGGTGGTGGCGAGGCGGATGGCCTCCGCGTCGCTCTCCGCGGCGATCACGTTGAGGCCGGCCATGGCGTAGGGCCGATCGAGCTGCGCCGACGGCTTGAAGCGCGTGCGGTAGATCTGCAGCGCATCCATCAGCTGGTCGGGCGCGAAATGCGATGCGAAGGCGTAGGGCAGGCCGAACTCGGCCGCCAGATGCGCCCCGAAGGTGCTGGAGCCGAGGATCCAGATGGGCACGCCCGTGCCCGCGGCCGGCACGGCCTCGAGGGTCTGCTCCGGCGCCAGGGGCCGGAAATAGCTCTGCAGCTCCAGCACATCGCGCGGGAAATGGTCGGCATCGGCATAGGAGCGGCGCAGGGCGCGCAGGGTGGTCTGGTCGGTGCCCGGCGCCCGGCCGAGGCCGAGATCGATGCGGCCCGGAAACAGCTGCGCCAGGGTGCCGAACTGCTCGGCGATGATCATGGGGGCATGGTTGGGCAGCATGATGCCGCCCGCGCCGACACGGATGGTTTTCGTGCCGGCGGCGATATGGGCGATGACCACGGACGTCGCGGCGCTGGCGATGCCCGGCATGTTGTGGTGCTCGGCCACCCAGAAGCGCCGATAGCCCCAGCCTTCGGCGTGGGCGGCGAGATCGCGGGCGTTGTCGAGGGCGGCGCGGGCATCGGAGCCGGCGCGGACGCGGACCAGATCCAGGATCGAGAGAGCTGTCATGGAACGACCAGAAGTGGGAGTGGCTCATGCCTGTCCCGGGATGCGGCCGGGTCGCCGCTCCGGGGCAGGCGGCTGCGCCCCCGCAACGCGGCGCACCGTCGGCGGCAGGATCCGCCGCAACAGGGGATTTGGCAATATCCGGCCGGTGAAGGCCGCGCCGCCTTCGGGATCGCGCGCGCGGCCGCCTTCCCCCGGCCCGCCGCGGTATCAGGAGGCGAGGAGGTGCAGGCTGAAGCGCCGCGCGCCGTCGAGCCAGACCCGCTCGGGCCGCCACCCGGCCGCCTGGGCGAGGGCGCGGAAGCCGTCCGGCGTATATTTGTAGCTCGATTCCGTGTGCAGGCTCTCGCCCGCGGCGAAGCGATAGAGCCGCCCGCCAAGGCGCACCTGCTGCGCGGCTTCGGCCACCAGATGCATCTCCACCCGGCCCACGGCGGCATCGTAGAAGGCGCGATGGCGGAAGGCGGAGAGGTCGAAATCGGTGCCCAGCTCCCGGTTGGCCCGGGCGAGGACGTTGCGGTTGAAGCGCGCGGTGACGCCTTGCGGATCGTCATAGGCGGCTTCCAGCACGGCGCGCTCCTTGACCAGATCGACCCCCACGAGCATGGCCGCGCCCGGCCCCAGGCTGGCGCGCGCATCGCTCAGGAAGGCGCGGGCCTCGGGAGGCTCGAAATTGCCGATGGTGGAGCCGGGGAAGAAGCCCGTCACCGGCCCCCGGCGCACCGCCGGCGGCAGGGTGAACGGGTGGGTGAAGTCCGCCACCAGGGGCAGGATTTCGAGCGCGGGATGATCGGCCGCGAGGGCACGGGCCTGCTCGGCCAAAAAGTCGCTGGAGATGTCCACCGGCACGTAGACCCGCAGCTGCCGCAGCGCCGCCAGCAGCAGCCGGACCTTGGCGTTCGAGCCGCTGCCGAACTCCACCAGGGCGCCGCCGGCGGGCAGGCGCGCGCCGATCTCGGCGCCGAAGGTGGCGAGGATCTCCATCTCGGCGCGCGTGGGGTAATAAGCCTCGAGCCGGGTAATCTCCTCGAACAGGCGCGAGCCCGCCGCATCGTAGAAATATTTCGGCGAAAGGCGCTTGGGCGTGGCGGCGAGGGCGACTGCAAGGTCGCGGGCGAACGAGCCCGCTCCGTCCGGCGCGCGGCTGTCGGCCACGGGACGGCGGTTGGCGCAGGACGGGGTGGAGCGGGCCAGCGTGGCGGTCATCGAAGCCTCCGCGGGACGGGTCTCCGCCCCTGATCTTGCGGCGTCCCCCGCCTTGGTGGAGGCAGGAGGACCCCAGGGATCGCACAGCTCAGACACAGGAAGACCCAGGGCCCCCGCATGGTTCCGCAAGCGCGGCCCGGCTATGCCCCGTCGGCGAGGCGCACGCCGGTGACCTGCCAGCGCTGATGGGGATAGAAGAAGTTGCGGTAGGTGAGGCGCGCGTGGCCCTCCGGCGTCGCCCAGGAGGAGCCGCGCAGCACCATCTGGTTGACCATGAACTTGCCGTTGTATTCGCCGAGCGCGCCCGGCGCCGGCCGGTAGCCGGGATAGGGCAGATAGGCGCTCTGGGTCCATTGCCAGACGCGGCCGAAGGCCTCCTCGATCAGGCCCTGCCCCGCCGCCGCTTCCCATGCCGCCTCGGTGGGCAGCGTCCGGCCGGCGAAGCGGGCGAAGGCATCGGCCTCGTAATAGCTCACGTGGCAGACCGGCGCGTCGGGGTCCACCGGCTTCAGTCCGGCGAGGCCGAACGCCTGCCAGGCGCCGTCCGCCTGCCGCCAGTAGAGCGGGGCGCGCCAGCCGGAAACCTGGGCAAAAGCGAAGCCGTCGGAGAGCCACAGGAGCGCGTCGTCATAGCCGCCCGCCGCCATGAAGGCGAGCCAGTCGCCGTTGGTGACGAGCCCCCTGGCGAGGCGCTGGGCGGGAATGAGGACCTGATGGGCGGGCCCCTCATTGTCGTAGGCGAAGGACGCATCGGCCGCGAAATCGTGACCGATGCGGTAGGTCCCCTGGGGCAGCGCCGCCTCCCCGCCTGCACCGCCGCGCGGCGCCGGCATCCGCCTGTCCGGATCATAGACCGGGTCGGCCGGATTTTCCGAGAAGGCGTGCAGGATGTCGGTGAGCATCAGCTCCTGGTGCTGCTGCTCGTGATTGAGCCCGATCTCCACGAGGCGGGCAATCTCGCCGAAGCCGGCTTCGGGCGCCTCGGCGATGAGCCGCGCCATGGCGGCATCCACATGGGCCCGATAGACGCCCACCTCGGCGCAGGACGGCCGGGTAACGAGCCCGCGCTTCGCCCGCTCCGCCCGCGGGCCGGCGGAGACGTAATAGGAATTGAACAGCAGGGCGAAGCTTGGATCGAACTCCCGGTAGCCCGGCAGAAGGGGCTTCAGGATGAACGCCTCGAAGAACCACGTCACATGGGCGCGGTGCCATTTGGTGGGGCTGGCATCGGCCATGGACTGGACCTGCTGGTCCTCGGCGCTGAGCGGCGCGGCCCGGCGCTCGGTCTCCGCCCGCACCGCCCTGTAGCGGGCGGCGAGCCGCTCGCGCTCCGCGGTCGCGGACGCATCGATGGAGCGCTGCGCCAGAGAGGTCATGGCCTTTCCCCTTTCGCGTCGCCGCAGGCGTTCCCAAGGAAACGCGCTTCGGAGGGAAAATCGGCGGCCGCCTCTTACCCTCCTCAACACATGCGCGTGAGATCGGTGGCGCGCCTCGGCGACGGCCGGCGATTATCGGCGGCTTCCCGACCTTGCCGCGCCGGCCCCCCACCCGGACGACCCGGAGCGTGCCTTGGGCAGGCCCCCTAGTCGAGCCGCTTGAACGGCGGCGGCGCCCAGCTTCCGTCGAGCACCTCGGCGCGGGGCGAATAGAGCCGCATGGTGGGCTGGAACTGCACCTTGGGCGCCGGCAGCCAGTTGGCTTCCATCTCCGGCCCGGGCGTCTCCGCCTGCACATAGATGTCGAGCGAGCCGTCGGCGTTGAAGGCGAGGCTGTCGTGGCTCGACAGGGAGAAGCGGTTGAGGGTGTTCGGCACCTGGAAGCCGTCCATGTCGTACATGGTGATGGACCAGAACGCATCGGCCGGCGGCAGCTTGTCCTTTTCGAAATGCAGGACGTACCGGTTGTCGCCGGTCAGGGGCTTGCCCTCCCCGTCGAGCACGGCGGTGGGATAGACCGCATCCTCCGGCAGGTTGGCGCCGAGCCCGCCCTTGGCGATGACGAAGCGCTTCAGATAGGAGGTGCCATAGGTGCCGATATTGTCGTTCTGCAGGATCCAGCCGTTGGTGCGGGTGCCCATGCGCTCGAAGGCGGCCGGCATCCCGGCCAGCGCTTCCTTTGCGGCGGCGTTGATGATGTCCCTCGTCTTGTCGTCCAGCTTCGCCGGGTCGAACGGCTGGCCCGGCTCGATGCCCAGCGCCTTCAGCCGGAACAGGATGGGATAGTCGTTGGGGTGGGGCGGATATTTCGTCATCAGCTGGGCGAGCCGGGTGAGCATGGTCACGCCGTCGAGCCGGTCCACCTGCACCATGGGCGGCGTGCGGTTGTCCACCGTGTTGGAGGTGGGAACGGCGCTGGGGGGCACCTCCTTCTTGCCCCACTGCGAGAGCGGGGTCAGCCGGTAGCCGTCCTGCACCTTGTGGACCGCGTCGAAATCGTCGGGCCCGTCGGTCTTGGTCCGGCCGATGATCCAGATGACGGGGGTGGGCGCCTCGATCACGGTCAAGCCATCCGGCAGGGTGCCGCTCCAGCCCGGCGCGACGATGGCATAGTGGCCGGCCTCGTTGCCGGTGGTGCGGCTGCCCACCACCGCGAACACGTCGGTCCACATGTCGAGCATCGGCAGCAGATAATAGCGCCCGCCGGTGTCCGGCACGGAGAGGATCATCGGCTCCTTGCCGAGATCCAGCCAGGCGGAGGAATAGAGCGTGTCGAAATTGAAGCGCACCACCTCCTTGGAATCCGCCTTTGGATAGGTCCGCACGTGGGCGAACTGGTTGAGCGGCGCGCGCATGGGGACGGCGTGCGCGTTGGTCACATTGGTCGCCTGCCGCATGGTGGTCTCCATGCTCACCAGGGGATAAGCGTAGAGATAGGCGTCGCGGGCCAGCGCGCGGAGCTGCTCGGGGCTGAGGTCCGGCGCCGCCGGCGCCGCCACCGGAGCGGCCACCGGGGCGGCAAGGCCCGGGATCGGAACCAGCGCCGGCGCGAGGGCGAGGCCGAGGGCGAGCATCAGCGCGGGGCCGCGCCGGCCGCCGGTGGCGCTAGGGTGGTGGTTGGTCCGCATCTGTCGCTCCCTTGCAGTCCAATGCCCGGCGGTCGCCGCTCCCGCTCAGGTGCCGCGGCGGACCACGGCCCATAAAGGCGTCGATACTGTGGCGCCGATGCGAAGGCCAGCGATCCGGCCCGCGCGATGCGGAGAATGCGCATATGGGCGTCGCGGCGGCCCGCGCCCGGTGCCCCGTCGCGTAGCCGGCCGCCGGCGGATCATGGCGCGCGCCGGGTGCCGGCTGGGATCATCCGACATGCCGCCCTCGCCCAGCGTCAGCTCCGCCGACACCCCGCCATCCGCTCCCGCGACAGGAATTTGCGCGATATGGCACACGCCCGCCGGTGACGATGTCCTATAGTCCCCCGCCGCCGAACGCATCCGGATCGACCGGGGCGACGGCGCCGCGAACCGAAGGGGCTCCCTATGCGCAGATATCTGGCAGTTGTTGGTGCGGCGATGCTCTGTTCCGTCTCGGCCCATGCCCAGACGGATCTCTCCGCCTATGCCGACGAGAAGGGCTACCTCAACATGAACAAGCTGACCTGCGCCCAGCTCGCCAACACCTATCAGGAAGACGCCAACTTCCTCGGGGTGTGGTACAGCGGCTGGTACAACGGTCTCGACAAGAAGTCGTCGATCAATATTCCCCGGGTGAAGGAAGGCATTCACCAGCTCATCCTCTATTGCAAGGACCATCAGGACAAGAAGATCATCGAGGCCATCGACGTGCTCCTGAAGGCCGAGAAGGCCATGAAGCAGCAATAGTCCGGCCGGACCCGCCCGCCGGGGCGCCCGCTCGCCCCGGAAGGGCGCACGCTCATGCGCCGGGGATGATGCGCCCCGACGGCCAGCGGGGCAGCGCCCAGGCGGCACGCACCAGCCGGTCCTGGAGGCGGGGCGCGGCCTCCTCCTGGCCGCCGGTGCCGCAGAGGTCCTTGAGGAAGCTCTTCGCCCAGCGGTCGATGTCGTAGTCGTCGAGCACCGCCATCATGCGCTGGTGCCGCTCGCGCCGCTCGGCGACGGGCATGTCGAGGGCGCGCCGCAACGCCACGGTGATGCTCTCCGGGTCATGCGGATTGACGATCAGCGCGCCCACCGCCAGCTCCTGCGCCGCCCCGGCGAACTGCGACAGCACCAGCACGCCGGGATCGTCCGGGTTCTGGGCGGCGACGAATTCCTTCGCCACCAGATTCATGCCGTCGCGCAGGGGCGTCACCATGGCGACGTCCGCCTCCCGGTAGATGCTGGCCAGCGCCGAGCGGGAATAGGTGCGGTTCACATAGCGCAGCGGCGTCCAGGAGACGTCGCCGTAGCGCCCGTTGATCTGCCCCGCCTTCTGCGACAGGGCGTTGTCCATGTCCTGATACTCGGGGACATCGGTGCGGCTCAGCGGCGCGATCTGCACATAGGACACCCGGCCGCGCCGCTCGGGATCCTCGTCCAGAAGCCGCTCGTAGGCATCGAGGCGGTTGGCGATGCCCTTGGTGTAGTCGAGCCGGTCCACCCCGACGATGAGCTGTCGGTCCAGCAGGCTCTCGCGGAACTGCGCGCGAAAGCGCGTGCGCGCCGCGCGGCGGGCGAGGCGGCCGAACGCCTTCGTGTCGATGGCGGCGGGATAGACGCCGAGCGTCACCTGATGGCCCTCGATCCGCACTCTGGCCCCGTCCGCTGCGACGGCGCCGCCGCGCTCGGCGAGATAGCGGGCGAAATTGTCGCGATCCCCGCGGGTCTGGAAGCCGACGACGTCGAAGGCGGCGAGCGCGCCGATGATCTCGCCGTGGCGCGGCAGGGCCTTGAGGATGTCCGGCGGCGGCATGGGGATGTGGAGGAAGAAGCCGATCCGGTTGCGCACGCCGAGCTCGCGCAGGTAGCGGGCGAGGGGCATCAGGTGATAGTCGTGCACCCACACCACGTCGTCGGGCTCAAGGAAGCGCGACAGCTGCTCCGCGAACAGCCGGTTGACCCGCAGATACCCGGACAGGTCCGAGCGCTGGAACTCGGCGAGATCGAGCCGGTAATGCAGGATCGGCCACAGCACCCGGTTGGCGTAGCCGTTGTAATATTCCTGGTGGTCCTCGGCGGTGAGATCCACCACCGCGAAGGTGGTGCGGCCGCGGCTCGAGACCGCGGGCTGCGGCGAGGGGCTCTCGGCGATGCGCCCGCTCCAGCCGAACCAGATGCCGCCCTCGTCCTGCAGCGCGGCGTTCACCGCCACGGCAAGCCCTCCGGCGGCGTTCCGCCGGCCCTTCTGGGGAACGGCAACCCGATTCGACACGACGACAAGACGGGACACAGCAAACCTCCTTTCAGAGCGTTTCACCGTGTGGTCCGGCCCACCCGCGGCAGGCCGGACCACACGGGTCCGGCTCCTTGATGACTGGTGCCGCCTGTCCGGCGGTCTTGTTCTCGGGCGCCGGGCGGAAGGCCCCGTGGGGCCCCGGCCCGGCCGTTTCAGGCTCAGGCTTTGCCGAGGACGAGGGCGCCGAGCAGCTCCCTAACCTCGGTGGGGTCGGGCAACACCGCGTCCGCGCCCGCTGCCGGGCGGCCCACCGACACCGCCAGCCCGCCATGGGCCGCGACGACGGGAAAGGCCGCTTCATCGGTCACGTCGTCGCCGATGAAGACGGGCGCGCGGCCACGGAACGGCGCATGGGCCAGGAAGGCTGCGACGGCGGTTCCCTTGTCGTGACCGCTGGCCTTCACCTCGAGCAGAAAATGCCCCGGCAGCACGGCCAGGTGCGCGGCATGCGGGGCGACGATCTCGGCCACCGCCGCGCCGAGGGCATCGCCGATGGCCGGCGTGCCGCGGTAATGGAGGGCGATGGCGGCCCCCTTGTCCTCGATATGCAGGTGCGGGAAGGCGGCGCAGAGCTCAAGCAGCCGGGCGCGGACCGCATCGTCGATGGGCCCGGCGTGGTGCTGCAGCTCGTCCCTGGCGGCGAGGCGGATCTCGGCTCCGTGGATTCCGGCCGCCGGCAGGCGCAGCGGCGCGAACAGGGTATCGAGGGTGGCGAGCGAGCGGCCGCTGACCAGGGCCAGCGCGCCGGCGCAGCGGCGGTGGAGCGCGCCCAGCATCTCCACCAGGCCATCGGGCACCTGCACGAGCTCGGGCCGTGGGGCGATGTCGAGCAGCGTGCCGTCCACATCGAGGAAGAAGGCCTGGCGGTCGGGATCGAGCCGCGCCAGAAGCGCGGCGCCGACGTCGGCGCCCGGCGGCGGGAGGGAGGTGGCGGACGACAGGTCCGTCATGGATGCTCCTTTCGCGCATCGAGAGCCGGACCGCCCGGGCACGGCCTCCGGCGGAAGCCATGCTGAGCGGTGGACCCGGCTCGATCCAAAAGGTGGCGGCGCGCACGCCGGGTGGAAGCAGCCCCTCCGGGGCCCCCTCCGACGGGGCCGCACTCCGGACGCAAATGACGCGTTCCGGCATCGGTTTTTACGATCTTACATCAGCTGTTGCACGGATGCATCATCCGAAGCCCCAAAATTGGTATTTAAATACTAGTTTGGCCGATCCGGCCGGATCGGCGCGGTGGGCGAGGCCGGAACGCCCATGCTATGTACCGCTACGTATGGGTGCTTTCGCATCCGGCCTCCGCCCCTGACCGGACCTCAGTCCGCCGGCTCATCGCGTGGAGTGCGCAGGTACCGGATGGACATCTCGGCAGCCAGCCGGGGAAACGGGCAAAGGAGAACATGATGAAAGCGGCTCTCATTGTGTGCGCCATCGCGCTCGCTCTTGGAGGTTGCAGCGAATATTCGCGCTCCGACCGCGCCGTCGGCGGCGCGCTGATCGGCGGCGGCACCGGTGCGGCCATCGGTGCGGCGGCGACGGGCACCGGCACGGGCGCCCTGGTGGGCGGCCTGATCGGCGCCGGCACCGGCGCCATCATCGGCGCCGAGACCACCCCGCGCGCCTGCACCGCCCGCGACCGCTACGGCAACGTCTACCGGGTGCAGTGCCCCTGAGCATTCGCGCACCGGGTTCAGGATCAGGGCGTTCCGCAAGGGACGCCCTTTTTCTTTGCACTTATCCACCGCCCCGAGGACATCCGGCGCCGGCCATCAACCCGCTCTTTACCTCCCGCCGGCATGGTGGCGCCCATCTCCAAGTCGACTTTCGGGGGGATGAGGCCTCGGCCCTCCCCCCGCCTCTTTCCGACCCGGCTACCACCCCAGATCCATGAGGGGAACCAAACGGATGCACCGGCGTTAGGCTGAGGATCCACGATGCGGAGCGAAGGCCATGAACGGTTTGCCCCCTTCCACCCCAGCCTCCGACGGCTCCCGAGGCGAAGCGCAGACCTTCGCCGTCCGCAGCACCCAGGCCCCGACCGGCAAGCCGAAGCTGAAGCCCCATCCCATCCGTCCCCACCGCCCGGACGAAGAGCGCCAGATGCTTCGCCGCGTTACCGCCGCTTTCGCGGTGCAGGAACGGCGCGCCGATGACGGCACCGACGCTGCATGGGACAGTGAGGACAGCCGGCCCGCAAAGCCGTCGGCCTCGCGGCTTTACCGCGATTGAACGGGCCTTGTTCTTGTGTGCCTGCGCCACGCGGCGGGCAGTTTTCATGTTGCAACGCGCCCGACAGGGTGCCACACGTGAGCTGTGCTTTGCGTCGCTCACGGAATGGCGGCTGAGGCCCGAGCGCGCAGCGAAGGCATTGTTGACCACCTCATGACTCAGCGAAATCAAAGAGAGACCGGCGGCATGGGAACGCCTTACCGACGCGACATTTCCGCCCGCCAGGACGTGTTGGGTCGTGAGTTGCGGCAGCTGTTCGACGATTTCACCCAGGAAGACATGCCGGACGAGCTCATGCGCCTCGCCGAGCAGCTTCAGGGGGCCATGGAGCGCCAGAGCACCGACCCGGCGCCCGCCGACGGCGATGCCGCCCCCGCCGAAGACAGCGAGCAGATGGAAGGTGCCGGCTCCCGCAACGGGCGCTGAGCCGACGTCCCGCTGATCCTTGCCGCCCGGCGGTCTCCCGCTGGAGCGCGGCCCCGTTCAACGACCGGATGGGCGGTGGCCTGCCCCATTGAGCGGCGCTCGGGGCATCTCGCGCCCGGTTTCGGCATTCGCTCTCCCCCACCCGGCCAGGGCGTCGCGGCCTCCGCCCCGGAGCCGACGCCGGTCACAGCCGCGCCAACCGCACCGTGCCGGTAGGGAAGCACCCGCCTCAGTCACCCGCACCGCGCCGAAGCGCCGCATTTTCTTCGCGAATTCCCCCGCGGTGGTATCCAGGCCTTAACGCCTTTTCAAGGGGCGAACGGCCATGCTCGCGTCATGATGCGTGCGCCCCTCCGCCCCCTCCTCGCCATGCTGCTCCTCGCCGGAGCGCTCGGCGGCTGCCAGGTCGAGCTCGAATCCCGCGACCCCTGGCGCGGCGAGGCGGAGCAGCAGTGCCTGGCGGAAGGCGGCGTCCTGCCGTCGGGCTATATGGAGCCGCTTCCCGCCATCAACGGCCCCGGCGAATGCGGCATGGACCATCCCTTCCAGGTGCTCGCCTTCGAGGACGGAACGGTGGCGCTCGAGCCCAAGGCCAAGCTCGCCTGCCCGGTGATCCGCGAGACCGAAGGCTGGATCCGCGACGTGATCCAGCCCGCCGCCATGGCCTGGATCGGCGAGCCGGTGGTGGCCATCAAGCAGATGTCCTCCTATTCCTGCCGCCCCATGAACGGGCAGGCCGGCGCGAAGATCTCGGAGCACGCCTTCGGCAACGCCCTCGACATCGGCGGCTTCCGCTTCGCCGGCGGGCGCGTCATCACCGTGAAGAACGGCTGGAAGGGCACGCCCGAGGAACGCGGCTTCCTGCTCCAGGTGCAGGCCGGCGCGTGCGACCGCTACCGCACCGTGCTGGCGCCCGGGTCCAACGTCTTCCATTACGACCACATCCACGTGGACCTGATGCGCCATGCCAAGGGGCGCAGCATCTGCAAGCCGGCGCCGAAGCCCATGCCCATGCCGGCGCGGCCACCGGACCTGCCGGTGAAGGCCCTCACCGTGAGCGCGCCGCCCACGCTCCTGCCGTCGCGCAACGCGGTCTCCAACGGATCCGTCCTGAGCGAGCCGCTGCCGCCGCCGGAGCCCGAGCCGCTCGCGCCCTATGGCGCTCCCCCGCAGGAGGACGATCCGCCCGCCGAGGCCACCCTGCCGCCCGGCTGGCTGGTGGGGCCGCAGGGCCACGCCTCGGGCGGCCCCATGTCCTTCGCCGGACCGGGCAACGGCCGCCCCGCCACCGCCGGTCCCTTCACCGGAAACACCATCGCGGTGCGCAAATATTACAGCGCGCCCATTCCCCAGCCCTCCACCATTCCCCTGCCCACGGCCAAGCCCGGCGAGGACTGAGCCCCGTGCCTTCCGGGATGGCCGCGCCCCTCGCCGTCGCCGGCATCGACGGCTGTCCGGGCGGCTGGATCGTGGCGCGATGGGACGGCGAGTCCGCCCTGTCGCTGACCCGGATCGCGCGCGTTGCGGAGCTGTTCGCCGCGCCGGATGCGCCGCAGGTCGCGGCCATCGACATTCCCATCGGCCTCGTTCCCGTGGTCGGTCCCGGAGGGCGGGCGCCCGAGCGGCTGGTGCGGCCGCTGCTGGGCGGGCGGCAATCCTCGGTCTTCTCGGTTCCGGCCCGTGCGGCCGTGGAGGCCGGCCTCGGCGACGCGCCGGAGGGCGAGCGCTATCGGGCCGCCTGCGCCATGGCGCTCGCCCGGTCAGACCCGCCGCGCAAAGTGTCCAAGCAATGCTTCAACATCTTTCCCAAGATCGGCGAGGTGGATGCGCTGCTGCGCGGCGCTCCCGATCTCGTGCCGCGGCTCCAGGAATGCCATCCCGAAGTGGCGTTTTGGGCGATGAACGCCATGACGCCCCTCGCCGAGCCCAAGAAGGTGAAGAGCCGGCCCCATCCGCCCGGCCTCGCGCTGCGCATCGGGCTTCTCTCAGCGGCAGGCGTGCCCACCGCTGCGCTTCATGCGCAAACCGCCCTTGCGCTGAGAGCAGGGCTGGACGATCTCGTGGATGCCTGCGCCTGCGCCTGGACGGCCAAAAGAATAGCTTGTGGCAAGGCTTTGCGCTTTCCCGATCCGCCCGAGCGCGACGCCTTCGGCCTGCCGGTCTGCATTACGGCATGAGACTGATTTATCTTTAGTTGAATTCCGCAATTGCCGCCCGGCTGGCTATGGGCCACCCCTATGCCCATTCATATTTGAAGAGCTGGATCGCTGCCGATGCCGACCGACCGCATTCGCCTCGCCTCTTTGCGTGACAAGATTGTTTCCGCCGAGGAGGCGGCGAGCCTGATCCGCGACGGCATGATCGTCGGCATGAGCGGGTTCACCCGCGCGGGCGAGGCCAAGGCCGTTCCCATGGCGCTCGCCGCACGCGCCAAGACCGAGCCGCTGAAGATCACCCTCATCACCGGCGCCTCGCTGGGCAACGATCTCGACAAGCAGTTGGCAGAAGCCCACGTGCTCTCCCGCCGCATCCCCTTCCAGTCGGATCCGGGCCTGCGCAAGGCCATCAACGACGGCGAGGTGATGTTCGTCGATCAGCACCTGTCGGAGACCGTGGAGCATCTGCGCACCCACCAGCTCGGTCCCATCGACGTGGCGGTGATCGAGGCGGTGGCCATCACCGCCAACGGCGGCATCATCCCCACCACCTCGGTGGGCAATTCGGCCACCTTCGCGATCCTCGCGGACAAGGTGATCGTGGAGATCAACGCCACCCAGCCGATGGCCCTGGAAGGCCTGCACGATATCTACATCCCGACCCGCCGCCCGTTCCGCGAGCCCATTCCCGTGGTGGCGCCGGAAAGCCGGGTGGGCCTGCCCTTCATCCCGATCCCGCCGGAGAAGATCGCGGCCATCGTGCTGACCCAGAAGCTGGATTCGGCCTCCACCGTGCTGCCGCCGGACCACGAGACCGCGGCCATCGCCTCCCACCTCATGGAATTCCTCGGCCATGAGGTGAAGAAGGGCCGCCTCACCGAGCGCCTGCAGCCGCTGCAGGCCGGCATCGGCACCATCGCCAATGCGGTGATGCACGGCTTCCTGGAGAGCCCGTTCCACGATCTCACCATGTATTCGGAGGTGCTGCAGGATTCCACCTTCGACCTGTTCGACGCCGGCAAGCTGAACTTCGCCTCCGGCTCCTCGATCACCCTGTCGAAAGCGAAATATGACGAGGTGATTCCGAAGATCGCCGAGTACAAGTCGCGCCTCATCCTGCGCCCGCAGGAGATTTCCAACCACCCGGAGATCATCCGCCGCCTCGGCATCATCGGCATCAACACGGCGCTGGAGTTCGACATCTACGGCAATGTGAACTCCACCCACGTGGGCGGCACGCAGATGATGAACGGCATCGGCGGTTCCGGTGACTTCGCCCGCAACGCCTATCTGGCCGTGTTCGTCACCAAGTCCATCGCCAAGGGCGGCGCGCTGTCCTCCGTGGTGCCTTTCGTGAGCCACGTGGACCACACCGAGCACGACGTGGACATCCTGGTCACCGAGGTGGGCCTCGCCGACCTGCGCGAGCTGGCCCCGCGCGAGCGGGCCAAGGTGGTGATCGCCAATTGCGTGCACCCGACCTTCCGGGACGAGATGCAGGATTATTTCGACCGCGCCTGCGCCCGCGGCGGCCACACCCCGCACCTCATCGAGGAAGCGCTGTCCTGGCATGTGCGCGCCCGCGAGACCGGCACCATGCACGCGAGCCCCGAGCGCAAGATCGCCTGACGGCGCCGGCGCTCACCTGGGCCTTAAAGGAGTGAACGCCCCCTTCCCCGAGGGGGCGTTTTTCTTTGCGTGGACGCCGCCGCACGAGGGGGCGCGGCAATTCCCGCAGTCCCGCGCAAGGCGGGCCCGCAAATGAAACAGCCGCCCCGGAGGGCGGCTGTCCTTACCGATCGAAGGGCCGTTTCGCCTCACGCCGCCTTGGAGCGGGCGGTGATGAGCTTGCGGTTGACCAGCACCTCGGCGATCTGCACCGCATTCAGCGCTGCTCCCTTGCGCAGATTGTCCGACACGCACCAGAAGGCGATGCCGTTGTCCACGGTCGGGTCGTCGCGCAGGCGCGAGATGTAGGTGGCGTCCTCGCCCGCCGCCTCGTGGGGCGTGGCATAGCCGCCCGTCTCGCGGGTGTCGATGACGAGGATGCCCGGGGCCTCGCGCAGGATCTTGCGGGCGTCGTCAGCCGACAGCTCCTTCTCGAACTCCACGTTCACCGATTCCGAATGGGAGATGAACACCGGCACCCGCACGCAGGTGGCGGTGAGCTTGATCTTCGGGTCGAGGATCTTCTTGGTCTCGACCACCATCTTCCACTCTTCCTTGGTGTAGCCGTCGTCCATGAAGACGTCGATCTGCGGAATGAGGTTGAAGGCGATGCGCTTCGGGAACTTCTTCGGCTCCACCGGATCGGAGACGAACACCGCGCGGGTCTGCGAGAACAGTTCGTCCATGGCGTCCTTGCCGGCGCCGGAGACGGACTGGTAGGTGGAGACCACCACCCGCTTGATGGTCGCGGCATCGTGCAGCGGCTTCAGCGCCACCACCAGCTGCGCCGTGGAGCAGTTGGGGTTGGCGATGATCATCTTCTTCTTGAAGCCCTCGATGGCGTCGGCATTCACCTCCGGCACGATGAGCGGCACGTCGGGATCGGTGCGCCACTGGGAGGAATTGTCGATCACCACGCAGCCCTGGGCGCCGATCTTGGGCGACCATTCCTTGGACACCGAGCCGCCCGCCGACATCAGGCAGATGTCGGTATCGGAGAAGTCGTAAGTGTCGAGGGCCTTCACTTTCAAGGTCTTGTCGCCGTAGGAGACTTCCACGCCCTGCGACCGGCGCGAAGCGAGTGCCACCACCTCGTCCGCGGGGAAGCCCCGCTCGTCGAGGATCGAGAGAATCTCCCGGCCCACGTTGCCCGTGGCGCCGACGACGGCGACCTTGTAACCCATGAATGTTCCTCGGGATCTGCCGGCCCTGCCGTCAACGCCTCGCGCCCGGCGGCCGGAAACTGTGCTTTTAGGCCGAAGCGGGCGGCGGCGCAACGCTTTGCGCGATACCGGCGGAGGGAACCGGATGGCGCCGCCTTCGTTCGCACCTGAAACGGCGCGCCGCCACGGCGCGGACGGCGGCGCCCCGATGCCCGCCGGAGTGTGACCCTGGCGCCACGCCGCGGGGCCCGCGCGCAGCTCGGGGGCGGCGCACCCGCGCCTTGCCTTGCTTACGGTGCGCGAGTGCCTTAATCCGGGAGATGGCAGTCTCTGCCAGATTGGGGAGGTTCTTATGCGTTTCGCTCCGCTGCTCACCATCGCTCTGGCGGCCAGCATCGTTGGCGCCGGCACGGTCGCGGCCGTGAGCCCGGCCGAGGCTCAAGGCCAGAAGCGCACCAAGATCACCATCACCAAGCGCTCCTATCTCGATCCCGGCAACGTGGTGAAGCCCGGCTCCCGGCCGTATCTCAACTATGCGCTGCCGCCGGACTATTTCTATCCGAACTATCTCGGCAGCGCGGCCGGCCCCGGCCCGATCACCGGCCTGCGCTGGCCGCTGCCCGGCCCGTTCGACCTGCCCGATTCCCCCTTCTGAGCGACCCGCCTGGGCGCGGCGCGCCGGGCGGTTCTGCAGGGCATCGGCATCGCGCGTTGGCGCATGATGAAGAGCCCGCTTCCATCGGATCGCCACGCGAGCCGATGGAAGCGGGCTCTTTCCTTTTCGGCCGGACCGTCGAGCGGGGATGGCGGGAGGGCAGGCCCCGGACCGGAAACGCCCGGCCGGCGCGTCTTGGAATTCAGGCTTTGAGGATGAGCCCTCGCGCCCTGCGGTCGTGAGCCGGGCGGATGAGCGAGGCGGGGCTTCGTCAGGCTGCCCGACTCTCGGGACACCGGCCGCCACCCCTCGCGAGCCTGGAATTCCCGGCCTCCGGCGCACCATCGATGGGTTGACCCGGCACCCAGCTCTAACAGTCAGCGGCACACACCCTGAACCGGCGCGTCCGCCCTCAGGAGCGCGGGCGCGGCAGCGAGAGCGTGCCAGACGCGGCCGGCGGGGGCGAGGCGGTGGTGCGGCGCAGTTCCGCGCGGGCCTGCTTGGCCTCGCGCCGGAAGCGCCCCTGCTTCACCCAGGTGATGGTGCCGCCGATGATCACCCCCAGGATGAGGGAGATGAAGATCACGGCGAACAGCGGCAGATCCACCGCGAGCCCGGGCGCATCGGGGGAGAAGGGATCGAGCGAGAGGGTGATGGGCTTGCGGTTGGCCACCGCCAGCGCCAGCGCCAGGATGCCGAGGGGCACCCCGACGATGAGGGAGAGGGCACGTCGCATGGCAGCGCTCACTTTCCGAACATCACGGAATCGATCGTCCCTTATTGGACCGTCGTGCCGCCGCTGTCACCTGCCGCGTGCGCCGGGTGGGGGCCAAACGAGCGGCCCCGGCGCCGGGCGCCCCGCAGAGGAATACCCGATCCAGCGAGCGCTCGCTCTCCGGCCGGCGTCTCACTTGCCGTCGTTGAGGCGCTCGCGCATCTCCTTGCCGGTCTTGAAGTAGGGCACCGTCTTCTCGCTCACGTCCACCTGCTTGCCGGTGCGCGGGTTGCGGCCGAGGCGCGCCTCCCGCTTCTTCACCGAGAAGGCGCCGAAGCCGCGCAGCTCCACCCGGTCGCCCCGCTCCAGGGCCGAGACGATCTGCTCCAGGATGGCGTTGACGATATTCTCCACATCCCGCTGGTAGAGATGCGGATTGGCCTCTGCGATCTTCTGCACAAGCTCGGACTTGATCATGACGGCCCCTTCTCCTTCACGACCGATCGCCAAGCACGACGCATGCCGACGCCGCCGGCGCGGCTCAAGCCCGTGGCGCGCGCCACGCCAGCCCAATCCGCACCAAGCCGCATCGCGGATGACCAGGAGGCCCTCCGTGCGCGTCCACACGATCGATCGCTTCTGCCCCCGCGACGATGGTTGTATCCAGGGCGCCCTGCTCCCCATGCCGCCGGCTGCCCGGCGCCATGGATGGCGCGCCATTCTGTCTATCTGCCGATGCCCAGCCCGAAAAGTCTTTGCGAGCGCTCAAATTAGGTGCGGCGTGCTCCGCCTGGGCTACCTATCTACCTGAGGGTGCCAGAGGGCCAAAAGGCCGTCAAGCTGGGCCATCTGGAGGCTTCCTGCCGCCTTGGCGAGCAGTTCGCCCGCGGCGGGAAATCCGACCGCGCCCGCCAGGGCACGCGCCGCGCCGGAGAGCCAGCCGAACTCGTCGCCGATCTCCCTGGTGCGCCAGGTGCGGACCCTGAGGTCCTTGGACACGCCCTTCTCGCGGGCGAGCCATTCGCGCGCCGTCTGCTCGTCGCCGACCTCGTCCACGAGCTGCAGCTCCAGGCCCTGGTGGCCGGTGAACACCCGCCCGTCGGACACGGTGGCGAGCGCGTTGTCGGACAGCTTGCGCCGCTCCCCGACCAGCCCGCGGAACCAGGCATAGCTGTCCACCACCAGCGCATCGATGGCCGCCCGCGCCTCGGGGGAGGTGGGCGAATATCCGTTGGGCGCCGCCTTCAGGGGGGAGGACTTGATGTCCTCCACGCTCACGCCCCAGCTCTTCAGCAGTTCGTAGACATTGGGAAACTGGAAGATGACGCCGATGGAGCCCACCAGCGCGTTGCGCCGCGCCACGATGTGGTCGGCGCCGAGCGCCGCGATATAGCCCCCCGAGGCGGCCATGCCCTCCACCACCGCCACCACCGGCTTCTTCTCGGCCAGGCGGCGCAGGGCGTCGTAGAGCTGCTCGGCGCCGGTCACCGTCCCGCCGGGGCTGTCGATGGAGACGATCACCGCCTCGGCCCGCGATTCGGCGATGTTGTCGATCAGCTCCACCCGGTCGCGATCGTTGCGGATGATGCCGCCGATGGAAATCCGCGCCACGTGGGGCGAGGACCGGGAGACCTCGCTCCCGCCGAGGGCGACCACCCCCACCACCAGCGCCGCCACCGCGGCGAGCACGCCGAGGGTGCGCCAGAAGGTGACCTTGCGCCGCAGGGCGCGGCGTTCGACCACCTGATCCACATCAAGCGCCATCGCACCATTCCCCTCGCGCGCCGCGGCCCGATGCCTGAGCGCCGCCGTCCCGCGGACTTAAGCGACAGGACGCGGGCTGACAAGGCCCGCCGGCCGCAAAGACCGTATGGTCATACTACCCACGAGGCACGCAAAGCGCCTCCGGGGCCCTCCCAACTGGACATCGGGGCGCGGGACGGCCATTCTTCCCATCGAAATTTTTGCTGGAACAAAAGGCGCGCTGGCGTGGCCGTGTCCACATTCTCGCCTTTCTGCTCTGGTTACAGCGTTGTAAAGGAAATAGTCACCGAGTTCGGGCAGGCTCGTCCGCATCCGAGGCCTTTGGCGCTAAGATCAAGGCAAAGGTCGCAGACGGCACGTCCCGCGTGGGGCGCGGCCTTGAGGCGGTGAGAGATGGTTTCGCGGGACAAGCGACGGCGCGGCCGTGAGGCGCACGTCCGTTGTCTCAAAGTGTTCCCGTTCGGTCGGCGATCCGGCAAGGACCACTGACCGCCACACGGGGTTGAGGAACGAGCTGGATCTCACCCGTTCGAAAAAGCGAGGCCCATGACGCATTCCCCTTGGCCCCCCGAAGGCTCCTCGCCCGACGACTGGGCCCCGGAAGACTGGTACGACGACGCGGCGCCTTACGAGCGCGACGCGGCGTCTCCCCGTGGATCCGGTGAAGGCTCCACGGGGCGCCGCGGCGCGACAAGGCTCCTGGGTGCGGCCATTCTCCTCGCCGCTTTGGCGGCGGCCGGCGGAATGTTCCTCATCTCGCGCCTCGATAACGGACAAACGACGGCGCGCGCGCCTGGTTCCCCTCAAACGGATGTGAACGTTCTGGCCAGCACGGCGGCCAAGGCCGTTGGCGCATCCGGCACCTTCGCCCTCGCCGCCGCGGGCAGCCGCCTGACCGACACGGCCGGCCTTCCGGCCTCCGGCGGGCTGGAGATCGATCCGGGCTGGGTGTTCGATACCACCATCGATGCCCAGCTCCGTGCCCACGTGGCCGCCGGCGACCTTGAATCGCCCGCCGGCATTCCCCTGCCCACCCGGCCGCCCGAGGTGGCGATGGTGGTGCCGCTGCCCCGGCGCAATCCGCTGAGCGACCGCAATGCGGCGCCGCCCACCGGCAGCCAGGGCGCCGGCAGTCAGGTCGCCTCCGTCCCGGCGCCGGACGCCAGCCCCCTGCCGCGCCGCGAGCAGGTGATGACCGCCGCCCGCACGGACACCGCGCCCGCCGACGCGGACACCACGCCCGACGGCCGCGTCGCCCTGCCGACGCCCGGCACCCGCTACGCCCTCTATGACATCGAGGCCGCCACGGTCTACCTGCCGAGCGGCGAGCGGCTGGAGGCCCATTCCGGCTACGGCGACAATTTCGACAATTCGAAGCGCGTGCATATCCGCATGCTCGGCCCCACCCCGCCGAACACCTACAAGCTGACCATGCGCGAGGCGCTGTTCCACGGGGTGGAGGCGCTGCGCCTCAATCCGGTGGGCGAGGGCAAGATGTACGGCCGCACCGGCCTGCTCACCCACAGCTACCTCCTGGGACCGCGCGGCGATTCCAACGGCTGCGTCTCGTTCAAGAATTACGAGCGCTTCCTGGCCGCCTATAAGCGCGGCGAGGTCAGCGAGCTGGTGGTGGTGGCGAGCAGCGGCCACGGCAAGCAGCCGGCCAACTCCCTGCTCTCCTGGCTCATTCCGCCGCGCTGACCCTGGCGGGGCAGGTCGCGCGCCCTTTCGCGGGCGAGCTTGAAGCCGAGCGGCGCGATGTTCCGTTGCGCCGCGTTCCGGTTCCGCGCGGCGCCGGCATCCGGCCTGACTTCCCGCATCACCATCGCGCATCACCGGTTTCGAGCATCGAACAGGGCGGGGCCTCCGTCTACCGTTCCGCCATCGGTTGAGCCTGAAGGCTGAACCTGCCGCACCCGCGACCGGATGCGGCGCGCTCCGTTTGAGGTAGCGGCGGCCGCAACGCAGGGCGCGCCGGCTTCCCATTCATCGCGTCGGCGGGTTCCGGGCGCCGTCGCCCCGGTCCCGACCCCGGTCCGGAACTCCAGCGCCAGGAGGCGCCGCATGGGACAGCAGAGCGCAGCGTCCGCCATGCCGCCCGACCTCGCCCCGGAAAATCCCCACGCATTGCCCGCCGATCAGGTGCTCGCCCGCATGGGCGTGGGCCTTGCGGGCCTCACCGAAGCGGAAAGCGAGCGGCGCCGGCTCGCTTTCGGGCCGAACACCATCGCGGCGCGACGCACCGCCAGCGCGCTCGCGGTGCTCCTCCACCAGTTCCTCAGCCCCATGGTCTATCTGCTGGCGGCCGCGGCGGCGCTGGCCCTGGCATTCGGCGAATTGGAGGAAGTGGCGGCCATCGTGGTCGTGCTGCTGCTGAATGCCGCCATCGGCTTCCTCACCGAGATCCGCGCGGTGCGCTCCCTGGAGGCGCTCCGGGCGCTCGGCACCCATGCGGCGCGGGTACGGCGGGACGGCCACGTGCGCGTCATTCCCGCCGAGGAGATGGTGCCCGGCGATGTGGTGCTGGTGGAGGCGGGCGATCGGGTTTCCGCCGACCTCAGGCTGGTGGAGGCGTCCGGCATCGCCACCGACGAATCCACCCTCACGGGTGAATCCGTGGCGGTGGAGAAATCCGTTGCGCCGGTGCCGGCCGGGGCGCCGTTGGCGGAGCGCGGCTCCATGCTCTTCAAGGGCACCACGCTCACCCGCGGCGCCGGCGTGGGCGTTGCAGTGGCCACCGGCCTTGGCACCGAGCTCGGCCGCATCTCCCGCCTGGTCGAGGAGGCCTCGCCCGAGGAATCCCCGCTCGAACGGCAGCTCGCGCGCCTCTCCAGCCAGATGATCTGGGCGGTCGTGAGCCTCGCCGTGGTCATCGCCGGCGTCGGCCTCCTCACCGGCAAGGATGCCGTCCTCATGGTGCAGGCGGCCATCGCCCTCGCGGTGGCGGCGATTCCCGAGGGGCTGCCCATCGTCGCCACCCTCGTGCTGGCGCGCGGCATGTGGCGCATGGCGCGGCAGAATGCCCTCATCGAGCGGCTCTCGGCCGTGGAGACGCTGGGCGCGACCACCGTCATCCTCACCGACAAGACCGGCACCCTCACCGAGAACCGCATGGCGGTGCGCCGCCTCGTCCTGTCCTCGGGGGAGATGGACGTGACGCCGGGCGCCGGCGACGGAGCCATCCCCCTCGACGGCGACCGCGAGCTTTCCACCCTCATCGAGACCGCCGTGCGGTGCAACGACGCCTCCCTCGAAAGCGGGGAGGCGCAAGGCAGCGGCGATCCCATGGAGCTCGCCCTGCTGCGGCTCGGCCTCCGGGCCGGCCTCTCCCGCGAGGCGCTGCTGGATGGCGCACCCAAGCTCGGGGGCCACGCCTTCGACAGCGTCGGCAGGATGATGGCCAGCATGCACCGGCGCGGCGCGGACGTGCTGTTCGCGGTGAAGGGCGCGCCGGAGCAGGTGCTCGCCGCCGCCACCCGCGAGCTGGACGGCGACCGCGAGCGCCCCCTCGTCGAGGCCCGCCGCGCCCACTGGCTCGCCGCCATGGAGACGCTGGGGCGGGAAGGCCTGCGCGTCCTCGCCTGCGCGGTGAAGACCGGCGCCGACCCCGACGCGCTGCCTTACGAGGACCTCGTGTTCGCCGGCCTCATCGGCCTTGAGGATCCGGCCCGCGCCGACGTGCCGGCGGCCATCGCGGACTGCCACCGGGCCGGCATCCGCGTGGTGATGGTGACCGGCGACCACCTGGTGACGGCGCGCAGCATCGGCCGGGCCGTGGGCCTTGCCCGCCCCCCGGCCACGGCGTCCGAGGCGTGCGCCGACGCGGTGGCGGGAGGCCGCGCGGTGGCCGACCTCCTGGCCGATGGGGAAGCCGACGGCGGCGCCAAGCTCAGGGACGTGCGGATCTTCGCCCGGGTGAGCCCGGCGGAGAAGCTCGCCCTGGTGAAGGCCTACCAGGCCTGCGGCGAAGTGGTGGCCATGACCGGCGACGGGGTGAACGACGCCCCGGCCCTCAAGCAGGCCGACATCGGCGTCGCCATGGGCCTGCGCGGCACCGACGTGGCCCGCCAGGCCGCCGCCATGGTGCTGCTCGACGATGCCTTCCCCAGCATCGTGAGGGCGATCCGCGAAGGCCGGGTGATCTTCGCCAACATCCGCCGGTTCGTGGCCTATCTGCTGGCCTGCAACATCAGCGAGGTGCTGGTGGTCGGGCTGGCGGTGCTCTCCACCTTGCCGCTGCCGGTGCTGCCGCTGCAGATCCTCTATCTCAACCTCGTCACCGACGTGTTCCCCGCCTTCGCCCTCGCCATGGGAGAGGGCGAAAAGGACGTGCTGGACCGCCCGCCCCGAGATCCGCGGGAGCCGATCCTGGGCCCGGCGCAATGGGCCACCATCGTGCTGCAGAGCCTCGCCCTCACCGCCGGCACCTTCGGCGCGCTGGCCGGGGCGCGGCTGGGGCTCGGCCTTGCCCCCGCCGACGTGGTGACGGTCACCTTCCTCACCCTCGCCTTCGCCCAGCTGTTCCACGTCTTCAACATGCGCGGGTCGCGTTCCGGCGTCGTCCGCAACGAGGTCACGGCCAATCCCTGGGTCTGGGCGGCGCTGCTTGCCTGCTCGGCGCTGCTGGTGGTGCCGCCCCATGTGCCGGTGCTGGCCGGGGTGCTGAACCTCACCCGGCCGACGCCCGCCATGTGGGCGCTGGTGCTCGCCATGAGCCTTGCGCCCCTGGTGCTGATCCAGGCGGGCGCGGCGCTGCGCGCGGCCCTCCCGGCGCGCCGGCGGCCCTGAGCGGGCGCTGACCGCTCCCGGCAGCGGCGCTTCCAAAACGGAACGGCGCCGCATCGACGCGCATGGCGCAGGGCGGTATAGCTGAACGCTACAAAGGAGCCCTCGGCCCGTGCTGTCCGTCGTGATCGCCACTCACAATTCGGAGCGCCAGCTGGTGCCCGTGCTGTCCGCTCTGGTGCCGGGCGTGACCGCGGGCCTGATCCAGGACGTCACGCTGGCGGACAACGCCTCCACGGACGACACCGCCGCCATCGCCGACGCCGCCGGCTGCGCCTTTCTGAGCGCCGTGGGCGATCCCGGGATGCGGCTGCGGCAGGGCGTGGCGGCGGCGCGGGGTCGCTGGCTGATGTTCCTGTCGCCCGAATCGCTGCTGGAGGAAGGCTGGGTGCGCGAGGTGGCGAACTTCATCGAGACGGTGGAGCGGCGCGGCCAGGCGGAGCGGCTGGCCGCCACCTTCCGCCTCGCCGTGGACGGCTACGGCCTGAAGCCGCGCCTCGGCGAGGCGGTGGCCGCCGCCCGGCTCGCCCTGTTCGGCCTGCCGAAGCCGGCGCAGGGGCTCATCCTGTCGCGCCGCGCCTATGACCGCATCGGCGGGCATCCGCCCGGCGTGTCGGCCGAGCGGCGGTTCCTCGCCAGGATCGGCCGGCGGCACATCCACCCCCTGCGCAGCCACGTCCTGCTGCCCGAGCGCCCGCATCCGGCGGACGGGTGACACCGGCACGGCGCCGTCCCGCGGACGGGCGCCTCCCCCGGTTGTGCACACCTCTTTGATGCCATTATCGCGCCGCGGCGATGCGCGCCCCCTTGGCGGAAGGCCGGACCTGCGCCTAGATGCAGAGACGTTCGGAGCAATCTCCGACGCTGTTCTCCGAGGAGGGGTCCATGGGGGTGGGTCGTCGGCTCGTCGAGGCAGAGGGTCAAGGTGCGTCGGCCGGAGCGGCCGCCAGCCATTGCCATGCCTCTGGAATCCTTGGCTTTCGCAGAATTTTCGGGGGGCCTCGCCGCGGCGGCGCCATCAGCGCGGCGGTGCTGTCCCTCGCCCTCGCGCTGGGCGCGCTGCCTGCCGCCGCGCAAAATCAGCGGCCTGGCGCGGCGCCCCTGCCGCCGGCGCGCGCCACGGCGCAGCCGGTTGCGCCGAAGACCTTCCAGCGGGCCGACCTCATCTCCGCCGCCCGGCGCTATGAGCAGACCCTGAAGCGCGACGGCACCCCGGCGCGCCCGCCTCTCGACCGGGCGCGGCGCGATGCGGACGGCGTGTTCGGCCGCGGCGACATGCGCGCCGCCGCCACCCAGTACGGCTCCCTCGCCCTCGCCCAGCCGCAGGATGCCGGCGTGTGGCTGCGTCTCGCCCGGTCGCTTGCCGCCATCAAGCCGAAGGACGACGAGAACAGCTTCGTCTTCACCGATCAGGCGCTCGGCGCCGCCTATATCGCCTATCGCCGCGCCGGGACGAAGCCGACCGAGGCCGAGGCCCTCGCCCTCATCGGCCACATTTATGCCGGCCGCGCTTTGTGGCGCGCCGCCATGGAGACCATGGAAGCCTCGCTGGCGGCGCAGGAGGTGCCGGCGGAGCGGGACTTCTACACCAAGCTGCGCGAGGAGCACGGCTTCCGCCTCATCGACTATTCTGTGGATGCCGACCAGGCGGCGCCGCGCGCCTGTGTGCAATTCTCCGAGGATCTCGCGCCCGGCACCGATTTCGCCAGCTTCGTGCGGGTGGAGGGCATGTCGAAGCCGGCCATCACGGCCGAGGAGCGCCAGATCTGCGTGGAAGGCCTGAAGCACGGCGAGCGCTACACCTTCCGCGTGCTGCCCGGCATTCCCGCCACCACCGGCGAGACCCTGCGCAAGCAGACCGAGCTTTCCCTCTACGTGCGCGACCGGGCGCCGTCGGTGCGCTTCACCGGCCGCAACTACGTGCTGCCGCGCACCGGGCAGAAGGGCATTCCCATCGTCTCGGTGAACACCCGCGCGGTGACGGTGAACGTGCTGCGCGTCGCCGACCGGGCCCTGGTGCCCACCGCCCTCGACGGCAGCTTCCGGCAGGCCATCGCCAGTTATGCCCGCGAGCGGCTGGCGGGCGGCGAGGCCATCAAGGTCTTCTCCGGCACCCTCGACGTGGACAACCCCCTCAACGAGGAGGTCACCACCGCCATTCCGGTGAACGAGGCGGTGGGCAAGCTGCAGCCTGGCGTCTACGTGATGACGGCCAAGCCCGACAAGGGCACCGGCGGCGACGACGATTACGAAGACGAGGCGACCCAGTGGTTCATCGTCTCCGACCTCGGGCTGACCGCCGTGTCGGGCGCGGACGGGGTGCACGTGCTGGTGCGCTCGCTGGGCAGCGCCGGCGCGCTCGCCAACGTCAAGGTTGAGCTGGTCGCCCGCTCCAACGAGGTGCTGGGGACGGCGAAGGCCGATGCCGACGGCCATGTGCGCTTCGATCCCGGCCTCGCCCGCGGGCCGGCCGGGCTGGAGGCTGCCGCCGTGGTGGCGCGCGGCGATGACGGCGACTACGCCTTCCTCTCCCTGAAGGACGCGGGCTTCGACCTGACCGACCGGGGCGTCGCCGGCCGCGAGGCGCCGGGCGCCCTCGATGCCTTCCTCGCCACCGAGCGCGGCGTCTACCGCTCCGGCGAGACGGTGCACCTCACCGCTCTGCTGCGCGACGGCGAGGGCCGCGCGGCGCCGGCCATGCCGCTGACCATCGCCCTGGTGCGCCCCGACGGCGTCACCGACCGCAAGCTGGCGGTGGCCGATCAGGGCGCCGGCGGGCGCACCGTGGACCTCACTTTGCTCAAGGGGGCGATGACCGGAACTTGGCGGATCCGGGCGCTCTCCGATCCCAAGGCGCCGCCGGTGGGCGAGACCACCTTCCTCCTGGAAGACTATGTGCCCGACCGGGTGGAGTTCGACCTTTCCTCCACCGACAAGGCGCTCGGCCGCGCGCGCCCCTCGGAGGTGCTGCTGGAAGGGCGCTACCTGTTCGGTGCCCCGGCCGCCGATCTCTCGGTGGAGGCGGAAAGCGAGCTGCGGCTCGCGACAGGCGGGCGCGGCGCCTTCCCGGGCTACGTCTTCGGCAACAGCGAGGAGGCGCTGCTGCCCGATCGCAAACCCATCGCCGACGTGCCGCGCACCGACGCCAAGGGGCGCACCACCCTCACCATCTCGTCCGACGACCTGCCGAAGACCGTGCGGCCGCTGGAGGTGGAGGCCATCGTGCGCCTCGTGGAGGCGGGCGGGCGCGCCGTGCAGCGCACCTTCGTGCTGCCCGTGGCGCCGGCCGGCGCCGCCATCGGCGTGAAGCCCCTGTTCTCCGAGCGGGTGCGCGAGGGCGACGATGCCGGCTTCGACATCGTGGTAGCAGGCGTGGACGACAAGCTCGTCGCCACGCCCAACCTCAAGTGGCAGCTCTCGCGCATCGAGACTCGCTACCAGTGGTACAAGGTGAGCGGCTCGTGGGATTACGAGCCGGTGAAGACCATCACCCGCGTGGGCGAGGGCATCCTCGCCACCACCGCCGACGGTCCGGCCCGGCTGACCGCGCCCACCCAGTACGGCACCTACCGCCTCGACCTCTCCGGCGACGGGCTGCCGCTCACCAGCCTCACCTTCTCCTCGGGCTATGGCGGCGAGGCCACCGCGGACACCCCGGACCGGCTCGATCTCACCCTCGACAAGGCGGCCTACGCCTCCGGCGATAAGCTGGAGGCGACGCTCACCGCCCGCATGGCCGGCACCGCCACCGTGACGGTGATGAACGCCGGCGTGCTGGAGCAGCGCTTGGTTCCCATCGCGCCCGGCGCCAACAAGGTGAGCTTCACCGTGGGCGAGACCTGGGGGCCGGGCGCCTATCTCGTCGCCTTCCTGCACCGCCCGCTGGACGTCGCGGCAAGCCGCATGCCGGGCCGCTCCATCGGCGTCGCCTGGTTCTCGGTGAACCGGCAGGCGCGCACCCTCAAGGTGTCCCTCGGCGCGCCGGAGAAGGTGCGGCCCAACACCACGCTGGACGTTCCGGTGAAGGTGGAGGGCCTGAAGGCCGGCCAGAAGGGCTATGTGACGGTGGCCGCGGTCGACGTGGGCATCCTCAACCTCAACCGCTACCAGCCGCCGGCCCCCGATGACGCCATCTTCGGCCAGCGCCGCCTCTCGCCCGAGATCCGCGACCTCTACGGCGCGCTCATCGACGGCATGCGCGGCACGGTGGGACGCCTGCGCTCCGGCGGCGACGGCGCCGAGGAGGCGGTGCTGTCGAGCCCGCCGAGCGGTCCGCCGCTGGCGCTGTTCTCCGGCATCGCCGAGGTGGGTCCGGACGGCACGGCCCATGTGCGCTTCGACCTGCCCGCCTTCGACGGCACGGTGCGCCTCATGGCCATGGCCTGGAGCCAGGACCAGCTCGGCCACGGCTCGGCCGACGTGGTGGTGCGCGACAAGATGGTGGTGCTCGCCACCCTGCCGCGCTTCCTCGCCTCGGGCGACACCTCCTCGCTCAACCTTGACCTCACCAATGTCGAGGCGCCGGCCGGCGACTATCGCCTGCAGGTGACCGCCACCGGCACGGCGAGCGTGGGGCAGGCCCCGCCCTATCTGTCGCTGCCGCAGAAGGGGCGCACCACCCTGCGCCTCGCGCTGACCGGCCGTGACGTGGGCCCCGCCACCGTCACGGTGCGGGTGACCGGGCCGGAGGTGGACGTGGTGCGCGAGTTCGCCTTCGCGGTGCGCCCGGCCTACCCGTCCATCGAGCGGCGCACGGTGCGCAACCTCGCGGCGGGGGAGAGCCTCACCCTCTCCGATGCGCTGCTGGGCGATCTCATCCCCGGCTCGGGCCGCGTGGCGGTGAGCGCCACGCCGTCCTCGTCCATCGACGTGCCGGCCCTGCTCACCGCGCTCGACCGCTATCCCTACGGTTGCTCCGAGCAGGTGGTGAGCCGCGCTCTGCCGCTGCTCTACTACAACGAGGTCTCGGCGCTGGTGAACAACGCCCCCGACGCCGAGGCGGATGAGCGGATCCGCGACGCCGTGGTGCGGGTGCTCGCCCGCCAGGCCTCCGACGGCGCCTTCGGCCTGTGGTCGGCGAGCGGGGCCGGCGGCGACACCTGGCTCGACGCCTATGTGGCGGACTTCCTCACCCGGGCGAAGGAGAAGGGCTTCGCCGTGCCCGACGCGCCGTTCGCCCTGGCGCTCGACCAGCTGCGCAACGCGGTGAACATCGCGGCCTCCCAGTCGCGCCATGCCGACGAGGGCATCGCCTATGCCCTCTACGTGCTGGCGCGCAACGGCCTCGCGCCGCTGGGCGACCTGCGCTACATCGCCGACACGCGGCTCAATGACCTGTCGAGCCCGCTCGCGCGCGGGCAGGTGGCGGCGGCCCTCGCCCTGCTGGGCGATCGCGGACGGGCGGAGCGCGCATTCAACGTGGCGCTCACCGGCCTGCCGCAGGATCCCACCCTCTCGGAAGCGGGACGGGCGGACTACGGCTCGCTGCTGCGCGATGCGGCGGCGCTCACCGCGCTCGCCCGGGAGGCCGGCCTCGACGCCCTCGCCGAAGCCGCCATGACCCGGGTGGATGCCGCCCGCACCCTGGTGGAGCGCACCTCCACCCAGGAGAATGCGTGGCTGATCCTCGCCGCCCGCTCGCTCGTCACCAGCGCCAAAGCCATGGCGATCGAGGCCGGCGGCCATCTGGAGCGCGGTCCCTTCGGCCGCACCCTGTCCCGCGCGGACCTGATCGGCCATCCGCTGCTGGTGCGCAATGCCGGACAGGATCCGGTGAAGGCGGTGGTCTCGGTGTTCGGCTCGCCGGCGGCGCCGGAGCCGGCCATCTCCCGCGGCATCACCCTCACCCGGTCCTTCTTCACCCTCGACGGCAAGCCCGCCGACCCGGCGCGGGCGAAGCAGAACGATCGCTTCGTCGTGGTGCTGCGCGCCGAGGAGGAGGACACCGTGCCGGCCGACATCCTGCTGGTGGACTACCTGCCCGCCGGCTTCGAGATCGAGAACCCCAACCTCGCCTCCGGCGGCGAGCAGGGCAATTTCGCCTGGCTCGACGCCACCACCGAGGCACGCCACGCCGAGTTCCGCGACGACCGCTTCGTCGCCGCGGTGAAGCGGCAGGAGGGCGACGACGAGATGGTGCTGGCCTATGTGGTGCGGGCGGTCTCGCCGGGCAGCTATGCCCAGCCGCCGGCCACCATCGAGGACATGTACCGTCCCGACCGCTTCGCCCGCACCGAGGCCGGCCGCATCGAGGTGGCCCCCGCGCAATGAGCGCGGAGGCGACCCGCCCTCCCTCCGCCCCCGGCGACGGCCTGCCGGGGGACGGGCGGTGCGTGCCGCCGGCGCCCGGACCGGCCGAGGACGGGGAGACGTCCGGTGCCATCAGCGGGAGCACGGGGGTATCCCCGGCGCCGCGGCCGGATCATGCGCCGGAGCGGCCGGACGGGCTTACGCCCACCGCATCCGCCGGAAACCGGCAGAGACACCCATGGCCGAGCGTCGCCGGGCGGTCTCGGGGCTTTTGGGGCCGAACCCTGCCGGCTCGCTCCCTGCCGCTCCGAACCCTGCGCGACAGGGCCGCGACGCATCTCGGCGCGCTGTTCGCCGGTGCCCAGGCCCGCGGCCAGATGCGGGCAGTCCGCACCCTCATCGCCCGGGCCCGCCGTGCGGCCTTGCAAGCGCCGGCCCCTACCCTGCCGCCGATGCCGGGAAGCGCGCCAACGGCAAGCGTGCTCCCGGCCCGCTCGTCCGCAGCCACAGCGACCCCGCCCCGACACGCGGTGAGGAGATTGGCGCCCGCCGCCACCGTCCTCGGGCTTGTCCTGCTCGGCGCCGGAGGAACGGCAAGCCTCCTCCACGGCCTGCGCGCCGCGGCACCCCCGGCTCCCGTACCGGCGGTCTCGCGCGAGGTGGTGGACCGCGAGGGCCGCCTGCTGCGCCCCTTCCCCCTGCCCGACGGGCGATGGCGCCTCGCCGCCTCCCCCGGTGCGGTGGACCCGCGCCTGATCGCCATGCTGCTCGCCTATGAGGACAAGCGGTTCGAGCAGCACGGCGGCATCGATCTCATCGCCCTCTCGCGGGCGGGCGTTCAGGCCGCGCTCGCTGGACACATCGTCTCCGGCGCCTCCACCCTGAGCATGCAGGTGGCGCGCCTTCTGGACCCGCCGCGCCCGCGCACCCTTCAGGCCAAGCTCGCCCAGATGGGCCGGGCGCTGGAGCTGGAGGCGCGGCTCACGAAGCCCGAGATCCTCGGCCTCTACCTCACCCTCGCGCCCTATGGCGGCAATATCGAAGGGGTGCGGGCCGCCGCGCTCACCTATTTCGGCAAGGAGCCGGCGCGGCTCAGCCTCGGCGAGGCGGCGCTACTGGTCGCCCTGCCCCAGTCGCCGGAAGCGCGCCGGCCGGACCGCTTCCCCGCCGCCGCCCGCGCCGCCCGCGACCGCGTGCTCGACCGCCTCGCCGCCCAGGGCGCGCTGTCCGAGGACGAGGTGCGCGTCGCCAAGGCCGAAGGCGTGCCCGCCACCCGCCGCGCCTTGCCCATGCGCGCGCCCCATCTCGCCGAGGACGCGCTGGCCGAAAGCCCCGGCCGCACCGTCCACCGCCTTGCCCTCGACGGCACCTGGCAGGAGCGGCTGGAGGACCTCGTGGCCGAGCGCACCCGCGCGCTGGGGCGCGGCCTTTCCGCCGCCCTGGTGGTGGTGGACACGGAGAGCGCCGAGGTGCGGGCCTATGTGGGCTCGGCCGATTTCGACGACCGCGACCGCGCCGGCCAGGTGGATCTCGCCCGCGCCGTGCGCTCGCCCGGCTCGACCCTCAAGCCGTTCATCTACGCGCTCGCCTTCGAGGACGGCATCGCCCATCCCGAGACCCTCATCGAGGATACGCCCGCCACCTTCGGCGGCTGGCGGCCGGAGAATTTCGACCTCACCTTCCAGGGCACCGTCTCGGTGCGGCGGGCGCTGCAGATGTCGCTCAACGTGCCGGCGGTGCGCCTGCTCGACCGGGTGGGGCCGCAGCGCCTCGCCACTCGGCTGAAAGCCGCCGGCGCGCGGCTGGAGCTGCCGCCGGGCGCGGCCCCGGCCCTGCCCATGGGGCTCGGCGGGGTGGGCATCCGCCTCGTCGACCTCACCATGCTCTATTCGGCGTTGGCGCGCGGCGGCGAGGCGCGGCCCCTGGTCTATCGCGCCGACGAGGGCGCCGTGGTCGCCCACCATGCCACCCGGATGGTGAGCGACGTGGCGGCCTGGTATGTGGATAGCTGCCTGCTCGGCACGCCGGCCCCCGCCAATGCCCTGGGCGGGCGCATCGCCTTCAAGACCGGCACCTCGTTCGGCTATCGCGATTCGTGGGCCGTGGGCTTCGATGGCCGGCGCACCATCGCCGTCTGGGTCGGCCGGCCCGATGCCCAGGCGGTGCCCGACCTCACCGGCCGCAACGCCGCGGCCCCCCTGCTGTTCGACGCCTTCGCCCGGCTGGTGCATACGCCCGCGCCCCTGCCGGCGGCGCCCCGCGACGCGCTGATCTCCACCAACGCCCGCCTGCCGCCGCCGCTGCGCCGCTTCGGCAGCTCGGGCGAGGATGCCCGCGCCATGACGCTGGTGTTTCCGCCCAACGGCGCGCGCCTGGCGCGCGAGGAGGATGGTCCCTCCGGCGGTACGGCCGTTCCGCTCGTGCTGAAGGTGGACGGCGGCCAGCTGCCCTTCACCGTGCTGGTGGACGGGCGCCCCACCCTGGAGGCGCGGGACCGGCGCAACCTCTTCTGGGTGCCCGCGGGAACCGGCTTCACCCGCCTCACCGTGATCGACGCCACCGGCGCGGCCGACAGCGTGTTGGTCCGGGTGGAATAGGTGGCGACTTCCCGGGCCTGAAAAAAGAAACCCCGCCGCGTCGCGAGGACGGGCGGGGGTAGTCTTCGGGGAGGAAAGCTGGAACGCAAGGGCACGTGGCCCGTGCGGAAATCGCGAAAAATCAGACCCTTACTGGCAGCGCGCCATCAGCTCCGCGCTGGTCTCGCGCGGAAAGCCGAGACCGCTGGTCTCGCTGGTCTTGCCACGGGCGAGCACATCGAAGGCCTCGGCCTTGCGACGGGCTTCCAGCACCGCGAAGAAGAAGGACGAAAGGGTCGCGCCGAGCTTTGTGGAAAAGCCGCCCTCGGCATAGCCAGTTGCAGTGATCGTGGCCATTGAAGCCTCCATGTGTTGGGAAATTCATAGGCCGATTGCGTGCGACGCAACATCGTTGATTGTGCATGGCAGCGCTGCACCTGTCGTATAGCGCTGCGTCGGCCGCGCGGCGGTGGCGGCGAAAAGCCACTGGACCTTGGTCGGCGAATTGCGTATAGAGCGCGCCTGCCTCCTGGAGACGCGCCTTTCCTGCGTTTCTCCCTTATGCGCCCGGTCCGCTCGCGGCCGGTGGGCAGGAGCACGGTGGGGGATAGTTCAACGGTAGAACCGCGGACTCTGACTCCGTTAATCCTGGTTCGAATCCAGGTCCCCCAGCCAATAAGTTTCCTTTCCCAGAGATTTTGGCGCGTACGGTCATTCCTGCGGTCCTGCCACGGGTTAGCCACGCGTTCGTGCGCGCCCGGACGCGCTGCAGGTCGTTTCCAGCGGCTTCGCAGGCCGATTTCCCGCTCAGTCCGAGGCGCAGCATCTTCAGTTGCCGGCCGCAGCGCATCAGGTGTCGAGACCGAGCCTCGCCGCATGGCTGGTGAATCCATTTGCAGTCGGATCGCCAAGGAAGCGCTGCTCCTGCGCCGCCCAATCCTGTGGCAGCGAGAAGGTCAGGCTGGTGACCGTCAAGTCAGCAGGCGCGCTGCCATCGGCAATGGCTCTGGCACCACCGCCCCGGCGGCAGGGCTGACACGGATGGTCTCCGTGGCCGTTGCACGATGCGTGAGAGAGGAGGGCAAGGCCTCCCGGCACCGGATCAGATCATTCTCGCCAAGATCGAGCGGGCACGGATGCGGACCGGTTCGTCCACCATCGCCCCATCCACCGCCGCCGCACCATCGCCGGAGGCGAGCACCTTCCTGGCCCAGGCGACCTCTTCCTCATCCGGCAAGAAGCCATTGCGGATGGGCGCGATCTGGCGGGGGTGGATGGCGAGCTTGCCACCGAAGCCCAGCGCGCGGCCATAGCGGGCATCATCGGCGATCAGCGCGGTGTCGTCGATGGCGGTGGTGACGCCATCCACCGGCGCCGGCAGGCCCGCGAGGCGCGAGGCCAGCACCAACTCGGCACGGGCCGGCAAAAGGGACTCGCGGTGATGGGCGCAGCCGAGATCGGCGCAATAATCGATGGAACCGAAGATGAGGCGCCCAACCGCCCCGTGGGCGGCAATGGCGCGCGCGGCGGCAAGGCCTTTCGCCGTCTCGATGAGCGCCAGAATCGCAATTGACGGCCCGAGCACCGCGGCAACCGCATCGAGGGCCGCCACCTCCTCGCTCTTCGGCAACACCACCGCGGCGGGCTTGACGCGCGCAGCAGCCGCGAGGTCCTCGGCATGCCAGGGCGTGGCCGAGCCGTTGATCCGCACCAGCACGGGCGTCGCGAGGTCCGCCGTGAGGGCAGACCGCGCCGCCGCTTTGGCGTCCGGCGGCACCGCGTCCTCAAGGTCGATGATGACCGCGTCCGCTCCCGCCGCGGCGGCTTTTTCGAACCGATCCGGCCGATGGCCGGGCACGAACAACGGGACGAGGAAATCGAGCCTGTCCATCACCATTGCGCCTCCGCACTCATGGCCACCGGCCCGCCGGGTCGGGAGGTCCACAGCTTCAGCTTTTCGCCTTCGTGCACCGCATTCACCGTCAGAGGTGCGGTATCGAACGCCGGAGAGAAGCCGCGGAAAGAAAAGCGCGCCGGTGGCACGCCCCGGATCTCGATAGCAAAGCGCAGGAGCAGCGTCGCCTGCAGCGGTCCATGCACCACAAGGCCGGGGTAGCCTTCGATCTGGGTGACATAGGGGTGGTCGTAATGGATGCGGTGGCTGTTGAAGGTCAGCGCCGAATAGCGGAACAGCAGGGGCGCGGAAACGCTCAGCTCGCGGCGGTACGGGCCTTCGGCGGCCGGTTCCGGCGCCTGCGCCGGGGCACCCCCGGCATCGAGACCCCGGTAGACGATATCCTGTCTCTCGGTGAGGATGGCGCGGCCGGCGACCTCGACCTCATGTGTCACCGTCACGAAGCACAACGGGCTGGTCTGCCCCTGCTTCAGCACCACCTCCGCCACCCGGGAGGTGCGGCGGATGGTGTCGCCGACCCCGATGTCGCGGTGAAAGACGAGGCTGCCGCCGGCCCACATGCGGCGCGGCAGGGGCACCGGCGGCAGGAACCCGCCTCGGGCCGGGTGGCCATCCGGCCCGAGGGCCGAGGTGAGCGCCGCCGGCTGGCCGAGGCACCAGTGGATCAGCGCCGGCGCCGTGTCGCCGGTGTGCGGGTCGCCGGGATCCTCGTCGAAAGTCGCACGGAACCTGCGCACCAGCTCCGGCGCGACCAGGTCGGTGGTGACGTTTTCACGGCCGATCCAGCCGCGCAGATGATCAATGTCGATCTCGTCAGGCATCGTCGCCCCCCTTCTCAGAATGAGCGGGGCAGTCCGAGCACATGCTCGGCCACATAGCTCAGGATCAGGTTGGTGGAGATGGGCGCCACCTGGTAGAGCCGCGTCTCGCGGAACTTGCGCTCCACGTCGTATTCGCAGGCGAAGCCGAAGCCGCCGTGGAACTGCAGGCAGGCGTTCGCCGCCTCCCAGGACGCCTTAGCGGCAAGGTGCTTGGCCATGTTGGCCTGGGTGCCGCACGGCTCGTGGGCGTCATAGAGCCGGCAGGCTTCGAAGCGCATGAGGTTCGCCGCCTCCACCTCGATGAAGCTCTCGGCGATGGGGAACTGCACCCCCTGGTTCTGGCCGATGGGCCGGCCGAACACGACGCGCTCCGTCACATAGGCAGAGACCTTGTCGATGAACCAGTAGCCGTCGCCGATGCATTCGGCCGCGATCAGCGTGCGCTCGGCATTGAGGCCGGTGAGGATGTATTTGAAGCCCTGCCCCTCCTCGCCGATGAGGTTTTCCTCCGGGATCTCCAGATTGTCGAAGAACAGCTCGTTGGTCTCGTGGTTCACCATGTTGAGGATGGGACGCACGGTCATGCCGCTCTTCATCGCCTCGGCGATATCCACGATGAAGATGGAGAGCCCCTCTGACTTCTTCTTCACCTCGGCGAGCGGGGTGGTGCGGGCGAGCAGGATCATCAGGTCGGAATGCTGGACCCGGGAGATCCAGACCTTCTGGCCGTTGATGACGTAGCGGTCGCCCTTCTTCACCGCGGTGGTCTTGATCTTGGTGGTGTCCGTGCCGGTGGTGGGCTCGGTGACCCCCATGGACTGCAGCCGCAGCTCACCGGTGGCGATCTTCGGCAGATACTTCTGGCGCTGGGCTTCCGAGCCGTGCCGGACCAGCGTGTTCATGTTGTACATCTGGCCATGGCAGGCGCCGGAATTGCCCCCCGCCCGGTTGATCTCCTCCATGATCACGGAGGCCTCGGTGAGGCCGAGGCCCGAGCCGCCGTACTCCTCGGGGATCAGCGCCGCCATCCAGCCCGCCTTGGTCAGCGCGTCGACGAACGCTTCCGGATAGGCGCGGGCCTCATCCACCTTGCGGTGGTACTCGGCGGGAAAGTCCGCGCAGAGCGCGCGCACCGCATCGCGGATGTCCTGAAACTGCTCGCTCCCGACGGTCTGCATGTCCTGGGTCCTCGATTGGAATTCGTCGTTAGGGTCGGCGCCTCAAGGGCGCTCAGGCACGGGCGGCGGGAAGCGGCGTGATTGCATCTTCTCCGAGCTCCAGCGCGGCCCGGAATTCCGGCGCCGCAATGTCGAGCATGCGTCGCTTGCGCTCGGCGAGGCCGAGGCCGCGCAGGTCCGCGATGCCATGTTCGGTCACGATGATCCCGGCATCGGCACGGGCGGTGCTGGCCGGGCCGTTCAGCCGCGCCACGATTCGGCTGCGCAGGCCGTCGCGCCCCGTCACGGTGGCCGGCAGCGCGACGATGGGGAGGCCGCCGCGGGAGGCGCGCGCCCCGCGCAGGAAGTCGGCAGCGCCGCCCACCGCACCCACGTAGCGCCCGCCAGCGACCTCGGCGTTGATCTGCCCCGTGAGATCCACTTCGATCGCGGCATTGATGGCGGTGAGCTTCGACTGCGCGCTCAGCACGCCGAACGCGTGGGTATAGGCCGTCGAGCGCAAAGCAAAGCCCGGGTTGCGGTCGACATAGCGCATCAGCGCGGGGCCACCGGCCACCAGCCCCGCCACGCCGATGCCGGTATCGATGCTTTTGCGTCCGTTGGTGAGCGCTCCGGCTTCGACGAGGCGGGCAACGCCATCGGATGCCAGCCCGGAATGCAGGCCGAGATCGCGGTGCCCGGCCAGAGCCGCAAGGATCGCCTCAGGCAGGCCGCCAATCCCGATTTGCAGCGTCGCCCCGTCCTCGACAAGGCCAGCAATCCAGGTCGCGATGGCGCGTTCGGCTTCGCCCGGCTGTGCCTTGGGAGCATCCGCGAGGGGCCGCGAGGTGCGCACGATGATATCGATCTCGTCGGCGGCGAGGCTCCGCTCGCCCCGGGTGCGAGGGGTCTGATCGTTGACCTCGGCGATAACGAACCGCGCGCTGTCCACCAGCGGCGCGAGATATTCCAGCGCCGCGCCGAAGCTGAAGCGCCCGTTTCCTTCATCCGCCAGATTAAGGAGGAGCACGTCCACCTGCCGGGAGAGCAACCCCGGCAGGTCCGAATAGTGGCTGGGCAGGATGTCGAGCCTGCCGGCGCGCTCTAGCACGCGATTGTGCCCGGCGCCGCAATAGGACTGGAAGCCGATCGCTCCGGCATCATCGAGGGGCGTGCCCCAGCTCATGCCGATGAAGGCGTGCAGCCCGGAAATGGCTTGGCCCTGCTCGAACAGGCGCGCGGTCAGGGTCACCGGCTCGGCGGAAGCCTGGCCCCACGCAAGACGATCTCCCGGCCGCAGCAAAGCGGCGAAGTCGAGCGCTTCGGTTGGGAGTTCCGTGGCCATGGTGTCGCCCCGCCAGCCGATCAGGCGCGCTCGAAAACGGCGGCCATGCCCTGGCCACCGCCGATGCACATGGTCTCCAGGCCATAGCGGACGTCGCGGCGCCGCATCTCGTGGAGCAGCGTGGTCATGATACGCACGCCGGTAGCGCCGATGGGGTGGCCGAGCGAGATACCGGACCCGTTCACATTGAGCCGCTCCGGATCATCCCAGCCCCAGCCCTTGAGCACCGCAAGCACCTGGCAGGCGAAGGCCTCGTTGATCTCGACCAGACCGAGGTCGTCGAAACCAAGGCCAGTCTTCGCCAGCAGGCGCCGGGTCGCGGGCACGGGGCCAAAGCCCATGATGGCCGGGTCGCACCCCGCCGCGGCCCACCCCCTGAGGAACCCCAGCGGCTCAAGCCCAAGGGCAGCGAGCCGGTCCTCGGCAACGATCAGGCAGGCCGACGCAGCATCGTTCTGCTGGCTCGCATTGCCCGCCGTCACGGTGCCACCAGGCATGATCGGCTTCAGCCTGCCGAGGCTGTCGAGGCTGGCATCGGCGCGAATCCCCTCGTCGCGGGTGATGCGCACCGGCTCGCCGCGCCGTTGCGGCACATCCACCGGGACCACCTCGGCATCGAACCGGCCTTCCGACCAGGCAGCGGTGGCCCGCTGATGGCTGCGGACGGCGAAGGCGTCGGCCTCCTCCCGCGTGATCCGGAACTGCCGCGCCAGGTTTTCCGCCGTCTCGATCATGCCCGAGATGGCTCCGAACCGCTCCTCGGGCTGCGAGCGCTCGCGCCCTCGGTCGAGCCGGTCGTAAAGCCGGGTCGTGCCCGAGCGGTGCCCCCAGCGCATGTCGGTGGTGTAGAACTCGATGTTGCTCATGCTCTCGACGCCGCCCGCCAGCACCACGTCGCAGGCGCCGGTTTCCACCATCATGGCCGCGGTGACGAGGGCTTGCAGGCCTCCGCCGCAGCGCCGGTCGAGCTGCATGCCGGGAACCTCGATGGGCAGCCCCGCCTGAAGCGCGATCCAGCGACCGACACACGGGGTCTCGCTGTTGGCATAGGACTGGGCAAAGACCACATCCTCGACGAGCGCCGGATCGATGCCCGTGCGCTCCAGCACGGCCTTCACGACAAGGGCTCCGAGGTGTTCGACCGGCACCGCCTTGAGGCTTCCGCCGAAAGTGCCCACGGGGGTGCGTACCGGGCTCACGATGGCCGCGCGTCTCATCCTGCGTTTCCTCACGGATCTTGTGTCCAGGCGCCGCGGAACAGGTCCGGCGGCATCCGGCGATGTATTATTCAAGAACGAGACTATCGAACTGCCGCACTTAGCAGAAAAACCGCTTCATCATTTCAGTTATGCCCGGCCGGCATGGGCGCGGGGGTGCCGTCGGCGGCCGGCCCGGCCCATACGCCGGTGCCGGAGAGATCGCGCGCGGTCTCCTCGACGGCTTTCACGAAATGTTGTGCGGCCGGGCTCAGGGGACGGTCGATGGGGGTGGCGAGCACCATCTGGCGGGTCACATCCAGCGCGTGGGCCGCGAGCCGGCCGGCCCGGATATCCGCATGGGCGACCGCCGCGGGGAGCACGGTCGAGCCGAAGCCGCGGCGCACCAGATCGAGCTGAAGCGGAAGCGAATCCACCTCGATGACGGGCACGAGCGTCAGCCCCTGACGCGCCGCGATGGCATCCAGAAGACGCCGCAGGCCATGCTGGGGACGCGGCAGGATCAGCCGCCGACTCGCCAGCACGTCGATCGGCAGCGGCTCCGCTTCAGCCGCAGTTCCGGTACCGGGCGCGATCAGGTGGAGACGCTCCAGCAGAAGGGGGCGCAGCCGCAAGGCGGGAGATGCGGTGATGTCATAGAGCACCGCCACATCCACCACGCCGCGCTGCAGCCAGTCGAGGACGTAGCCGCTGTAGCCGGTGGAGATGGAAAGCTGCAGCTGCGGAAAACGGCTGCTGAAGCGCTCCACGAGCGGCCCGCAAAGCACCTCGGCAACGGTGGGAGGCAGGGCGAAGGAAACCTGCCCGCGCGGCTCATCGGCGGCATTGCGCAGGTCGGTGCGAATCTCATCCAGCTCCCGCAACACGCCGGTGGAGCGGGACAGCAGCAGGGTGCCCGCATTGGTCAGCGCGACTCCGCGCCCATGGCGCTCAAACAGGCGCACGCCCAGCTCGTGCTCCAGGGCCTGGAGATGACGGCTGAGGGCCGGCTGGGCAACATGCAGGCGCTCCGCGGCGGCGCTGATGCTTCCAAGCTCGGCCACGTGGACGAAAGTTCGTATCTGGCGCAGATCCAAGTCCGTCTCTCCCGGGAGGTGCTCGTTTTGCCTCGCGCCGCATTGCGGGCGGGAGGGAATGCTGCCTCACGGTCCGGCGATTGTCCAGCATACGGACATTTGTTCGAAATCTGCGATCCGCGCGGGGTAGCTCGTCGCGATGACACCCGCGACGTCCGCCGGCGCCTTCATTTGGAAACACCAAACCTGACGGCTTCTCTACGGCTGCAGCCAGCCGCTCAGGGTTTTCTCCACCTGATGAGCCGCTTCGCGCAGGGCCGGAAGAAAGACCTTGCGCATATGATCGAGAGATGTGCGCGCGGCCGACGTCCCGATGTTCAGCGCAGCGATGGTGTGCCCGGCGCGGTCGTGGATCGGCACGGCGATCGAGCGGACGCCCACCTCCATCTCGCCGTCGATGATGGCGTACTGCAGCCGGCGGGCCTCCAGCACCTTCTGACGGACCTTCTTTGGATCCGTGATGCTGCGGGGGGACGGCGCGACATAGCTCTCGTCGGCCAGCCAGCGGTCCAGCTCCTCGTCGCCGAGGCCGGCGAGGAGAACCCGCCCGAGCGAGGAGCAGAAGGCCGGCAGACGCGAGCCGACCTCAAGGCCGGACGAGAAGATGCGCCGGGTCTCCACCCGCGCCACATAGACCACGTCATGGCCGTCCATGACCGCCATGGACGAGGATTCCCCGATCTGCTCGGTCAGGCTGCGGATGGCGCTGCGACCGGCTTCCGACACGCCGAACGCCGACAGATAGCCGCTCGAGAACTGCAGGACCTTGGGCGTCAGCCAGAACAGCTTGCCGTCGCTGTCCACATAGTCGAGGGCCTGCAGAGTGAGGAGAAAGCGCCGCGCGGTGCCGCGGGTGAGGCCGGTCGCGTCGGCGACCTGGGTCAAGGTCATGCGGCACGGCCCCCGCCCGAAGGCCACCAGCACGTTGAGGCCACGTTCCAGCGCGGTGACGAATTCCGGCCCGCGCTTGTCGTCTTCCGAGATCTTCTTGATCACGAATCGCTCTTTTCAAAATGGGTCCGCGGGAACACATTGGGGCAAGGCCGTTGCGACCGCACGCCGAGATACCCCCTGCGCCGCCCACGCCAGGCTGCCGATCCATCCCCGCCCAAGTCTATCATCAGACGAACAGTTGTCCATTCAGCGGACATCGCCCCCTTGCGCCGCGCCAGCGTTGATCAAGGCCGGTGAAGCGCACCCTTCGGGCGGACCGACGTGGCAAGGGGCCTGCCGGATGCCGGAACACGCGGCTTGACATCCCCCCTCCTTGACGCTCTACTATTCGGACAAATGTCCAATAGACGGACAAACAAGAACCGGACGGCATGCAGACGACATCCGTCATCGGCCATTGCAGGTGGGAGGTCATGATCGACAAATTCGTTTCCTCCGTCGCGGCGGCACTCTCCGGAGTGCAGGACGGAGCCACCATCCTTGTCGGCGGCTTCGGTGCCGTCGGGCAGCCCGACCTGCTCATCGAAGGACTGATCGAACAGGGCGCCTCCGCGCTCACCGTCGTCGCCAACAATGCCGGTTACGGCCATGTGGGCCTTGCGCGCCTTCTGGCGGCCGGGCGGGTCCGGCGGCTGGTCTGCAGCTATCCCCGCATTCCCGGCTCGGTGATCTTCGAGGATCTCTATCGTTCCGGGCGCCTCGAGCTCGAGCTGGTGCCCCAGGGCACCCTGGCCGAGCGCCTGCGCGCCGCCGGCGCCGGCATTCCCGCCTTCTTCACCCCCACCGGCGCCGGCACGCGCCTGGTGGACGGCAAAGAGACCCGCCGCATCGGCAGCCGGGACTACGTGCTGGAGGAGGCGCTTCACGGCGACGTGGCACTGATCCAGGCCTGGAAGGCGGACCGCTGGGGCAACCTCACCTACCGGGGGTCGGCGCGCAACTTCAATCCGGTGATGGCTCCGGCTGCGGAGCTGACCATCGTGCAGGTAGAGCATGCCGCCGAACTCGGCGAGCTCGATCCGGAGGTCATCGTGACCCCGGGCATCTATGTGGATCGCATCGTGCATCTTGAGGCAGGGGGACCCCATGCGTGACGAAACCATGGTGGCCGAACCCCGGACCTGCCGCCCCCGCTCACGGGAGGCGATGGCCCGCCGCGCCGCCGCCGACATTCCCGACGGCTGGTATGTCAATCTCGGCATCGGCATCCCGACGATGATCGCCAATCATGTGCCCGCCGATCGGGAAGTCATCTTCCAGTCGGAGAACGGCCTGCTGGGGTTCGGGCCGGCCCCGGAGAGCGCGGCGGTCGACCCCTTCCTGATCAATGCCGGCAAGCAGCATGTCACCCTGCTCAAGGGGGCGGCCCTGCTGCATCAGGCGGACAGCTTCGCCATGATCCGCGGCCGTCATCTCGATCTGTGCGTGCTCGGCGCGTTCCAGGTGGCCGCCAACGGCGATATCGCCAACTGGGCAACGTCCAACGACGATGCCGCGCCCGCGGTTGGCGGAGCCATGGATCTTGCCCTCGGCGCACGCCGCGTCTGGGTGATGATGGAGCACACCACCAGGGACGGCGCACCGCGCCTGGTGGAAAGCTGCACCTATCCGCTCACCGCCCTTGGGGTGGTGAGCCGCGTCTATACGAACCTGGCGGTGCTGGATGTCACGGCCCAGGGATTTAGGCTCATCGAGATGGTCGAGGGCCTGACGCTTTCCGAGCTTCAGAAGGTCACCGCCGCACCGATTGTTACGTAATCCAACAACGAGCGCCCTGAATCGCGCCTTATGGGAGGAATTTACAGATGATTACCCGCCGTACCGTCCTCGCTGGCGCGCTGGTTGGCGTCGCCTTGCCCTCGGTGCTTCGCGCCGAGACTGGTCCCTATGTGCTCGGAACCCTGTTCCCCATGACCGGCCTGCTCTCGGAGCTGGGCTCGGTCTACACCGCCGCGACCGCCCTTGCCCTGGAGCACGTGGCCGAGGACAAGCGCCTCAAGAAGCCCATCGTGCTCGCGGCGGAGGATAGCCAGAGCACACCGCAGGGCGGCGCTGTCGGAATGACCAAGCTCGCCAATGTGGACCGCGCGCCCTACGTTCTGGTGGGGCTCACCGGCGTCTCCAAGGCGGCAGCGCCCATCGCGACCCGCGCCAAGGTTCTGATGGTCAACGGTGGTGGCGTCGGCCCGGATCTCGCGGGCCTTTCGCCCTATTTCTGGAACGTCATTCCCCTCGCAAACCAGGAACTGCCAACCGCCTTCGACTGGATGAAGAGCAACGCCATCAAGCGCGTCGCCCTGGTCTATCTGGACGACCCCCTTGGCAATGCGCTGCGCAAGGGCCTCACGGAGGGGCTGCCGAGCATCGGCGCCGAGCTGGTAGGCGAGTTCAGCGCGGCGCCCTCGGCCCAGCAGTTCTCCGCCATGGTGGCCAAGATCCGCGAGGTGAAGCCCGACCTCATCTATGTGGCGAGCTACGGCACCCAGCAGACCCAGATCTTCAAGCAGCTGCGCGACAACGGCATCACCCAGCCGGTCATGACCTATTCCGTGGGCGGCACGCCCTCCGTGGCCTCGCTCCCCGAGGCCGACGGTCTGCTCTTCACCTCGCAGGCGGCCAACTGGGAGGCCACCGACCCCCTGACCCGCCGCTTCGTCGACGGCTGGCGGGCCAAGTACAAGGACGACCCGACCACTTACGCGCAGAACTATTACAACGCTGTCCTGCTCTACACCCAGCTCATCGAGCGGCTGGAGCAGGCGGGTAAGCCGATCACCGGCGAGAACCTGCGCGAGGCGATCGCCTCCGGCAGCTTCGATCTGGTGGGTGGCCGCGTCCACTTCTCCAAGGAGGGCGCCATCGACATGCCGACCCAGCTCAACCAGGTGCGGCACGGCAAGTTCGAGAAGGTGAGCTGATCCCATGCTTCTCATCCAGCTGGCGGTGGCGGGCATCCAGACCGGAATGCTCTATGCCCTCACCGCCGCGGGCTTCGCGCTGATCTTCGGCGCCACCCGCGTCTTCCATGTGGCCCATGGCGCCACCTTCATCCTGGCCGGCTATGCCTTCTTGGAATCCATGCAGCTCGGCCTCCACTGGTCGCTCGCCGGCCTGATCGCGCTGGCCGCGGCGGTGGCCTTCGGCCTGTTCATGGATACCCTGGTCTATCGTCCGATCCAGAAGCACGAGGGCTCCTTCTTCACGGTGTTCGTCGCCTCCTTCGGGGCCGGCATCGCCATGCAGGCGCTCATCCAGTTCTGCTTCGGCGGCGGCTTCGCCACCTTGTCGGTGCCGCTCACACGGGCCTCGGAAATCATGCCGGGGGTCTATATCGCGCCGGTCTTCTGGGTGGCTTTGGCGGTGGTCGTGGTGGTGTTCGCGGCGGTCAGCCTGTTCCTGGAGCGCACCCATGCGGGCCTCGGCCTGCGGGCGCTCGCGGAGAATCCCGAGCTGCTGCGCGCCTACGGCCTGTCCGCCCGCCGGCTCTCGGCGCTGGCCTTCGTGCTCGGCTCGGCGCTGGCGGTGCCGGGCGCCATCCTCACCACGGTGACCACCGGCATCCAGCCGGCCGACGGCGCCCACGTCATGCTCGTGGCGCTCGCCGCGACGGTGGTGGGCGGCATCGGCTCCATCCGCGGCGCGGCGCTGGCCGGCGTGTTCCTGGGGCTGGCCGAGAACCTCGTGGTGAGCGTGGTGGATACCCAGTGGAGCCAGGCGGCCAGCTTCGTGGTGCTGTTCGCGTTCATTCTGTTCCGCCCCAACGGGCTGATGGGGAGGGCCGGCGCGCGATGATCGCCTATCTCGTCAACCTGGCGACGCTGATCGCCATCTTCGGCATCGCCGCCACCAGCCTCAATCTCCTGATCGGCTATGCCGGCATCTTCTCCATCGCCCATGCGGTGTTCTTCGGCGTCGGCGCTTACGTGGCGGCGCAGCTGGCGCTGGCCTTCAACGCCGACTTCCTCGTCGCGGCGCTGGCCGCAGGACTGGTGGCCGCAGCCCTGTCCCTGTGCCTCGCCCTGCCGGCGCTGCGGGTGCGCGGAGAGTATTTCGTCGCCGCCTCCCTGGGCCTGCAGATGATGGCCACCACCGTGTTCGCCGAGGCCCGGGACTTCACCGGCGGCGTCGGCGGCCTCGTGGGCATTCCCCCGGCGCAGGTCCTCGGCTTCGACATCACCTCGCCCGATGCCTTCCTGGTGCTCGCCCTCGTCTGCCTCGCAGTGACGCTTCTCGTGGTGCGCACCCTCATGCGGGGCAGCTTCGGCCGCTCGCTGATGGCCCTGCGCGACAGCGAGAGCGCCGCAGAGGCCTTCGGCAAGGACGTGCGCGCCCTGAAGACCCTGGTGGTGGTCACCGGCTGCTTCTTCGTCGGCATCGCCGGCGCGCTCTTCGCCTTCCACATGGCGTTCGTGAACGTCGAGAGCTTCACCCTCGAGCAATCGGTTGTCCTGATGGCCATGGTGATCATCGGCGGCGCCGGAACGCTCACCGGGCCGCTGGTCGGGGTCATCGCCCTGCTCAGCCTGCCGGCCGCGCTCTCTTTCCTGCCCTTCATCCCCTCGACGGAGATCGGCACCGTGCAGCAATTCATCTACGGCGCTCTCATGACGCTGCTCATGATCTTCCGTCCGAGCGGCCTCGTGGGCCTGTCGCGGGGGACCCGATGAGCGCGCCCGTCCTGCTCTCGGCGCGCGGCATCTCGCGCAGCTTTGGCGGCCTCGCCGCGGTCCAGGATGTGACCCTGGAGCTGCGCCAGGGCGTCGTGACCGCCCTCGCCGGCCCGAACGGCGCCGGCAAGACCACCCTGTTCAACCTGATCACCGGCCATCTCGTGCCCGATCGCGGCGCGGTGGAGCTGAAGGGGGCGTCCATCCTCGGCCTCAAGCCGCACCGGGTGGCGCTCAAGGGCATCGCCCGCAGCTTCCAGGACCTCCGGCTGTTCGGCTCCATGAGCGTCTATGACAACGTGCTCGCCGCAGTCGAGCCGAGCCCCTGGTTCTGGCAGCCCGGCGGACGCTCGGGAGCGGAGGCCCGGCGGCTGCAGGTGGAACGGGCGCTGGTTGCCACCGGGCTCGAGGAGCTGGCCGGAACGCGGGCGGTGGACCTCTCCTATGCGGAGACGAAGTTCCTCTCCATGGCCCGCATCATCGCTACGGGCGCGCCGATCTGGCTGCTCGACGAGCCCGCCTCGGGGCTCGATCCGGCGTCGCGCTCGCGCTTCGTCAAGCTGGTGAAGGACGCGACGGAGGCGGGCGTCACGGTGTGCCTGATCGAGCACAATCTCGACATCGTCACCGAGCTCGCCGACCGCATCGTCTTCCTCGACCAGGGCCGCAAGCTCGCCGAGGGCAAGCCCGATGAAATCTTCGGCGATGCCGAGCTCATCGCCATCTACTTCGGGGAGCGTAGGGAATGAACATGGCCGTCTCCGTCCTCGCCAGCACAACCGCCGTCACCCCCACCGCCGCCGCGCTTCCCGCGCGCCCGCCCGCGATGGCGGTGCGGCGCCTGCGCGCCTCCTATGCCGGCCGCGAGGTGCTGTGCGGCATCGACCTCGACATCCGCAATGGCGAGGTGCTGTGCCTCGTCGGGCACAACGGCGCCGGCAAGTCCACCCTGCTCAAGATCCTGTTCGGCCTGCATCCTGCCGACGCCGGCGAGGTGCTGCTGCGCGGCCAGGCACTGAAGCCCCATCCGAGCCTGATGGCGCGGGACGGCGTCGCCTATGTTCCGGAAGGGCGCGGCGTCTTTCCGGGCCTCACTGTGAAGGAGATCTTCACCCTCGCCTTGTGGTCGGCCAGCCTCGATGCCGGCGAGGGGCGCGCACGCATCGACGAGGTGCTGGAGATCCTGCCGAAGCTCAAGGACTTCTGGAGCAAGCGCGCCGGCCAGCTGTCCGGCGGCCAGCAGCAGATGGTCTCCATCGGCCGGGCGCTGCTCTCGCGGCCGGACATCCTGCTGCTGGACGAGCCGTCCATCGGCCTCGCGCCCAAGCTGTTCCAGGACCTCATCACGCCCATCCGCGCCATCCAGCAGAGCCGCGGCATGTCCATCCTGCTGGTGGAGCAGAATGTCGGCGAGGCCTTCGCCGTCTCCGACCGGGTGGTGGCCATGAAGTCCGGAGCGCTGATCTATGAGGGCTTGCCGGCGGACCTCACCGACCGCACCAAGCTGCTCACCTTGTTCTGAACCGGCGCCACGACCGGAAGCGCCCCCGGGGAGCGATCGAATGAAGACCATCGAGGAACGCCTGAAATTGGTTGAAGACCAACTGGAGATCGCCCAGCTCAGAGCCCATTACTGCCACCTCCTCGACGAGCGCCGATGGGAAGATTTCGTCGCGCTCTTCACGCCCGATGGCGTGTTCGAGGGGCTGGAGGCGGTGAGCGGCCATGAAGCGCTCCTCGCCTTCTTCAGCGAGCGCGTGCCGAAGCTGGCGGAAGACTTCTGGCACTTCTGCACCAACGGCACGGTCGAGGTGGACGGCGATGTCGCCACCGGCCGCATCTCCATGGAATACCTTTCCGTCACCAACGGCGTCTCCTACGTCTCAGCCGGGCATTACGACGACGTGATGCACCGGGTGGACGGGCGCTGGCGCTTCGCCTCGCGCAAGATCACCTTCTATTTCCTCGCCCCCCTCAGCGAGGGCTGGGCGGGCCGCCCCTTCCCCGGCCGCGCCCCGGCCCCGAGGGCGGCGGAATGAACTGGATCGAGATCAACGGCGGGGGCACGCGATATACTCTCGACGGGGACGGACCGTTGCCCCTGGTGCTGATCCACGAGATGGGCGGCGCCATCGAGAGCTGGGCGCCGCTGCTGCCGCTGGTGACCGACGGACGCACGGTGCTGCGCTATGACGTGCGTGGCTTCGGCGACGCCTCGAAGCTGCGTGGCGCCGCCCTGATGGACGAGCTGGTGGCCGATCTCGCCACACTGCTCGATGCGCTGTCGATCACCGGTCCGGTGGACCTGTGCGGCATGGCCGTGGGCGGGGCGGTGGCGCTGCACATGGCGGCACGCCACCCCGAGCGGGTGCGGCGCCTCGCCCTCATGGGTCCGGCGCTGGGCATCGCTCCCGAGCGGCGCGAGGCGGTGCGCGCCCGGGCGGACACGCTGGAGGCGGGGGGCATGGGCGCCATCGCCGATGGCGAGCTGGAGCTGACCTATCCGCCGGTGCTGCGCGAGGCGGACCGCTTTCCGGCCTATCGTGCGCGCTGGCTCGGCAACGATCCGTCGAGCTACGCCGCGACCTACCGCATGCTGGCCGCGCTCGATTCCGCTCCTGCGCTCGCGGCCGTGCGCTGTCCGACGCTGCTGCTCGCCGGCGTCCACGATCCGCTGCGGCCACCCGAGCTCATCGCGCCGGCGGCGGCCGACATCGCCTCTGCCCGCTTCGAGGCGGTGCCAAGCGGACACGTGATGGCCCATCAATCGCCTGAGATCGTCGCGCAACGGCTCCACGCCTTCTGGACCGCCGCCTGACGGCATCATCGAAACCGAAAGCCGATCCCGATGAAGATGCACTGGTCTCCCCGCTCCCCCTTCGTGCGCAAGGCGATGATCGCCATCCACGAAATGGGCCTTCAGGATCAGGTCGCCTGCGTGCGCACGGTGGCCTCGCCCTTCAAGGCCCATGAGGGGCTCATGGACGACAATCCCCTGAGCAAGCTGCCGACACTGGTGCTCGACGACGGCACCGTGGTCTATGATTCCCACGTCATCTGCGAATATCTCGACAGCCTGCACGACCGCGCCGGCCTGTTTCCCGTGGCGTGGCCGGAGCGCCTCGTCGCGCTTCGGAACGAAGCCCTCGGCGACGGCCTGATGGACCTCGCCCTGCTCTGGCTCATCGAGCGGCTGCGCGGTGAGGGGCTGCAATCGGAAGATCTCGTCACAGCCAACGCCTGCAAGGTGGAACGGGTGCTACAGCGCCTGGAGGCCGACGTCGCGCTCCTCACTGACCGGGCGTTCGACATCGGCCACGTGACCATCGGCACGGCGCTCGGCTATCTCGACTTCCGCTTCCCCTTCCTCGAATGGCGGACTGGCCGCCCGGCCCTTGCCGCCTGGCATGCCGCCTTCCTGGAGCGGCCCTCGGTGCAGGCCAATCCGGTCATCGACGATTCCTGAGTGCGGCGCCGTCGTCCGCCCGCTCGCACGCCAAAACGCCCATTTCGAGGATCCCATGATTCAATCGCGCATGGTGGGGGAAGCCCGCGTTACCCGCCTTCTGGAATATGCGGCGCCGACCCACGACCCGGCCTTCCTGTTTCCCGACATGGCACCGGGCCTGCTTCGGGACAATGCGAGCTGGCTCGCGCCCCATCATTACGTGCCGGAGATGAACCGCCTCATCATCACCATCCAGCTCTGGATCGTGCATGCCGGCGGCAATGTCATCATCGTCGATACCGGGGTCGGCAACCGCAAGCCGCGCGCGGCGGCGCGCATGAACCAGCTCAACGGGCTCGTTCTGCCCTGGCTGGAGGCGGCCGGGGCCGCTCCCGACAAGGTCACCCACGTGGTGCACACCCATCTCCACAGCGACCACGTGGGCTGGAACACCGTGCTGGAGGGCGAGCGCTGGGTGCCCACCTTCCCTAATGCCCGCTACCTGCTGCCCAAGCTTGAATATGAGCATTATGTCGAGGCGCTCGCCAAGTCGCCGGATCCCATCATCGACGCCTCGTTCGACGACAGCATCCGCCCCATCGTGGACGCGGGTCTGGCGGACTTCATCCCCGACCAGGGCGATATCGCCGATGTGCTCTCCATCGAGGCGGCGCCGGGCCATACGATCGGCCACCAGACCTACCGCCTCCGTTCGCGCGGTGAGGAGGCCCTGTTCTGCGGCGACGTGATGCACAGCCCGGCGCAGATCGCCGATCCGACGCTCAACACCACCTATTGCGCACTGCCCGATGTGGCCCGCGCCACCCGCGCCTCCCTGCTCGCACGGGAAGCCGAGCGCGGTGCGCTGGTGATGCCCATGCATTTCGGCGCGCCGCACTGCGGCTACATCCGCCGACAGGGGGAGGGCTACGCCTTCGAGCCTGCCGATTGGGCCCGCTGAGGGGACCTCAGAGCCCAGGCGGACGCGCAAAACACGACGCCGCCAAAATCTTCAAACCGGGGGAAACGCCATGAGAATTCCCATGTTGGTCCTGGCCTTGGCGCTGGGCCTGAGCAGCACGCTGCAGGCAGCGGAGAACCGCAAGCGCTATACGATCGAGCGCGATGACGTGGCCATCGACGTCATTGACGAAGGAAGCGGTCCGCTCATGGTGCTGCTGCCCTCCTCGGCCCGGGATTCCGAGGATTACGACGCCGTGGCGGAGGGCCTCGCGACGGCGGGCTACCGGGTGCTCCGGCCGCAGCCCCGCGGTGCCGGCGCAAGCCGGGGACCGACCGAAGGCATCACCCTGCACGACCTCGCGAACGACGTCGCCTTCACCATCGAAAGCGCCAAGAACGGCAAGGCCATCATCGTCGGGCACGCGCTTGGCAACTGGGTGGCGCGGATGACGGCGGCGGACCACCCAGACCTGGTTCGGGGCGTGGTGATCGCGGCGGCGGCCTCCAAGAATTATCCGAAGGAGTTGTTGGTGTCGCTGCGCGCCGCGGGCAACGTCACTCTCCCCGATGCGGAGCGCCTCGAAGCGCTCCGCATCGCCTTCTTCGCGCCGGGCAACGACCCGTCCGTCTGGCTGCAGGGCTGGCATCCGGAAATGGCCAAATATCAGCGCCCCATCATCGCCAATCCCAAGGAGGAGGAATGGTGGTCCGGCGGCTCCGCTCCCATGCTCGATCTGCAGGCACTCCAGGACCCCTTCCGACCGCGCTCCACCGCCAATGACATCAAGGCCGAGTTCGGCGACCGGGTGACCATCGCCACCGTGGACCACGCCAGCCACGCGCTCATTCCCGAACAGCCGGACGCCGTGGTCGCGGCGATCGCGACCTGGGCAAAGACGCTGAAACCCTAGCCGGACTTTGCCAGAATGAATTTGGCGATCTCCGGATGGTCCTCCGGCAATGAGGGCAGGTTGGCGGCGGCGACGCCGAGGAGAGCGGCTTGAGGACAGGCCCGCGGTATATCGCGGGCTCTTGTCAGGGATACCGGCTGCTGCTGGAGAGCGGCGACGATCCGCGCCGCATCGTCGTTGCCGGGGATTCGGCGGGCGGACATCTGGCCCCCCATGCTGCTGCCGGAAAGCCAGGAAGCGCTCGGCCGCCCGGGCCGCCAGCTCGACCTTGTCCGGGCCGGCCGCTCCCTGTCGGACCTGCCGCCGACCAGCCGCACCGAGCGGCCGGCCGCCCCGCGCCCGCGCTGATGGCATGCGCGTTGCTTATCGAGAGGCGGAAGGCCGCCCCTCCCTTCTCCGGCGACGGACGAGGGCGGGCAGCGGCTGCCGCCAACCCGAAGGATGCCCCCATCCGGCACGGCACGTGCGCAGGTCCCTTTCGCCGTCGAGGCGAGCGCCCCTCAGGGCGCGGACTGCATGCGTGCCTGGCAGCCGGCAGGCCGTCCGGAGCCGAAAGCGAGCAAAGACGCATGAGCTATCCCCTCGTCAAACGCGTGCCGCATCGCATGCTCGGCGACATGCTGCGGATGATGCTGAGCGAGCAGGTGTATTACGACCTGACCCTGGAAGAGGGCCGGACCCTGTCGCGCGCCTTCACCGCCATCGCCCATGACTGGCGGCGCAACGACGTCATCTATCTGAGCCCGATCGGCTGCGATGGGGATTTCTCGGCCGCGGTGACGCAGGACGGCGTGGATGTGGAAACCTCCGGCGGACCGCACCATCTGAGCTGGGATGACGTGACCGAGCTTGCCGAGCGCCTTGCGGTGGAGTGAGACGGCGCGGCGCGGCGTGCCCCTTCGCTGGAACGGATCGTGATCTCAATGATAGACTTCCTTTTTTCGCCCCCTTTATCGTCCCGTTGAATTGCCCCGATGATCGTCACGCCCACTCACGAAATCCCTCTGGCGGTCCGACGGAAGGCCGTCGCCGTTCACGAGGCCGGGCACGCGCTGGCGGCGACCCTGCTGCAGCGGAAGGTGATCGAGGCGGTGCTGCAACCGCCCCATGGTCTGAGCGGCGAAACCCGGTTTGAGAGCACGCCCGGGGGGATGCTGGACCTGAGCATCGAGGCGGACCGGCGCGCCATCGCCGATGCCATCGTCGTCCTTCTCGCCGGTCAGGTCGCCGAAGCGGAATACTGGAAGACCCAGACCCACCTCTACACCCCCGTCGTGACCTCCCACCGCAGCGATGATGCCGAGGTCCGAAAGCTGCGCTCGGAGCTCGCCTTCAGCCCCGAGCATGGCGCGATGTTCATCGGCTACTGCATGGAACGGACCCGGCGGATCGTCCTGCACGCGAGCGCGCAGGCGGCGATCGAGGAGATCGCGACGACCCTGTTCGGCACGCTGTCGATCAGCGGGGGCGAGCTGATCGAGATCGCGCTCCGGCACGACGTGATGCAGGAGAAATCGGCGTCGCCGTCCCATCCCTGGCAGAGACGGCGCTAGGCGTTTCGCACCCCGGAGAGCCGCGGGCTTCGCCGGGCCCTACAGCGCCGCGTGATCCTTCACCGCCTCTTCAAGCGCTGCTTTCAGCCCGAGGAAGCGCGCGTCGAGGGCCGCGGGATCGGCACGGTTGAGCGCGATCATCTGGGCGCGGGCATCGCCGCCGCGGATCACCTCGAAGGCATCCCCGGCGATGCCGTCGACGATCGCCGCGGCAACCGCGGATGCCGGCTCCCGCGAAAATCCCAGCTCCGGGCCGGCGCGGTTCGACGTCATCATCGGCGTGTCGGTCGCGGCGGGATAGGCGGTGAGGACGTGGATGCCCTCGCCCTTGAGCTCGCGCCGCAGCGCCTCGCCGAACTGGGCAAGGCCCGCCTTGACGGCGGCATAGGTCGCGTAGAACGGCGCGCCCACCAGAGCGAGGCCGGAGGCGACATTGACCACCATCGCATCGCCGCTCGCGCGCAGGGCCGGAAGCGCCCCGCGGGTCAACAGGATGGGCGCGGCCAGATCGACGGCGATCATCGCCTGCACCTCATCCTCCGAGAGCGCCTCCAGCCGGCCGGCCCGCACCCCGCCGGCATTGTTGACGAGGATGTCGAGGCCGCCGAGGGCGTCCAGCGCCGCGCCGAGGGTTGCCGCCCGCCCGTCCGCCGTGGCGACGTCCGCGGCAATGCCATGGACCTCCCCTCCCCTCCCGCCGAGGGCCGCGGCCGCAGCCGCGACGCGCTCCGGGTTCCGGCCGCTGATGGCGACCCTGGCGCCTTCGGCCAGAAGGCGCTCGGCGAGCGCGAAGCCGATGCCGCTCGATCCGCCGGTGATCAGAACGCGCTTGCCGTGCACCTTCATGTGCGTCCTCCGCGATCAGGCCGCCGGGGCATAGTTGGAGGGGAAGAGCGCGCGCCGCGTCTCCTCGTCGGTCACCGTCTTGAACGGATGATCCTTGCCGACCGCGCGCGCGCGGGCCACGGCCGGCCGGGCCTCCACCGTCGCGACGAGGCGCTTGAGGTTGGGGAACGGCGCCAACGGGTCTTCCGCGCCCTTCAACACGTAGCCGGCGCGGTCGAGCCAGCCCCAGGCGGAGATGTCGGCGATCGTATAGCCATCGCCGACGATATAGGTCCGCCCTTCAAGGTGATCGTTCAGCACCCGGTAGTGGCGCTCGGCCTCGCGGCGGTAGCGGTTCACGGCATAATCGAGACCTTCGGGCGCCGCGTGCTGGAAATGCACCGCCTGCCCCGAGAACGGCCCGAGGCCCGTGGCGATGAACAACAGCCAGGAGAGCAGCTCCGGGCGATCTTCCGCAGCGCCGAGGAAACGGCCAGTCTTCTCGGCGAGGTAAAGCAGGATCGCCGTGGAATCGAAGACCCGGGCCTCCCGGCCGCCCGGCCCCTCGGTATCGACGATCGCCGGCACCTTGCGGTTCGGGTTCACCGCGGCGAAGGCCGGCGCGTGCTGCTCGCCCTTGCGGGTATCGACCGGGATCATCTCATAGGGCAGGCCGGTCTCTTCGAGCAGCAAAGCGACCTTCGCCGGGTTCGGCGTCGGGTGGAAATAAAAGCGGATCATGATCTTTCCTCGGCTTGAAACGTCACGCGGGCGGGGCCGCTCCCAACGCGTCCAGGCAGGCCGCGATCGCCTCGGGCGCGAGGCGCGTGCGGTAATCGACCTCGACATGGGCGAGCACCACGCGCCGGTCGGGGGCGACCACATAGGTGGCGGGAACCGGCAGCTCCCAGCTCTCGTCGCCGTTGAGCGCCGGCAGGGCCCTGTTGTTCGCGCGCATGATCTCGCGCAGCTCCTCGGCCAGCGCGAAGACCAGGCCGTAGCTCCTGGCGACGGCATTGCCGACATCGCTGAGGACATCGAAGGTGAGCGCGTTCTTCTCGGCGGTGCCGAGCGAGCCGTCGGGGAGCTGGGGCGAGATGGCGATCAGCCGGGCGCCCGCCGCGGTGATCCGCGGCAGCAGCGCCTGATAGGCGCGGAGCTGCAGATTGCAGTAGGGACACCAGCCGCCGCGGTAGAAGGCGATCACCGCCGGCCCCGACCGCAGCACCTCGGTGAGCACGACCCGCCCGCCGCGCGCATCGGGCAGGTCGAAATCGGGCGCAAGGTCAGTCACGCCGATGGCCGTGTCGCGCGCGAACGCGGCGCGCAGCTCCTCGATCTTCGCCTCATAGAGTGCCGGCCGGCCCGCCGGGGCGGTGCGCGCGAACTCGGCCTTGAACGCGGCGAGGTCCTGCTCCAGCCCCATGGTCGCAATCCCTTTCGGCCCCGCGCGGCGCCTCGAATCCGGGCGCACCGCACGTTTTAAAACGTACGTTCTATAATGCGGCGGCGGGCCGTTCGTGGCAAGATGCGGGGACAGATCAGTCGGTGTTCGAATGGCCAGGCCACGGGAATTTGATGAGGACGCCGTGCTCGACGCGGCGGTGCGGTGCTTCTGGAGCCGTGGCTTTGAGGCGACCTCGGTGCGCGACCTGATCGGCGAGACCGGCCTCACCGCCGCCAGCCTCTACAACGCGTTCGGCGACAAGCGCGCGGTCTATCACCGGGCGCTCGACCATTATGTGGCGGCGAGCGTCACCGAGCGCATCCGCCGCTGCGAGGCCATGGCGCCCCGCGCGGCGATCGGTGCCTTCTTCGACGAGGTGCTGCGCCGCTCGCTGGAAGACACTGAGCGCAAGGGCTGCATGCTGGTGAACGCGGCCCTCGACCTCGCGCCGCACGACGCGGAATTCCGCGAGATCGTCGCCGCCGTCCTCGGCCGCATCGAGCTTTTCTTCCGCGAGTGCGTGCGCCGCGGGCAGGCCGAGGGAACCATCGCCGCCGGCCTGTCCGCCGACGACATGGCGCGGCACCTGCTCGGCGTGCTTCTCGGCGTCCGCGTGCTGGCCCGCGTGCGGCCGGACCGCACGCTGCTGGAGGGGGTCGTGGCGCCCGCGCTGGCCCTGCTCGACGGCGCGGGCGGCGCATCCGACGAGAAACCCCGCGCCGCGCCCCCTGCCCGGCGGTGATCGCGACCCTGAGGCCCCCCGGCCGGACCGCGGTTCGCGCCGCCGGACGCCGCGCCCGGCCTTATGATCGGCGCGCAACCGATCCCAGCGTCCGGGAGAGGTCCGCGCCGATCGACCTGAGGCGCGCGCCGATCCGTTCCACCACCTCCATGTCCATGCGCTGCGACGGCCCATAGACCACCAGCGAGCCGGCCACCTGATCGGTCCGGTCGAAGAACGGGGCCGCCACCGCCACCGCGCCCTGGATCATCTCGCTGCGGCTGAACGCATAGCCGCGCTTTGCGATCGCCTTCAGTTCCCTGGTGAGCGCGGCGAGATCCACGTCCTCGCCCTCGATCAGCCGCGCCAGCGCCTCGTCCGGCAGATGCATCCCGGACATGATCGCCTTGCCGCTCGCGCCCTTCCAGAGCTGGTCGCGGTGCCCCGTGCCGCGCCGGAAGCTCAGCGGCTGCGGGCTGGAGATCTCATAGACGCACACCCGCTCTTTGCCCTCCGGCACATAGAGCGCGACGGTTTCCTGGGTCTCCTCCCAGATCGACCGCATGAATCCCTGGGCCGACTTCTCAAGATCCAGCCCCGACAGCCAGCGATTGGCCAGCTTGCCGATGGCCGGCCCGAGGCGGAACCGCTGCGGCTCGCCCTGGGACGTAATGAAGTCGAGGGACTCCAAAGTATAGAGCAGCCGATAGAGCGTCGGTTTCGACAGGTCCACCCGGTCCAGCAGCTCGGCCGCGGACATTTCTTCTTTCGAATCGAAAGCCATCAAGATCTCAAGAGCACGTGTCACCGCGCGAACACTGCCACTGGCGCCAGCCCCGTCCTCGTCTTTCACAGGAGACCCCCTCACTCTCGGCGCCCGCCCCGCGCCCCTGCTTCGGGTTCGATGAATATCACAACGGCGAAAATCGGTGCACGCAGCTTGCAATGCGTCTAAAAGACCGTATAGTGGACTCAAGTCCATAGAATGGACTATCGCCGAACAACCGAGCGATCCTGGTGGAAACGACAGCGGGCATGACATGAGTTCAGCGCAGGTGACATTCCTCTTCGCCGATGGTGTGGGAAAGACCGAGACGGCGGCTCCCGGCGAGCTTCTGTCGGACGTCGCCGAGCGCGCCGGCCTGCACCTCCTGATGGATTGCCGGGAGGGCAAGTGCGGCACCTGCGTCGCGCAGCTGGTGTCCGGCGCCGTTGAGATGGACGATTACGATCCCGCGGTGCTGCCCGATTCCGATCGGGACGACGGGGCGATCCTGACCTGCGTGGCGCGGGCGTGCGCCTCCAGCGTGGTCGAGTTCAGCTACGATTCCATCGAAGCGAGCGCCGATGTCGCTCCGCCCTTCACCGCCACGGTCACCGCCTGCCATCAGGTGGCCGAGGAGATCTGGACCCTGCGCGTGGCGGTCGAGGCGCCGCTCGACTTCCTGCCCGGCCAGTATGTGCGCCTGCGCCCCTCGCCGGAGCTGCCCTGGCGGGCCTATTCCATGGCCAATGCGCCGGGCGCGCGCGAGCTCTCCTTCTATGTGCGGATCGTGCCCGGCGGCGCCTTCTCCTCCTGGCTGGTGGAGCGGGCGAGGCCCGGCGACACCATCGAGGTGGAAGGCCCGTTCGGCGCCTTCTTCCTGCGCGACGAGGCGCGGCCGCGGCTGTTCGTGGCCGGCGGCAGCGGGCTGGCGCCGTTCTTGTCCATGCTGAAGGCCCTGGGGCCGGCGGCCAGGGCGGCGCCCACCACCATCTTCATCGGCGCGCGCAGCGGCGATCACCTGTTCGCCGCCGAGGAGCTGCGCGCCGCCACCGACACCATTCCCAACCTCACCATCCGCCGCTTCGTCGAGCGCGCGGCGCCGCAGGATTGCGAGACCGGCTACCCGACCGCCGGCTTCGCCAGCGGACCGATCGAGCCCGGCGCGCGGGTCTATGTGTGCGGTCCGCCGCCGATGGTCGAGGCCGCGCGGATGGCGGCCGAGAGCGCCGGCCTCAACAAGCAGGAAATGCTGTTCGAACGCTTCACCTGACACCGCCGCCGTCCGGGCGCGACGCGCCGGACCGCCGGCCCCCGACACAACGAACGACTTGGGAGACGACCGTGAGTGCCAACGGAACAACCGCATCGCTGATCGACTACGAGCGCGGCACCATCGCCCGCGAAATCTTCTCCAGCGAGAAGATCTTCCAGGAAGAGCTGGAGACCATCTTCACCCGCGCCTGGCTTTACGTGGGCCACGAGAGCCAGATCCCCCAGCCCGGCGATTTCTTCATGTCGCGCATGGGCCAGGAGCAGGTCATCGTGGCGCGCGACAAGCGCTCGAAGGTGCACGTGTTCCTCAACTCCTGCCGGCATCGCGGGATGCGGCTGTGCTCGGCGGACCACGGCAACACCTCGCTGTTCACCTGCCCCTACCACTCCTGGAGCTTCACCACCGACGGCAAGCTGTTCGGCGTGCCGCAGTTCAAGAACCTCTATGAAGGCTGCCTCGACCGCGCCGAATGGTCCCTCGTCGAAGTGGCGCAGATGGAGATCTACAAGGGCACCATCTGGGCCACCTGGGATCCCAACGCGCCGCCGCTGGAGACCTATCTCGGCGACGCCAAGCTCCACCTCGACATGACCCTCGACTGCCGCGACGGCCGCGAAGGCGGCAGCGAGGTGCTGCTCGGCGTGCAGAAGTGGATCATCCCCTGCAACTGGAAGATCGCCGCCGAGAACTTCCTGGGCGATTCCTACCACAACCCCAGCCACCGCTCGGTGGACCTGATCGGCATCGGCCCGAGCGCGGAATACGGCGTGAAGGGCCGGCGCGACAACGAGCTCGATGCCGCCCAGCACCTGTGGATCAGCTTCCCGCAGGGGCACGGCGTGCATTCGGCGCAGATGCCGGCCGAGACGTCCGATCCGGAGACCTACCAGAACAACACCGTGGTGGCGGAATATTTCCGCGAGGCCAACCGGCTGCGCAAGGAGCGCCTCGGCACCGAGGCCAACCGGCTGCTGCCGTTCGTCGGCACGCTCTATCCCAACACCTCGTTCCACGGCCGCCAGCCCCGCAACATCTGCGTGTGGCACCCCCAGGGACCGGAGCAGACCGAAGCCTGGCGCTTCTTCCTGGTGGACGCCGACGCGCCGCAGGAGGTCAAGGACTTCCTGCGCTCCTATTACATGCGCTACTCCGGCCCCGCCGGCATGACCGAGCAGGACGACATGGAGAACTGGAACTCCGCCACCGCCGCCAGCCGCGGCGTGATCGCCCGGCGCTATCCCTACAACTACCAGCAGTCCCTCGGCCGCTCGACCCGCAACGGCCCGACCCCGGGCAACACGGCGCTGCAGATGTCTGAGGAGAATGCCCGCCAATACTATCGCCGCTGGTCCGATTATCTGTCCGGCGCGACCTGGGACACGCTCCTCGGCATGAAGGACTGAGGAGCGCCATGCCGACCACCATCGTCAGCGGCGGGACCTTCGGCCTCGGCCGGGAGATCGTCCTCGAGCTTGCGCGCCGCGGCCATGATGTCGTCGCCTTCGGGCTGTCGGCACCGCAACCGTCGAGCGTCGCCGCCGGCCTCGGGGAGGTCGACGACGCCCTCGCCGCGGAGGGGCTGCGCGCCTCGGTGCTGGAGGCCGATGTCTCCAGCGCCGCGGATGTCCAGAAAGTGATCGACCACGCGATCTCCACCACCGGCCGCATCGACGGCCTCGTCAACAATGCCGCCATCGGTCCGCTGGGAACCGTGCTGGGCACCGACGAGGAGATGTGGGACCGCGTGATGAAGGTCAATCTCAAGGGCACCTATCTGTGCAGCCGGGCCGCCATCCCCTGGATGGAGAAAGCGGGCGGCGGGGCCATCGTCAACGTCGGCTCCGGCGCCGGCTGGGGCAAGCCGGACATGGCCGCCTATGCGGCCAGCAAGGGCGGCATCGTCGCCCTCTCCGCCGCCATGGCCTACGACCACTTCCATGCGCACATCCGCGTGAACGTGGTCATTCCCGGCGGCGGCGGGATCGTCTCCGGCATGAGCGTCGGGCGCGTCGGCGGCGACGTGGAGGTGGTGCGCAAGAAGAGCGTTCCCGGCACGGTGGCGGGGCGCACCGCCACCGGCCGCGACCTCGCCCATGCGGTCGCCTTCCTCCTGTCGGACGAGGCCGCGACCATCTCCGGCACCGTCATCGACGTCGGATGCTTCGCCCACCAGGGCGGCCCCATTCCGGCGCGCCCCGCGACGCCGCCCGGCACCTAACCCCGTTCAACCCTTCGGAGACTTCCATGAGTGACGTCCAGACGGCGCCGAAACTGCGCCATTCCCCGGATTACCTGGCCCTGAGGGGCGAGGTGGAGGAATTCCTCTATGACGAGGCCGAGCTGCTCGACACCCGCGACTTCAACGGGTGGCTCGACCTGCTCGAGGACGACATCCGCTATTTCATGCCCATCACGTTCAACGTGAAGTTCGGCGAGCACGGCGCGGGCGAGCGCACCCGGGTCGAAGAGGACATGAGCTGGTTCAACGAGGGCAAGTGGTCCCTCACCAAGCGCGTCGAGCAGATCCTCACCGGCGTGCATTGGGCCGAGGAGCCGCTGTCCCGCTGCACCCGCATGGTGACCAACGTCCAGGTGACCCATGCCGAGGACAAGAACGGCGTGGAAGAGCTGTCGGTGCGCAGCCGGCTTCTTCTTTACCAGAACCGCTGCGAGTACGAGCAGACCTATTTCCCGGTGCGCCGTTACGACACCCTGCGCCGCGCCAACGGCGCCCTGCGCATCGCCGAACGCAAGATCATCCTCGAGCAGACGGTTCTGCTCGCGAAAAACCTGACCGTGTTTTTCTGATAGAGAGGGCGCCATGTATGTCCAGCTTCTCGAGCTGAAGGCCGGTGACCGCGTGAAGCTGCACGACGGTTCGGTCCACGAGATCGTCTCGAACCCGCGCGACGGCATCTGGGTCGAGACCCGGCCGGTGTCGCAGGACGCTCCGCCCCAGGGCGCGCCCGCCGACGAGACGGTGATGACCCATTGCCAGGAGATCAAGGATCTCGATCGACCCAAGGCATGACCTTGGCTTTTCGCCCAACGCCTCGCCACCAAGGCGGGACGATCGAAAACGAAAGGGAGGTACGCTGATTATGACTTTTCTTCGCCATTTCCTGCGGCTCATCGTGCTGAGCCAGATCGCGCTCGCCACGAGCGCCATGGCGGCCGAGCCGCTGAAGGTGGGGGTCATCCTGCCGTTCACCGGCCCCTACGCCATCTACGGCACCAAGATCCTGAACGGCGCCAAGCTCTATCTCTCCGAGCACGGCGGCAAGATCGGCGGCCAGGAGGTCGAGCTCGTCACCGCCGACGACACGGGCGTCGCGCCCGAGCTGTCCCGGCGCCTGGCCCAGCAGCTCCTCGTCAAGGACAAGGTGAAGTATCTCATCGGCTTCGGCCTGACGCCCTCGGCGCTCACGGTGGCGCCCCTCGCGTCCCAGGCCAAGGTGCCGATGATCGTCATGAACGCCTCCACCACCGGGCTCACCAAGAAGTCGCCCTACCTCATCCGCGTCTCGCAGACCCAGCCGCAGGTCACCGCCCCCATGGCCGAATGGGCGCTGAAGAACGGCATCAAGAAGGTCTACACGCTGGTGGCCGACTATTCGCCGGGCCACGATTCGGAGAAGCAGTTCATCGAGACCTTCACCAAGGGCGGCGGCGAGATCATCGGCAGCGTGCGCTACCCGCTCAACAGCGCGGACCCCTCGCCTTATCTTCAGAAGATCAAGGATGCGAGCCCCGATGCCGTGTTCGTCTTCCTGCCGCCGGGCGAGCTGAGCATCGCCTTCCTGAAGGGCTTCAAGTCGCGCGGCCTCGATGCGGCCGGCATCAAGGTGATGGGTACGAGCCTCACCGAGGAGGCCGTCATCGACGCCACCGGCGATGCCGCCATCGGCGTGCTCACCGCGTCCAACTATTCGGAATCCCACCAGTCCCCGGAAAACGCCGCCTATGTGGCGGCCTATCGCAAGGCCTACGCCAGCGACGATCGGCCGAACTACATGTCGGTGGCCGGCTACGACGGGATGGCGCTGATCGCCCGCGTGCTGGAAGCCAAGGGCAACGATGTCTCGGGCGCCGACTTCATGGAGGCCGTCAAGGGGCTCTCCTGGATGAGCCCGCGCGGCCCGGTGGAGATCGACCCCGCCTCGCGGGACATCGTGCAGTCCGTCTACATCCGCAAGACCGAGAAGGTCGACGGCACGCTGCAGAACGTGGAGTTCGAAGCCTTCCCCAAGGCGCGGGATCCCCAGGACAAGTAATCCCCGTTCCGTGACCTGCTCTTCAACCCGCGTCAGATAACGGGGACGGCATGACTATAATATTCGACGGCATCGCCCTTGGGATGCTGCTGTTCTTGATCAGTGTCGGACTGTCGGTAACGCTGGGGTTGATGAATTTCGTCAACCTCGCCACCGGGGCGTTTGCCATGCTCGGCGGCTATCTCGGTGTCCTGCTGGTCAACGAATACGGCATCCCGTTCCTCGCCGCCCTCGTCATTGCCACCGCGGGATGTCTCGCGGTGGGGGCGGTGCTGGAACGTCTTCTGTATCGCCGCCTTTATGCGGCGTCGCACATGGACCATGTTCTGTTTACGGTCGGACTGATTTTCGTCTCCATTTCCCTGGCGGCCTATTTCTTCGGCTCTTCCGTGCAGATCATCCGGCTGCCGGCCTACCTCGAAGGGCAGATTCATGTCCTCGGGGTGGATCTCGGAATCTATCGGCTGTTCCTGATCGTCATTGCCTTCGCCATCGCCGGATCGCTGCAGGTCGTCCTGACCCAGACCCGCTTCGGCGCCGAGCTCAGGGCCGCGGTGGACAATCCCCGCACCGCGCGCGGCGTGGGGATCGAGGTCGACCGCATCTTCACCGTCACCTTCGCGGTGGGCTCCGCGCTCGCCGGGCTGGGCGGAGCGCTGGGCACGCAGATGCTCGGGCTCGATCCCGTCTTCGCAGTCAAATACGTCGTCTATTTCCTGATCGTCGTGATCGTGGGTGGGCCCGGAAGCATTCTCGGCTCATTCATCGCCTCGATGGCGATCGGCATCTTCGATGTCCTCGGCAAATACTACGTCCCGGAGCTTGGCGCCTTCGTCATCTACGCTTTGATGCTGATCGTGCTGGTGGCCCGCTCGCGGGGATTGCTGCCCAAATTCGGAGGAAGATCATGACTCCGTCCCTTGAGACGGCCGCCGCGCACCTGCGCCAGCAGGAGCGCTGGAAGCCGATGGAATTCGCCTTCTGGGCGCTTGCCCTCGTCGCCCCCTTCGTCTTTCCCGACGACCGGCTCTTCCTGTCGCAGATCGCGATCCTCGGGCTGTTCTGCCTGTCGCTGGATCTCATCCTCGGCATCGCCGGCATCCTCTCCCTCGGCCAGGCCGCCTTCTTCGGCCTCGGCGGCTATGCCGCGGGCCTGTTCTCCATCTATGTCAGCGGCGATCCGCTGGTGGGGCTGGTGGTGGCGGCCGCGCTGGCCGGCCTGCTCGGCCTTTTCACCGCGCCCTTGCTGCTCGGCGGCAAGGACCTGACGCGGCTGCTCATCACCGTCGCCGTCGCCGGCATCCTCTACGAGGCCGCGAACAAGTGGAGCGCGGTGACCGGCGGCGTCGACGGCCTGCAGGGCATCGTCATCAACCCGCTGCTCGGCCTGGTGGAGTTCGACCTCGGCGGGACGGTGGCCTATTGGTACGCCCTCGCGGTTCTGTTCGTGGTCTTCCTCGGCCTGCGGCGGCTGAAGAACAGCCCGTTCGGCCTCGCCCTCACCGGCATCCGGCTGAACGTGCAGCGTATGCCCGCGCTCGGCGTGCCGGTGAGCCGGCGCCTGACGGTGGCCTATGCCATCGGCGGGGCGGTCGCGGGCATCGCCGGCGCGCTGCTCACCCAGACCAACCAGTTCGTCTCGCTCGACGCGCTGTCCTTCCATCGCTCGGCCGAGCTGATGCTGATCCTCGTCCTCGGCGGCACCGGCAATCTCTATGGCGCCCTCCTCGGCACCATCGTGTTCTCGGTCGCCCACCATCTGCTCTCCGAGATCAACCCCATGTACTGGCAGTTCTGGATGGGCACGCTGCTGATCCTCATCGTGCTGTTCGCCCGCGACGGCCTGACCGGCGGACTGCGCCGGCTGCGCGACCGGCTGGTGCCCGGAGGTGCCGCGCAATGACCCCCGCCATCGAGACCCAGGGCCTCGTGAAGCGCTTCGGCGCCTTCACGGTGACCAACGACGTGAACCTGTCCGTGGCGGCGGGCGCGCGTCAGGCGATCATCGGGCCGAACGGCGCCGGCAAGACCACGCTGATCAACCTGCTCACGGGTTTTCTGCCGCCGTCCGCCGGGCAGATCCGCCTCAACGGCGCCGACATCACCCGCCTCGCGCAGCACCAGCGGGTGGAGTGCGGGCTGGTGCGCACCTTCCAGATCAACCGGCTGTTCAACGATCTGACCCTGTTCGAATCCGTCCTGCTGGCGACCAACGAGCGCTTCGGCCTCGGCGGGGTCTTCTGGCAGCGACGCTCGGCCTGCCGGGACTCCATCGCCGAGGCATGGCGCATCGTCGAGCTTCTGGGGCTGACCGAGGTGGCGAACGTGCAGACGAAGGAGCTGTCCTACGGCCGCCAGCGCCTGCTGGAGATCGCCCTCGCTTTGGCGGCCAAGCCCGCCGTCCTCCTGCTGGACGAGCCCGCCGCCGGCGTGCCGGCCGAAGAGAGCGGGGAATTGTTCCGCACCATCTCCGCGCTGCCCCGCGACGTGACCGTGCTGCTCATCGAGCACGACATGCAGCTCGTGTTCGGCTTCGCCGACCGCATCACCGTGCTCGTCAACGGGGCCATCCTGACGGAGGGCACGCCGGGGGAGATCGCCAACGACCGGCGCGTCAAGGAAGTCTATCTGGGGGAGGCGCTCGTTGTCTGAACTCCTGAGCCTGACAGGCGTGCGCTCCGGCTACGGCGACGCCATCGTCATCGACGACATGACCTTTTCCCTCGACGCAGGGGAATGCATGGCCCTGCTCGGCCGCAACGGCGTCGGCAAGACGACCCTGCTCGCCACCCTGATCGGCGCCGCCGACCTGCAGGGCGGCGAGATCACCTTCGCCGGGCGCGCCATCGCGAGGGTCCGCTCGCAGCAGCGCGCCCAGCTGGGCATCGGCTGGGTGCCGCAGGAGCGCGACGTGTTCCCCTCGCTCACCGTCGAGGAGAACCTGACCGTGGTGGCCCGCAAGGGCGAGTGGTCCCTGGCCAAGGTCTACGGCATCTTCCCCCGGCTGGAGGAGCGGCGCCGCAACATGGGCAACCAGCTCTCCGGCGGCGAGCAGCAGATGCTCGCCATCGGCCGCGCCCTGATGCTGAACCCCAAGCTGCTGCTCCTCGACGAGCCGCTGGAGGGCCTCGCGCCCATCATCGTCCAGGAGCTGCTCAACGTCATCCGCGGGCTGATCGAGACCAGCGGCATGAGCGTCATCCTGGTCGAGCAGCACGCGAGCAAGATCCTTCCCCTTGCCCAGCGCGCCCTCGTCCTCGAACGGGGCAAGACGGTCTACTGGGGCCGCGCGGACACGCTGCGCAACGACCCGCAATGCCTCGAGCGCTGGCTCGGCGTGCAGAAAAGTCAGGGGGCCGTGGCATGAACACCATCGAGACCATCCACGACGAGCATGCGACCATGCTGGCCATCTACCAGGCCATCGGTCACGTGCTGGACGAGATCGCGGCCGGCGCGCTGCCGGACTGGCGGCTGCTGTCGATGATGCTCGACTATGTGATCCACGAGCCGGAGGAGCTGCATCATCCGCGTGAGGACCGGCTGCTGTTCCCCCTGCTCATGGAGCGGGACGCCGCCTGCCGCGCGCTGATCGAGAAGCTTTCGGCCCAGCACGCGGAGGGCCACGAGCAGGTCGGCGCCCTGGCGGGGGCGTTCATCCGCTTCCTGAGCCGCGGGCGGGAGGGCTTTTCCGCCTTCGAGGAGGCGGCGCGGCGCTACATCGCCGCCGCCGAGCGCCACATCATGCTGGAAGAGCACGAATTGCTGCCGCTCGCCCGCAAGGTGCTCTCGGCCGAGGACCTCGACGAGCTCGACCGCCGCTACCGCGCCGACGGCGCCCAGCCGGCGAGCGCGTTCCGCGAGCTGTTCAAGGAGGTGGCGAACCGCCTGCCCGATCCCTACGGCTTCGGCGCGGCGCGCTCCTAGGGGAAGCGGCTTCCCGCCCGGCGGCGTGGCCTGGCGCGCCCTCCGGGATGCGCGCGCCCGTGCGGGAGGGGGGCCTCACCTCCCCCTCAGCGCAGGACCGGCGCTGACGGCTTTGCGCCCCTCGGCGCTCCCGCCCCCGCGTCACCTGTACATTCCGCGATTTCCGCCCGGAAAACACGCACCCGCCTCATCTTGCCCACATGGGCCGGATGCTGCCCAAGAAAGGGGTTGCATCAAAAACTTAGAAAACTAAATAATTGGGCAGGAAACGCGGAAGGATGGGAATGCCCAACCCAATCGATACCCCCACGCTGCAGCTGCGCGTCACGCGCCGCCGTGCGATTGCCGAAGACATCGTCGAGTTCGAGCTCAAGGACCCAAAAGGTTCTGATCTGCCGGCATTTTCCGCCGGCGCCCATATCGCCGTGACGACCCCCGGCGGCCAGAAGCGCTGCTATTCGCTGTGCAATTCGCCGACCGAGCGCACCCGTTACGTCATCGCCGTCAAGCGGGAGGCGGCGGGCCGCGGCGGCTCGGTGAGCATGGCGGATGACGTTCCGGAAGGCGCCACTCTGGCGGTTTCGCCACCGCAGAACGCCTTCGCCATGGGGCGCGGCACGCCAAAATCCTACATTTTCATCGCCGGCGGCATCGGCATCACCCCGATCCGCGCCATGATTCTTAGTCTTCTTAGTGAAGGCAAGACCAACTTCCGCCTGTTCTATTTCGCCCGCCGGCCCGAGATGATGGCGTTCCGCGAAGAATTCCTCGATCCCGCCTTCCCCGGGGAGGCCATCCTCCACAATGACGGTGGCGATCCCGACCTCGCCTACGACCTGTGGCCGGTGCTGGAGGAATCCCGCGGCGCGCACCTTTATTGCTGCGGGCCCAAGGGCCTCATGAGCGCGGTGCGCGACATGACCGGCCACTGGCCGGACGGCGCGGTGCATTTCGAGGATTTCGCCGGGGTCGAGGCCGTCAAGCCCGACGACACCGCGTTCGAGGTCCATCTCGCCCGCAGCGGGCGCACCGTCACGGTGCCGCCGGACTGCTCCCTGCTGGAGGCCCTGAAGCGCGCCGGTCTCGACTGCCCGAGTTCCTGCGAGAGCGGGACCTGCGGCACCTGCCGCACCGCCTATCTCGACGGAGAGCCGGACCATCGCGATCTCGTCCTTTCCGGAGCCGAGCGCGGGCGGGAGATCATCATCTGCGTCTCCCGCGCCAAGTCGGCCTCCCTCACCCTCGACCTGTGAGGACGCGATGACCAAGCCCCTCGGGCTGGGCGTGATCGGCCTCGGCCGCGCCTTTACGCTGATGCTTCCCACCCTCACCGGCCATCCGGACGTGCGCCTCGTCGCCGCCAGCGATCCGCGCGCCGACGCCCGCGCGCGCTTCGCCGAGGAATTCTCCGCCCGGGCCTATGAAAGCGCGGACGAGGTGTGCGCCGACCCCGCCGTGGAGGCGGTCTATGTCGCCTCGCCGCACCAGTTCCACGTGGCCCACGTGGAACGCGCCGCCCGCCACGGCAAGCATGTGCTGGTGGAAAAGCCCATGGCCCTCACCATCGCGGATTGCGCCGCCATGAACGCGGCGGCCCGGGCTGCCGGCATCCACCTCCTCGTGGGGCACAGCCACAGCTTCGACCTGCCCTATCTGCGCACCCGGGCGCTGATCGAGGAGGGACGCTTCGGCCCGGTGCGCATGATCCAGGCCACCAACTTCACCGACTTCCTCTATCGCCCGCGCCGCCCGGAGGAGCTCGACACCCGCGCGGGCGGCGGGGTGGTGTTCAGCCAGGGCGCCCATCAGGTGGACGTGGTGCGCCTGATCGCGGGGCGCCGTGCCGTCAGCGTGCGCGCGCTGACCGGCCAATGGGATCCGGCGCGTCCCACCGAGGGAGCCTTCAGCGCGCTGATCGACTTCGAGGACGGCGTCTTCGCCTCCCTCACCTACAGCGGCTATGGCCATTTCGACACCGACGAGTTCAACGGCTGGATCGGCGAGCTCGGCCAGACGCGCGACCCGGAGCGCTACGGCACCGCCCGCGCCGCCCTCAAAGCCGCCGTCACCGCGGAGGAAGAGGCGGCGCTGAAGAACCGCCGCGCCTATGGTCCGGCCGGCGTCGATGCCTTCCGCGGCGAGACCGCGCCGGCGCACAATCATTTCGGCCTGGTGCTGGCCTGCTGCGAGCGGGCCGACCTGCGCCCCACCCCCGAGGGCATCCTGATCTATGCCGACGCCGAGCGGCGCTTCGACCCGCTGCCGCGCCCGGCGGTGCCCCGCGCCGAAGTGGTGGACGAGCTTTTTGCCGCCGTGCGGCAGAACCGGCCACCGCTGCATTCCGGCGCATGGGGGCTCGCCACGCTGGAGATCTGCCTCGCCATCCTGGCCTCGGCGCGCGAGCGCCGCGAGATCCGGCTGGCGCATCAGACCTGAGGCGGAAACCGGGGCGTGCTAAGGGACGCGAGCCGCGCCATGATCTCCGGCGCGGCCGGTCCGCATCAGATGAAGGGCGCCATCCGACCATGGGCACAACCAGCGACGACCTCCTCGCGATCTATGGCACCCCGGCGGAGACGCAGACCGAGCACATCTGCCTCGACCTCAGCGTCGGCTACCAGATCCGCCAGACTCACCGCCTCCTCCAGCGCTACCTGCAAACCAAGATCGAGCCCCACGGGGTCACCCTCGGCATGTGGTATTTCCTGCGCGTGCTGTGGGACCAGGACGGCGTGACCCAGCGCGAGCTATCGCACCGCATCGGCACCATGGAGCCGACCACCATGAGCGCCATCGCCTCCATGGAGCGCACCGGCCTCGTCACGCGCAAGCGCGATGCCGCCGACCGCCGCCGGCAGCTCGTTTTCCTCACCCCCAAGGGCCGGGCGCTGAAGAGCGATCTGCTGCCGCTGGCGGCGAGCGTCATCCAGCAGGCGACCCATGGCCTGACGGCGCGCGAGCTCGCGCTGCTGCTCGACCTGCTGAAGGTGATCCAGGGCAATCTGGCGGCCCAGATCGCCGGAGCCGGCGAGCCGGCGGAGGAGATCGAGTGAGACGGTCGGGGGCCGGCGAGAAATATAAGCTTCCTAACTATTGATTTTCCGCAACTTTCCTGACCGGGTTGGCCGGCGGCCGGACGGCCTGCGGAGCGGGCTATCCATATATCATATTGAATAACAACACTTTTATTAGCGTTGCCGCAGTGGCTGGCAGAGCCGCGCGTCCGGCGCTGGCCGATTCCGAGGCCTCCCACCGCGATCGCGCCCGAAACGCCACCAGCAAAGGCCATCGCTCCCGCGCAACAGGCGAAATGGGGGAATTCTACGGCATGATCCCGCGCTTTCTCTGGAATTTCGGCGCTTCTTGATATGAAACACCTCTAGACAGCGGGCGTCGGTTGTGCGTCAATAAAAACTAAGGAAGCAAAGTTTATTGCCTCCGGCCGCGACGAGCCGCCAAGTCCAGGGAGAGAAGGCATGTTGACCGCACACCAGAACGAACTCCTGTGCCGCGTGGAAGGGAGCGCGCCCATGGGGCAGCTCATGCGCCGCCATTGGGTGCCGGCGCTGCTGTCCGAGCAGATCGCCGAGCCCGACGGCAAACCGGTGCGGGTCGAGCTGTTCGGCGAGAAGCTGGTGGCGTTCCGCGACAGCGACGGCAACGTGGGGCTGATCGGCGAGTTCTGCCCCCACCGCAAGGCGTCGCTGGTTTACGGCCGCAACGAGGGCTGCGGCCTGCGCTGCCTCTATCACGGCTGGAAGATCGACCGGGCCGGCAACGTCACGGACATGCCGTCCGAGCCGAAGGAGAGCGGCTTTGCCGAGAAGGTGAAGCACGTGGCCTACCCCACCCGCGAGGCCGCCGGCTTCGTGTGGACCTACATGGGCCCGGCCGAGGCCATGCCCGAGTTCGAGGCGCCGCCGTTCGCGCCGACCGCGCAGACCAGGGTTTCCATCGCCAAGATCGAGCTGCCCTGCAACTGGGCGCAGATCATGGAGGGGCAGATCGATTCCGCCCACTCCTCCAGCCTGCATTCCTCGGACATGCGCCCCGCCAAGGTGGACACCGCCGCCGCCGTGGAAACCCACTGGCTGCGCCCCTCCACCGACAAGAATCCGCGCATCCAGGTGCAGCTCACCGACTACGGCATGCGCTACGCCGCCGTCCGCCGGCCCATCACCAAGGCCGACACCCATGATTACGTGCGCATCACCACCTTCGTCGCCCCGTTCATGGCGCTGATCCCGCCGAACAGCTCCTACAACGTGACCAGCGTGATCGTGCCGCGCAACGACACCTCCAGCTACTTCCACTTCATCGCCTGGAGCGAACAGCCGGGCGGCGGCATCGACCAGGACCTCTGGCGCAAGTTCTGCGTTGCCGCCGTGGGCGAGGACGTGGATGCCGGCTTCCACCCCATCAAGCGCAGCGCCGCCAACGACTATCTCCAGGACCGCGAGCAGATGAAGGACGGCAACTTCACGGGCATCGCCGGCATTCCCAACCAGGACATCGCCATGTGGGAATCCATGGGGCCCATCGCCGACCGCACCCAGGAGCGACTCGGGGCGAGCGACATCGCCATCGTGCAGTTCCGCCGCATCATGCTGGATGCGGTGGCGCGCTTCCAGGAGAGCGGCAGCGTGATCGGCCTCGGCGACGGCCACCTGCCGCAGGCCAAGCTGCGCTCCTACCAGGGCATCGTCGACAAGACCACGCCCTGGCGCACCCTCGGCGCTTCGGACGAGGAGGTGGTCCGCCTCGACGGCATCGAGGAGGATGAGAGCGAGCAGCAGATGTCCGGCGCCGCCGTGGCCTGAGCCGCGCATCGACCGGAAGACAATGCGGCCCGCCCCGAAGCGGGCCGCCAATAATGATCAAGATCACCAATCAACTTGTTCGTCTGGGAGGACCCCGTGGGAAAGACCCTTCTTCGCGCTGCGGCCGCCGCCGTCGCGGCGTTCACGCTTGCCGCGCCGGTACGCGCGGCCGAGACCTTCAACATCGACGTCGTGCTGCCGCTCACCGGCGGCGCCGCCTTCCTCGGCAAGGCCGAGCAGCAGGCGCTCCAGCTTTATGAGAAAGTCGTGGCGAAGACCGGCGGCATCCAGGGCCGCGAGCTGCGCTTCGTCTTCCACGACGATCAGTCGAGCCCGCAGATGGCGGTACAGCTCGCCAACCAGATCCGCTCGTCCGGGGTGCCGGTGGTGCTCGGATCGGCCGTGTCCTCGCTGTGCAACGCCATGACGCCGCTGATGCGCAAGGGGCCGGTGCTCTACTGCTTCTCGCCCTCCATCGATCCGGCGGCGGACAGCTACGTCTTCTCGTCCAGCGTCTCCACCAAGGCGCTGGCGGACGGCCTGCTGAGCTATTTCGACAAGCGCGGCTGGAAGCGGGTGGCGCTCATCACCTCCACCGATGCGACCGGCCAGGACGCCTACCGCAACGTGAAGGCGCTCGCCAATTCCGACAAGCACAAGGGGATCGAGATCGTCGCCGAGGCGCAGTTCAACCCCTCGGACGTGAGCGTCGCGGCCCATGTGGAGCGCCTGAAGGGCGCCAATCCCGATGCGGTGATCGCCTGGTCCACCGGCGGGCCGATCGGCACCGTGTTCAAGGCGATCCGCAACGCCGGGCTCGATGTTCCCGTGGCCACCACCGACGGCAACATGACCTATGCGCAGATGGAGCAGTATGCCGGCTTCCTGCCGCGCGACCTCTACATCCCCTCGCCCGGCTGGGTGAAGACGGGCCGGCCCGAGCGCTCGCCCGAGCTGGCCGCCGCCAAGGAACGCTTCTTCGCCGCCTTCGAGGGCACCGACGTCCGCCCCGACGGCCCCTCGACCTTCGCCTGGGATCCGGCGGTGCTGGTGGTTGAGGCGCTGCGCAAACTCGGTCCCGATGCCAAGGCCGAGGACCTGCGCGCCTATCTCGATGCGCTCCAGGGCTTCGCCGGCATCAACGGCATCTACGACTTCAAGGCGATCCCCAACCGCGGCGTCGGCGAGCAGAACGTCGTGGTCACCCGTTGGGATCCCAAGGTCGGGACCTGGGTGCTGGCGAGCGAGAGCGCGAACGCGCTCGGCACCCAGTGAGCGCGAGCGGAGCTGCCCCCAGATGATCGAATTCCTGCAGATCTGCGTCGGCGGCCTGGTCGTCGGCAGCATCTACGCGCTGATCGCCCTCGGCTTTTCCCTGATCTATCGGGTCACCGGGGCGGTCAGCCTGGCCCAGGGCGGCTTCAGCGTCCTCGGCGCGCTGATCGGCTACACCCTGAGCCAGACCTACGGCTGGCCGCTGTTCCTCGCCATCCCCGTCGCCGTCCTGGCGACGGTGGCGATCGGCGCCGGGCTCGGGGCGATCAGCTTCGTGCCCGCCCTCGAGCGGCTGTCCAACGCCAACGTGCTGATGCTCACCGTCGGCCTGCTCACCGCCATCGAGGGGCTGTGCCTCGTGGTGTGGGGCAGCCAGCCCTATGCCCTGCCGCCCTTCTCCGGCGAGAGCCCGGCGCGGATCGGCCCGCTGCTGGTGCCCACCCAGGCCTTCTGGGTGGTCGCGGCGGCGGCGGCGGTGATCGCGGGCCTGTGGGTCCTCATCACCCGCACCCGGCTCGGCCGCGCGCTGCGCGCCTGCGCCGAGAACCCCACCGCCGCCAGCCTGATGGGCATCGGCGTGAAGCGCATGACGCTTCTGTCCTTCGGCCTTGCGACGCTGATCGCCGCCATCGCCGGCGTGGTGGTGGCGCCGACCACGACGCTCCAGTTCGACACCGGGCGGCTCCTGACCATCTCCGGCTTCATCGCCGTGGTCATCGGCGGCATCACCTCGTTTCCCGGCGCGGTGGCCGGCGGCCTGCTGCTCGGGCTCACCACCCAGCTCGCCACCGCCTATGTCTCGACGCTGTTCTCCAACGCCATCGCTTTGCTCATCCTGCTGTTCGTCCTCGTCTGGCGTCCCAACGGCCTGATCCAGGCCAAGGTCGCGGGACGCGCCGACGTGCGCGAAGGCGGCCGGGTGCATGGCCATGTGGCGCGCCTTCAGCCGAACGTGGCCTGGATCGCCGTGACGGTCGCCCTCGCGGTCGCCCTCGCCGTGCCGCTCCTCGTGACCTCGAACGGCATCATGAGCGGCATCACCATCGCCATGATCCTGTTCATCACCCTGATCGGCCTCGACGTGCTGATGGGCTACACCGGCCAGGTCAGCCTCGGCCAGGCCGGCTTCATGGCCATCGGCGGCTACACCTCGGGCTATCTCACCATCGTCCATGACGTGGCGCCGGTGCTGAGCATCCTCGCGGGGATGGCGCTGTCGCTCGGCTGCGCCCTCGTGCTGTCGATGGTGACCTTGCGCCTGCGCGGGCTCTACCTCGCGCTCGCCACCCTCGCCTTCGGCCTCCTGGTGGATTCCTTCGCGGTGGGGTTCGTGGACATCACCGGCGGCCCCTCGGGAATGGTGGGCATCCCCTCCTTCTCCGTCGGCGGCTACGAGTTCGCCAGCCCGCGCGCCATGTATTACCTCGTGCTCGGCATCAACGTGGTGCTGCTCGCCTCCTTCTTCGGCGCCATGAATTCCGGCTTCGGGCGGGCGCTGCGGGCGATCCGCACCGACCAGACCGCCGCGGCGGCGCTCGGCATCAACATCGTGCGCTACAAGCTGGTGGCCTTCGCCATCAGCGCCCTGCTCGCCTCCCTGTCGGGAAGCCTCTACGCCTTCTTCTTCAACTTCCTGTCGCCCGACATGGTCGGCACCAACCGTTCGCTGGAGCTGGTGTCGATGCTGGTGATCGGCGGCGAGGGCACGCTGGTGGGGCCGCTGTTCGGCAGCCTGCTGATCACCCTGCTGCCCACCGTGTTCCAGCCGTTCGCCCTCTACAAGACGCTGCTCTCGGGCGGGCTGCTGGTCGTCTGCTTCCTCTATCTGCCGCAGGGCCTCTACGGCGCGCTGGCGGAGCGCCTCGCGCGCCTGTCCCTCGGCCGCCCAGCCCGGGCCGGCGGCGCGGAACTGATCCGGAGCACCCCCCGATGAACGCGCCTTCCTCCCCCTCCCCGGCGGCGGGCCTGCCGCCGGTGCTCTCGGTGCGCGGACTGGAGAAGACCTTCGGCGGTCTCAAGGCCACCAGCAACGTCTCCTTCGACGTGGCCGACGGCGCCGTCACCGCCCTCATCGGCCCCAACGGCGCCGGCAAGACCACGGTGTTCAACCTGATCACCAACCTGTTCAAGCCCGACGCGGGCGAGGTGATCTTCCTGGGCGAGAACCTGAAGGGCCTGCCGCCGACCAGGATCGCCGGGCGCGGCCTGATCCGCACCTTCCAGTCGGCGCGCGTGTTTCCGGCCATGACGGTGCTGGAGAACGCGCTCGCCGGCCGCCACCGGCTGGTGCGCCACAACGGCCTGCCGCAGATGCTGTGGACCCGCGCCGCCCGGGCCGAGGAGCGGGCGCTGCGCGAACGGGCGGAGGCCATGCTCGATCTCGTCGGCCTCGCCGGCGACGCCGGGCGCCACGCGCTGGACCTGCCCATGGGCGCCCAGAAGCTGCTGGAGGTGGTCCGCGCCTTGATGGCCCAGCCGCGCCTCCTGTGCCTCGACGAGCCGGCCGCCGGCCTCAACGACACCGAGACCGAGGAACTCGCGGCGCTGCTCAGGGCGGTGCGGGAAAGCGGCATCCCGGTGCTCGTGGTGGAGCACAACATGTCGCTGGTCATGAACGTCGCCGACCATGTGGTGGTCCTGGAGGCCGGCAAGGTGATCGCCGAGGGCCCGCCGGCCCGCATCCAGGCCAATCCCCGCGTGATCGAAGCCTATCTGGGGCGCGAAGCCGATGCCGCTGCTTGAACTGAAGAACCTCACCGTCGGCTATACCGGCGCGCCGATCCTCCAGGGCATAGACCTGTCGCTCAACGCGGGCGAGATCGTCACCCTGGTCGGCGCCAACGGGGCCGGAAAGTCCACCCTGGTGAAGGCCATCTCCGGGCTGCTCCAGCCCTATTCCGGAGAGGTCCTGCTCGACGGCAGGAAGATCAACGCCCTCTCGCCCGCGAAGCGGCTGCGGGAGGGCATCGCCCATGTTCCCGAAGGCCGCCAGATCTTCGCCGGCCTGACGGTGGCGGAGAATCTCGACCTCGGCGCCTATGGCGACCGCTCAGACGCGGAGGCCCGCGCCCAGCGCGTCGCCCATGTGTGCGAGCTGTTCCCGGTGCTCGGCACCCGGCTCGGCGAGGTGGCCGGCAACTTTTCCGGCGGCCAGCAGCAGCTCCTCGCCATCGCCCGCGGCCTGATGTCGAAGCCGCGCCTTCTCCTGCTCGACGAACCCTCGCTCGGGGTGGCCCCGCTCCTGGTGGCGGAGATCTTCCGCCTCATCGTCCGGCTCCGGGACGAGGGCATCACCATCCTGCTCGCCGAGCAGAACGCCCGCCAGGCGCTCGCCATCGCCGACCGGGGCTATGTGGTGGAGAACGGGCTCATCACCCTCGAAGGCCCGGCCCGGACGCTGCTCGATTCGCCGGAGATCGCCGAGCGCTACCTCGGCGTCGGCACCGCGGCAGAGGTCTCCTGCACCGAGAGCGCCCGCATGGCCGAGCGCCTGCGCGCCTGCATCTGGTGAGCCTGCGTTTCATCCCCTGAAGAGAATTCGATCCATGGCAAAGCTGAAACTGTCCGTCGCGGTCGGCGATTACGACCGCATGCGCCCCATTGCCGACGGCCGCGTGGAGATCGACGGCGTCGATCCGCAGGTCATGCTGCTGGAGCCGGAGGAGATGTTCTTCCGCGCCTTCCGGTACCAGGATTTCGACATCACCGAATTGTCCCTGTCGAGCTATTCGGTGAAGACCGCCGACGGCACCTGCCCCTATGTGGCGGTGCCGGTCTTCCCCTCCCGCGCGTTCCGCCACACCTCGATCTTCATCCGCACCGACCGCGGCATCAGCCGGCCGGAGGACCTGAAGGGCAAGCGCATCGGCATTCCCGAGTACCAGCTCACCGCCAATGTGTGGGCGCGCATGATCCTCAAGGAGGATTACGGCGTCCACCCGCGCGACATCCTCTG
>OFTY01000089.1_pt1 | contig 100578 bp, 91 predicted proteins | sample 1775061 | NCBI WGS metagenome assembly OFTY01 (sample SAMN08195773, study PRJEB24354) | sludge metagenome | isolation source: sludge from phenol fed wastewater aerobic bioreactor B | place: India: Nagpur | collected 2016-09-16 | reverse complement strand
ACCGTCGCGATGGAGTAGCCGGTATGCGCGGCCAGTGTCTTGATCGTCGGTGAAGACCGCCCGCCCGTGTTCCGTCCTTCGACCATGATCGCCGCCCGCTCCCAATCTTAGGATGCTAGCAATCGATAAAAACGATTTCAAGGAAAATAAAAACGTTTTTATTTCGTATGCAAAAGTGAGGACGGCTTACTCCGAATCCGGCTCGTTGGTGGAAGTGCGCCTGCGAGACGTCTGCCGTCAGAACAGCGCGTGCAGTTCCGGCAGCTTGTCGTTGACCAGCCAGCCGTAATAATTCTCCTCTGGCAGCTTTTCCGGCTCGCCGGCGGCGCGGCGTCGCTCGTTCTCGGCCTTCAGCGCCGCATTCTCCGCCGTCAGCGTCGCGACCGCTTCCTGAAGAGCCCCAAGTTGATCCGACATAGCCGAAATGACCCGCCGAACATCCGACAACGTGACATCATCGAAAGGGCCAGAACGTCCACGAGTCATCGACAGTGAATCACACCGCCGTCCGTTTGAAAAGACCCCCGCCCGGAAATATGCCCCGGTTACCTGCCGTAGTGCCCGTCACCCCGGATCGTGATGTGGGTGCTGGGCAAGTGACGGCGGATATGGCGAAACAGCCGTCGAATGTGCCCAGCCGCCTCAGCACCCGATGGCGTCTTGCCTGTACGCAACAGCATGGCGACTGGTCGTCCGGTCGCGGTATCGTAGACATGGATCGGCATGAAACAGCGCTCACCATGATGGCCATTCCAGAACGACAATTGCTGGTATCCGTGGACGACATCACAGGTATCATCGATATCCAACGTCACCGCCGCAGGCGGGGTCGGATGGCTGGCGCAATATATGCCGACCATCTCCCCCATCATGCGCGCCAGTTCGCGCGTGGTCGGCGCATTCTCCCACCTGCTCATGGTCGGTTGGCTGGCAAGTCCTGCGCCCGATCCGGGCAGTTTGCCGAGCGCCAGGCGAAAGCCCGGATCGTCACGCAGCGTGTCGAGGTCGTCCGCGTCTTCATAGCCACAGCAGATCGCCAGAATGCGTGCCCGCAGGATGTCGTCCAGCTTGTGGGTGACCCGGGCGGGATCTCGCCGGTCGGCAATGCAGGCAGCCAGTTGCGCACAGATCCCCATCGCACGTTCAGCCCGCGCCAGCAGCAATACACCACCATCAGAGGTCAGCCGACCACCGTCAAACGCGGCTGTGACTTTCTTGCGTCCGACCGCTGGAAACGAAATCGGAGCGGCGCTATCACCGATCTTGGCGGGTGTGGCCTGTGGCATTTTATGCCTCGTTGCAGGTTGGTCTAGACACCCAATTCCCTACAGCAAGTCAGTGCTTTATGCCATTCCCGCCAACCGATCAGATGGCCCCCCATGAATAAGACGGGCTAATCTTGCTCGATGCTCCAACCGGCAAGCAGCGCGCGCAAGGCGGCGACGAACGCCAGCGGCTGATCGAGCATCAGATGATGCCGTGCTTCGGGTACAGCGATAATCGGAATGTTGATGCCGCCGAGTTCGCGGACGTAATCACTGGAATCACTAGTAAAAAGCAGGCTTTGCTCGCCGTGTACTATTGCCTTGCGGCCTGGCGCCTCGACCAGCGTTTGGCCCATTTCAAGCCATTCGCTCGGCACATTATCTCGCTTGAACACCGACGGCGAAAACTTCCAGGTCCACGCTTCGCCTTCGCGTCGAAGTGAGTGGTAGGCCATGTAATCCATCAGGAACGCCTGACCAACGGGCTGTGGCGGAGATAGAACATACCGCTCGCGGGCACTTGCGTAATCGGGGTAACGCTTATGCGGGCGATCGGGGTCGCCCGATCCCGGGCCGGTGCGGCCGCCCCCCCAAACGGCGTCAAAGCTGGACGGACGCAGCACCATCAGATCGCAGATCACCGTGCCGGCAAAGGCATCCGGCGCCAGGGTGATCGCCTTGAGCGCGACTGCCGCGCCAAAGCTGTGTGCGACGATGATCGGCTTGTGCTCATGGCGAAAAAGTCCAAGGGCCTCCGCGACCCCGATCATCTCCCGTCCTCGCGCGACCATGTCACAATTCTCGCGAACGTCGCTGTCCCCCATTCCTGAATGGTCGTAGGCGATCACATGGTAATTTTCAGCGAGGTAAGGCGCGACGAACGCCAGGCACCGTGCATGAGAGAGAAAGCCATGGGTCATCAATAAAGGAGGCGCGGAACGATCTCCCCAGCGGAAGTAATGCATTCTCACACCAGAAACCTCGACGAAGCCCTCCTCCCGCGGCACGGATAGCGCGCCGACAAACCAATCGGGCAGGCATGCAGGATCTGGCGCCCACGTCTGTACGATATCGGACGGGATTTCACGCATGGTGCTCGGTGCCCTTCTCAGACTGGATCAATTATGTGGCCTTGGTCCGGCGTGACGCGATTGGGACCGAAGTGTCCAGGCTGCGACGTATTCATCCGATTATTCTCGAACCAGATCTTTTCCAGTTTCGGTATACGTTCGCATCGCTTGTTTCAGAAGCTTCGCCCGCGGGCGCGGGGAGAGTCCGCCGCCTTTTGCCGGTACGATCGGGAACGGCTGCCCCTCTCGCGCCGCGAGCACTGGGTCGCGATTGTTGTCGCCGCTCAGGCTCAGTTTTGCCGATCCATCAAATAACGATCGTTCGATCGACGCTGTCACACCGCGATGAAGAATCGTGTCACTGGTCAGCGCGAACCGGACGGTGATGAAATCTTGATTCCTGGGCTGAACCTGGATCTCAGTTACGCGGCCGATGGAAACACCGAGAAGGTTCACGGCTGACCCTGGTTGCAGGCCATCGACAGATTGTTCAAATCGAATCTCGTACGTCGGCCCCTTGGCATCGCTCTCCTGGAGAAGCCATAAAGCGAATCCGATCGCAGTGATCATGAGCATGCCCACGATCAGGCTTACCTTCAACCAGTTTGAATGCGTTTCCATCGGGAGCTAGGAATCCCGAGGCCCGTCGCGCCAGGAGCGATGCTTCGCGGTCGGCTCTGCGTGCGCCGCGCTCATCGCCGCCTCACACCTTCGAAAACGGCCAGTGCAACAGCACCGAGAGCCAACAGTCCCGCCAGGAGAGGCTGCGAGGAAAACACTATCGCCGCGCAGATCGCGAGGGTGGCAGGATAGAGCTGCGGAGTAACCCTGCCGGCACGCTCTCTTCCGCGTAAACGCTCAAGGTCCTTGGGCGCGATACTGACGGTGATCGAGCCGGTTCGCGCAATCTTCTCGATCTGTCCGACGAGGTTCGGCGTTGACAGAACCACTCGTCCGAGCGCTGCGAGCAGCTTGCCTGCCTCGCCGCGCAGCCGGGCAGGGCTAGCCCGCTCCCGCATCATTTCCTTTGCTATCGGAGCAAGCTCTCGAGCAATGTCGAATGCCGGATCGATGCGCCGGACGAACCCCTCGGCGGTCAGCAAGGTCCGGAGCACCAGGGCAAGGTCCGGTGGAAGCGCGAGATGAAAGTCGCGCAGAATCGCGAATACCATCTGAAAAATGTCGGCGAGGTCAATCTGATCGAGCAGGACGTTGCTGAAGCGGTCGATCAGTTCGGCCATTGCCTCTTCGAGCCGGACCCGGTCCACGTCCGGATCACCGGCCCAGAGCATAAGGATATCGACGATACCGCCGGTGTCCTCCGAAGCGATCGCGAGGCCAAGCCGAACGAGTTCCTCCCGGCGTCTCGGCAGGAGGGTGCCCACAGCGCCGAAATCGATCAGGCCAAGCGTCCCGTCTTCAAGGAAGAAGACGTTGCCGGGATGCGGATCGGCGTGGAAGTGACCGTTTATGATGATCATGCGCAGGATCGCCTGCGCATAGGTGCGGGCAAGCGCAGCCAGATCGAGATCGCTTCGGCGTGCCGCGTCCAGATCGCTTGCGGGAAATCCGCGGAGCCGCTCCTGGATGTTCACTCGCCTTCCCGAAAGCTCCCAATCGAAGCGTGCGGTTCGAACCCCGTAGTTTTTAAGATATTCACCGATCGCGTCGCTGGCGCGCGCTTCTGCGCTGAGGTCCATCTCCCGGGCGAGGCTCTCGGCGAAATGGCGCAGCAACTCGTCCGGCTTCAGTCTTGCGATCTCGGGGATACGGCGCTCCGCAACCCGGGCCAGTCTTCGCAAGAGCCGAAGATCGGCATCGACGATCCGCTCGATGCCTGGGCGGCGAATCTTGACGATAACGTCACGCCCGTCGAGCAGCGTCGCCGCATGCGCCTGAGCGATCGAACCCGCCGCAAGCGCTTCGGTGTCGAAGTGACTAAAACTCGTTTCGATTGGGCCGCCGATCGCCTCCTCGATCAGCGGCTGCACGGCCGCGAATGGAAGCGGAGGAACGCGGTCCTGCAGTTTTGAAAGTGCATCGACCCATGCCGGCTCCAGAAGGTCGCTTCGCATCGCGAGGATCTGTCCGAATTTGACCGCGACAGGGCCGATATCCCGCAAAAGCGCGACGATCGCTTCCGGCCGGGTATCTTCAATCGGCTCGCCCCCCCCCGCCCCCCAACCCAACCGAGCGGCCAGCCCCTTGAGACCGTGCCGGCCGAACAGGACGAGAATCTGCGCGAACCGCTCCCTTTCTTTTAGAGCAGTCGTATCGGCTTCATCGGTAGGAGCTAGATCAATCATGCGCCCGGCTTTTCGGGGCGGGAACTTGGGTCTCGGGAACGCTGGCCTTCGTCTCCAGATGGTCGACGAGCCGGTTCAAATGTTTGATCGCTGCGTCGAGACCCTCGAGTTCATCCGCTGTCAGGCTTCCGAAGGTCTGCCCTACGATGTCGTCGTAGAGCGGCATGGCCAGTCCCAACGTGGCCCGGCCGGCGTCTGTTATCTGCACCAGTTTGGACCGGCGATCGTCCGGAGCAGGCGATCGGAACACGAGACCATTTTGCTCGAGCGCGTCGATCGCCTGAGTAACAGTGCGGGGCGCCTGATCGAAAAAGCTCGCAATGTCGGTGGAGCGGCGCGGTTGTTCCGCGAGATACGCGAGCAGTTTTAGTTGGGCCATCGATGCACCCTGACAGGCAAGATAGGCGTCGATCAGCCGCCGCATCCTGTACCAGGTCCAGCCGAAGGTGGTTGCGATCCCACGTATACCCGATTGGTGAGGTTCCATATAATGTGGTATTGCCGAAGCTTGGCCGCCGTGGCAAGTCCCCCGGCTCTTTGAATCGATAGTTGATCGGGAATAGAATGGTGGAAGATCCCACAGTCGGTTCAGGCGACCATGACGATGTCGGCGAGCGGCCCGCTGGTCCGCTCAAGTCGGTACGGGTTCGGCTGGCGCTGTTGGTTGTCGCGGTCGCGATCGTGGGAGCGGGGTTGGTATGGTATTTTGACCATCAGAACCGCGGCAAGTTCATGCAGAAAACCGACAACGCTTATGTGGCGGCGGACTCTGTCGTGGTGGCCCCGAAAGTTGCCGGATATGTCGAGCGCGTGTTTGTCAGCGCGAACCAAGCGGTCCGCAAAGGGCAGCAGTTGGCAGAACTAGACCCTCGCGAATATCGAGCCCAAAGCGAGCAGATCACCAGCCAGATCGACACAGCGAAAGCTGCGGTCGAGACGAGCCGTTCGCAGATCGCTGAACAGCTGGCGACAATCGTCCAGGCGCGTGCTCAGGCGGCCTCGGCGCGCGCCGAGGCCGCCTTCGCGCGGCAGCAGGTTGCGCGCTATCAGCCGCTGGCGGCGTCTGGCGCAGAGCCAGGCGAGCGATTTGCCCAGCTTCAGACGCAGGCACGACAGGCAGATGAGCGCGCCAATGCTGCTCAGGCCGGCCTTACCGCAGCAGAAAGGCGCGTTGGCACGCTTGGTGCCCAGGTACGACAGGCGCAATCGCAGGCCGAAGCTGCTCGTGCTCAGCTCTCAGCCGCGCGTGTGAACACCGAAGCGACGTTGCTCAAGGCAGCGATCGATGGTCGCGTCGGCGATCTCGCTGTCCGGGTAGGGCAGTTCGTACAGCCCGGAACGCGCCTGATGACGCTGGTGCCGGTGGAGCGCCTCTTCATCGAGGCCAATTTTAAAGAGACGCAGCTAGGTCTCATGCGAGTCGGCCAGCCCGTCAGTATCGACGTCGACGCGCTCCCCGGGGTCGAGCTGAAAGGGCGGGTTGCCAGCTTCGCACCGGGCACAGGTGCCCAGTTCTCCGTGCTCCCGCCGCAGAACGCGACCGGCAACTTCACGAAGATCGTTCAGCGCGTGCCCGTCCGTATCGCGATCGATGCGCCGCCCGAAGTCAGGCCCCTTCTGGTTCCCGGAATGTCGGTCGGCATTACTGTCGATACCCGTTCGGCCAAAGGCGACCTGGAGAGAATCCGGCAGGCCGTAAGTCGGAAGCGCTGAGCGTGGCGACGGTTGCTGCATCTCCGGGGACGTTACGCGCCGAGCGAGCCGACTCGACGGCCTGGATCGCGGTCGCGGCCGGCGCGCTGGGCGCGCTGCTCGCGACGCTCGACATCTCGATCGTCAACTCGGCGCTGCCGACTATCCAAGGGGAGATCGGAGCGACCGGCACGGAAGGAACGTGGATCGCCACGGCTTTTCTCGTTGCCGAGATCATCATCATACCGCTGAGCGCGTGGCTGGAACGGCTTTTGGGGTTGAGGACACTTCTCCTCATCTCGGTGACCTCTTTTACAGGATTCTCGGTCCTGTGCGGCACCGCTACGGATCTGATGACAATGATCGTCGGAAGGGCGGGTCAGGGGTTCACGGGCGGCGTGCTCATCCCGACAGCGATGACGATCGTCGCAAAGCGCCTCCCGCCATCGCAACAGCCGATCGGCATGGCCCTTTTTGGAATGACCGTCATCCTGGGTCCGGTTCTTGGCCCCCTGCTCGGAGGCTGGCTCACGGAAAATCTGAGCTGGCATTATGCCTTCTTCGTCAACGTGCCGGTCTGCGGTCTGCTCTTGCTGCTGCTGCTTCTCGGCCTGCCGCACGAGAAAACGAACTGGGTCTATTTCCGCGAGGCGGACTGGTTCGGGATCGTCGGCATGATCCTCGGCCTGGGAGGACTGACGGTCGTGCTTGAGGAAGGGCACCGTGAAGAATGGTTTGAATCGACGTACATCGTCCGGCTGACGATCATGACCCTGATTGGTTTTGTCATGTTGGGTATCGGACAATTCAGGGCCGCCAAGCCTGTGCTTAAGCTGCGGATCGTGATGAATCGACAATTCGGCAGCGTCGTCGTCATGGCGCTGGCGCTGGGCATGGTGATGTACGGCTCGACCTTCGTCATCCCGCAATTCCTCGCGCTGATCGCTGACTATAACGCCCTTGAGACGGGTCAGGTGATTTTCCTCATGGGTGTGCCTGCCTTCTTGCTGATGCCCGTCATCCCGCTGCTTATACGCGTCGTCGATATCAGGCTCGCCGTCGGCACAGGCCTTGCGCTCATGGCCGCCAGCTGCCTCGTCAACACCAGCCTCACCGCGGAATCTGCCGGAGAAGCCTTTACCGCCGGACAGTTACTGCGTGGTGTCGGCATGATCCTCACCATGCTGTTCCTGAACCAGGCCACCATCGCTTCGGTCAGCAAGGAGGATGCCGGTGATGCATCAGGCATCTTCAATGCCGCACGAAATCTCGGCGGGTCGTTCGCTTTGGCCGCCCTGGCCTCCTTTCAGGACCAGCGAATGTCGCTCCATAGCCGGCGGATGGAAGAGACCCTTTGGGCAAACGACCCAAGGTTGCAGGATTATCTCGCCGGCATGGCCAGGACGTTCGGCCAGATGGACGCCGCCCTTCAGTCGCTTGCCGGGACCATTCAGCAGCAGGCCTTCATCATGACGTACAATGACATTTTCCTGGCGATGGCGCTTGCGACACTGGCCACGCTTCCACTCGTTTTGTTCCTGCGCCCGCTGCCCAAAGGGCAGTCCATGGCGATGCATTGAGGCTGCGATGACAAACTTCAGAGGTCTCGTTCTCGCCCCCTTGCTGCTCGGCGGATGTGTCGTTGGCCCGGACTACGCCGGACCGCCGGGATTGGGTCGCGCCGCCCCCCAATCCAAGTTCGTGCGCCAGACCGCGAGTACGAGCACCAATGACCCCGCAGTTGCTGAGTGGTGGACGGCTCTTCAAGATCCGGTCCTGAACGAGCTTGAGCGACGCGCACTTGCAGCGAATCCGTCGATCGATGTCGCCCAGGCGCGACTCCGTCAGGCGCGTGCATCCGTGCGCCAGGAGCGCGCTAACCGCTTTCCGAAAGCTGGGGCACAAGCGACCGGAATCTTCGCCGACCTTCCCGGGATCGATCTGCAGTCGGCTCAGGGGAACGGCGCAACGCCCCCTTCCCAGGACGCGGATTCCTCTCTCCAGTTTTTCAATCTCGGCCTGAACGCAAATTGGGAAATCGATCTTGCAGGAGGCCAGATCCGAAAAATAGAATCCGCTAACGCACTAGCCGCAGCGGCTTCCTACAACGCGGCAGATGCACACGTTCAACTCGCAGCCGACGTTGCGCAAAGTTATACGAATCTGCGGGACCGGCAGCAGCGCGCCGCTGCACTTCGTGGGGGGCTGGACCTGCAGAAGCAGCAGCTAGGCCTCGCTCGGCAACGCTTTCAGCAGGGCACGGTGCCGGCCTTTGCCATTGGTCAGGCGAACCGCGCCATTCAGGCTACCAACGGCGATCTCGCTACGGCTGAGGCGGAGATCGGAATTTATCTCAATGCGCTCGCCGTGCTTGCAGGGGAGGCGCCAGGGAGGCTCGATTCCTTGCTGGCTGTCCCGCGTGACGTCCCCTTGCCGCCACAGGTCGTCGCCATCGGCGATCCCGCCTCTCTCCTTCGCCGTCGACCCGACATACGCGCCGCCGAGCGCAATCTGGCGGCCACGACCGCCCGGATTGGCGTCGCTGAAGCAGCGCGTTTTCCCAAGATCAGCTTTATGGGGATCCTAGGCATCGGCGGAACGTCTGTCGGAGACCTGGTCGATCTGGGAAATATCTCCAACATTGCCGTGCCCCAGCTACAATGGGGGCTGCTCGATTTTGGACGAACTTCGGCCCAGATAACGCAAGCGCGCGCTGGACGAGACGAAGCCGAGGCACAGTATCGACAGTTAGTTCTAGGTGCGCTTCAGGACGCCGAGAATTCGCTTGCGCGCTTTGCACAGCAACGTCGCAATGTCGCAGCGCTCGCCGAGATCAAGCGATCGGCCGACGAGTCAGACATTTTGACACAACAACGCTTCCAGCGACAGGTCATTACCCGCAGTGACGCACTTGCGTCCGGTCGTCAGAAAGTGCTTGCTGCATCAAACCTTCAAAGTGCTGTTGCGGCTCTTACGGCAAGTTATGTCGCCATTCAAAAGTCGCTAGGGCTTGGGTGGGGGGAACCCACCGATTCAAGCCTGGGTTCTACTCCCTTGAATACTTCTGAAATAATTTCGAAAAACTGATGGTAATCGCTTAGTCCAAGATGGTTATTATTAGTGACTACCCAAATTAACTTAATACGGTTGTGCACAAAGCCTCGCCGCTGTTGAAGTATCATTGAGGCTTTTCTCCAAGATGTGATATCATCAATAGTTCATACCCAAGCGGATCGAATCTAACACTTGGTGCCCGCGCCTGACGGCGGCGATGATTTTATCAGGATCGGCGGTCCAGACGAAGGGTTTTGGGCTCTCGTTGTGCTCGGCGAGGAAGCGGTTGATGGCGGCCTGAAGATCGACGAGCGAGTGGAATACGCCTCGTTTGAGGCGTCGTGAGCCTGGCGAAGAAGCCCTCGACGGCGTTGAGCCACGAACAGGACGTTGGCGTAAAGTGGAAGGTGAAGCGCGGGTGCCGCTCGAGCCACTCGCGGACCTTGGGGTGCTTGTGGGCGGCATAGTTGTCGAGGATCACGTGGATCGCCTTACCGGCGGGGACTTGCGCCTCGATCAGATTGAGAAAGCGGATGAATTCCTGGTGCCGATGCCGATGCCGCTGCATGTTGCGGCCGATCACGGTCCCGTCGAGTATGTTGAGCGCCGCAAACAGCGTGGTGGTGCCGTTGCGCTTGTAATCATGGGTCATGGTGCCGGCTCGCCCCTTCTTGAGCGGCATGCCGGGCTGGGATCGGTCGAGGGCCTGGATCTGGCTCTTCTCGTCGAACGACAGGACGATCGCGTGGGCGGGTGGCGCGATATAAAGGCCGACAACGTCGCGCAGCTTGTCGATGAACTCGGGATCATTGGAAAGCTTGAACTGCCGAACGCGGTGAGGCTGCAGGCCATGGGCGCGCCAGATCCGGTGAACCGAACTGGCGCTGATCCCCGCTTCGCGGGCCATCAGCGCGGCCGTCCAATGGGTCGTCTCACCCGGCGGTTCCTCACGCGTCCCGGTGGCAACCCAAACGAGCACCTCCGGGGTCAGCGGAGGGATGCGCGAAGGGCGGGTCTTGTCACGCAACAGACCTTCAACCCCTTCCTGCATGAACCGCTCCTGCCAGCGCCACACGCACGTCTTGGACGTGTCCGTCCGGCGCATGATCTCGCTGGTGCCGACCCCATCGGCGCTCAGAAGAACGATCTCGGCACGCCAGACGTGCTTCTGAGGGGCGTTACGATCCTTGCAGATCCGTTCGAGACGTTCGCGGTCCGCGGACGTGAGGTCGATGACGATACCACTGCGCATGCCCGCTGACTCGCACGGCCGCAGCCGACTGGGAATCCCTAATCGGACTCAACCGTCAGGCGAGAACCACTAGTCCGCCCTGGTGAGGACCGCGCAAGCGAATTACCGTACTGATCATTGCGATCAGACCATCGGGGCGACCTTCATCGCTGGCTCTCTAGCGATCCACTCGGAGTTACCCGAGCGTTACCCGAGAATCTACCAAATCCCAACTCGCCTCGTCGGCCAAGGTTCTAAGTGATTATTTTCACTGTATAACCTTGGAGCTGCGAAGGGAATCATTCGTTACCGTCGTTTTTCAAGGCGCGCGTTTGAGGTCGGAGGCCGACGTCTGGCCCTCCGCCTTGACCGACGGCGGACTTAGGACACAGTATCGCCGATGGATCGTCCCCGCAGGTCGACCACGTTCCGCAGTCTGTCCACCCGCAGCCGCTCCGCCCTGGCTCCTGCGGACGGGGCGCGCTGAATGGCGCAGGCCACCGCCACCGATGTCCTGATCAAGCGGCTCGGTTGAGTCTGCATTCGGTTTTCGTGGGAGGGCGACAATTCCCGCCGTGCAGCATCGGCAGCCGGCGAACCCTTGTTCCATACTTGACCGCATGGTACGCGAGAATCCGGTATGAGAGGGATAGCATGTCATACGAAGTGGCGCTGAGCGACAAATACATGCTGGATCAGGGGCGCGTGTTCCTGTCCGGCACGCAGGCGCTGACCCGCGTACTCCTGTCCCAGCGGCGATCGGATGCGGCGCAGGGACTCAACACCGGCGGCTTTGTCTCGGGCTATCGCGGCTCGCCGCTGGGCTCGCTCGACACTGCCCTCTGGGCGGCGCGGGGCGCGCTGAAGGACGGGGGGATCGTCTTCCAGCCCGGCGTGAACGAGGAACTGGCCGCGACCGCCGTCTATGGTTCCCAGCAACTCGGCTTCTTTCCCGGCGCGCGCCATGACGGCGTGTTCGCCGCCTGGTACGGCAAGGGGCCCGGGGTCGACCGGGCCGGCGATGCGCTCAAGCACGGCAATCTCGCGGGGACTGCCGCGCTTGGCGGGGTGCTGGTCCTGGCCGGGGACGACCATTCGGCCAAGTCGTCGACGACCGCGCACCAGTCCGAACAGGCGCTCGTCGCCTCGCTAATCCCGGTGCTTTATCCCGCATCGGTTGCCGAATTCCTGGAATTTGGGGCTTTCGGTATCGCGCTGTCGCGCTTTTCGGGGCTGTGGGCCGGCTTCAAGTGCATCAACGACACCGCCGACGCGACCGCGACCGCGTCGCTGGGCGATCCGCTGCGCCGCTGGCTCTGCCCCGAAGTGGAGATGCCCCCCGAGGGCCTCAACATCTTCCAGGGCGAAACGCAATTGTCGATGGAACGCCGGACGACCGATTTCCGACTGCCGGCGGCACAGGCGTTCATTCGCGCGAACCGGCTCGACCGGGTGCTGCGCGACGGTGATCGCCGGACGCTCGGCATTGTCACCGCCGGGAAGGCCGCGCTCGATGTGATCGAGGCGCTGAATCAGCTCGGCCTGAACGACGCGCGCTGCCGCGCGCTCGGCATCCGCGTGCTGAAGCTGGCGATGACCTGGCCCGTCGAGCCGGACGTGACCAGGGCCTTCGCGCGCGGGCATCGCCAAGTGCTGGTGGTGGAGGAGAAGCGCGCGTTCATCGAACCGCAGGTCGCCTCGCTGCTGTATCACCTCGATGCCGGCGAGCGCCCGGTGCTGACCGGAAAGGCCGATGCGACCGGCCGCCCGTTGCTTCCTCAGAACGGGGAACTCGGACCCACCGAGATCGGCGCGGTCCTGTTCGGCCAGCTCGAGGCGCTCGGCCTTGTCGACGAGCCACTGCGCACGCGCCGCGCGGAGATTGAGGCAAGGCTCGCGGCGGGGAGTGCGGCGTTGACCCCTTTCAACCGCATGCCGTTCTTCTGTTCTGGGTGTCCGCACAACACGTCGACCGTCGTGCCCGACGGATCGGTTGCGCTGTCCGGGATCGGCTGTCACGTGATGGCGGCGATGATGCCGCATCGCAAGCACGTCTGGCCGGTGCAGATGGGGGGCGAGGGGGCCAATTGGATCGGCGTCGCCCCGTTCACGGACACCAGGCATATTTTCCAGAATCTGGGCGACGGGACCTACCATCACTCCGGTTCGCTGGCTGTCCGGGCCGCGGTGTCGGCGGGTATCGGCATCACCTACAAGCTGTTGTTCAACGATGCGGTGGCGATGACGGGCGGCCAGCCCGTCGAGGGGCAAATGACGCCGTGGCAGATCGCGTCCGAGCTGTTGCAGGAGGGGGTGCGCAAGGTCGTGGTCGTCGCCGACGATCCCGACAAATATCCGTCCACAGTGCGTTTCCCGGACGGCGTCGCGATCCGCCCGCGCGAGGAGCTGGACGCCGTGCAGCGCGACCTCGCCACGATCGACGGCGTGACCGTGCTGATCTATGATCAGGTGTGCGCGGCGGAGAAGCGCCGTCGCAGAAAGAAGGGGACCTTCCCCGACCCGGCAAAGCGGATCTTCATCAACGACCTAGTGTGCGAGGGATGCGGCGACTGTTCGGTCAAGTCGAACTGTGTCAGCGTACAGCCCCTCGAAACCGAATTCGGCCGCAAGCGTCAGATCGACCAGTCGAACTGCAACAAGGATTTCAGCTGCATCAACGGGTTCTGCCCGTCCTTCGTGACGGTCAGCGGCGGCAACCTGAAGGGGCGTGCAGCCGCCGCCCCGGCGGCTGCGATTCCGCCGCTGCCCGCCCCGCCGCCGCCCGTCGAAGGCGCGCTCGCGATTCTGATCGCGGGGATCGGCGGCACCGGCGTCGTCACCATCGGCGCCGTGCTGGGGATGGCGGCGCATCTCGACGGCAAGTCCGCAAGCATCATCGACGTGACCGGCTTGTCGCAGAAGAACGGGGCGGTGTTCAGCCATCTGCGGATCGCGCCGAGCGATGACGCCATCGCGGCGGCGCGCATTCCGATCGCCGGCGCGGAGTTGCTGCTCGGTTGCGACATGATCACCGCGGGCGGGGCCGAGGCGATGGCGCTGGTTCAGCCCGGGCACACGCGCGGCGTCATTAACGAAAATCTTACTCCCACGGCGGCCTTCACGATCGACACCGGCATAGACTTTGCCGGCGCGCAGACGCTGCGACGGTTGCGCGAAGTGCTGGCCGCGGATTCCGCGTTCGTCGACGCCACGCGGGTCGCGGCCCGCCTGATGGGAGACGCCATCGGCGCGAACATGTTCGTCGTCGGGGTCGCGCTGCAGCGTGGCCTGCTGCCGGTATCGCTGGCGGCGGTGGAACGCGCGATCACGCTGAACGGCGTCGCGGTCGACTTCAACCTGCGCGCCTTCGCGCTGGGCCGGCTGGCCGTGGTCGAGCCCGGCGCCATCGAGGCGCAGCTCGGCGACCAAGTTGCCGCGGTTGCAGAAGGATCGCTCCGGCTGTCGACGGATACCGGCGACGCGATCGAGCGGCGAGCTGCGCTTCTCGCCGACTATCAGAATGCGGCCTATGCCGCGCGTTTTGGTCGGAAGATCGCGGCGATCGCCGCGGCAGAGGCCAGGGTGGCGCCAGGCCGCACCGAGCTCAGCGACGCGGTGGCGCGAAACCTGTTCAAGCTGATGGCATACAAGGACGAATATGAGGTCGCCCGGCTCTATACGTCCGGTGAATTCCGCGCGAAGCTGGGCGAGCAGTTCACCGGCGATTACCGCGTGTCCGTCCATCTCGCGCCGCCATTGTTCGCGCGCAAGGATCCGTTGACGGGGTTGCCGCGAAAGCGAGAGTTCGGGCCGTGGATGCTGGCCGCCTTCGGCCTGCTGGCGCGGGCGAAGCGGCTGCGTGGAACCGCGTTCGACCCGTTCGGCCGTACCGCCGAACGGCGGATGGAACGCCAGTTGGTTCGCGATTATGAGGCGGTGCTCGACAGCATCGCGACCCATCTCGACCCCGTGAAGTACGACGCGGCGGTGGCGCTGGCCCGTTATCCGGACAAGATCCGCGGCTATGGCCATATCAAGGACCGGTCGGTACCCGGCGCCCTCGCCGAGCGCGACAGCCGGCTCGCCGCGTTCCTCGTACCGATCGAGGAACTCCAGGCGGCCGAATGATCGGCCGCCGGACATCGCCGATCTTAAAGTCGGGGCCACTGTAGTTGAGGCGCCGGCGGCCCGCACTCGTCGTCCGGTGCATCGGAGACGAAGCGCGCTTCGATCGCGGCGGCGCAGGACAGGATATCCGCCAAATGCCGCTCGGCGATTTCTCCGGGCACCACTACGCGCCGAAAGAAGATGATATTGATGGCGCCCAGGACCCGCCCGTCGCTGCGGATCGGAACCGCGATCGCGCCGACGTCGGAATCGGCCTGCCCGACCGCTCATGCATAGCCCCGGCGGCGGAAATCCTCGACCAGCGCCGCGACCGCTTCAGGCCGGTGCGGCTCTGCCCCCGGCAGGGCATCGACGAGCTGCAACATCATCGCGCGCGTGCCTGGATCGGCCCCGGCCAGCGTGGCCCGCCCAAGCGCGCTTCCAGCATCGTCCGCCGTCGCCCGACCATGGCGCGGTGAATCGACAGGCGGCTGAACCGGTGCGTACTCTCCTGGATCGTCATCGTGCCGCGATCGAAGGTCGCGAAGTCGCTGGGCCACTGGACGCTGGGGTAGCATCCTGCCCAATTCGACCGCCGCGATATGAACCAGCCGGTCGGTGGGCAGGTAGCCGTCCGACAGCCGCCGAACATCGGGCCGCAACAGCCAGCTGCCGTCACCGGTCGCCTGGACGACCAGATCGCGCGCGGCGAGCGTGTGCAGCAGCCGGTGCACGGTCGTGCGGTCGATGCCGGTACACGGGCCAGTGCGGCGGCGCCCGCGCGGCCGAGGCGGTCAAGCGCCCGCACCGGCTTGTAGGCGGTCCCCATCGGCCTGCGGTGTGCACCAGATGCACCGATCGCGCAACGCGATTGTGGCCCCACCGCGCCCGCCTATCGTTCGCGAACGGATCGTGACCCGTCGCGCGAGCCGCCTCGCCACGCCCTTCAAGCCACGCCTCGGGACAAGGAAACGCCAATGCCGCTCAAGCTCGCCTGCGCCTCCCATTCGCCGCTGATGCGGGATGGGCCTTGTTCCGACGAAGTCCGCAGCGGCGTGTCTCGAGGATTCGCCGCGCTCGCCGCCACGATCCGCGACTTCGATCCCCATTATGTGATCCAGTTCTCGCCGGATCACTTCAGCGGCTTCTTCTACGAGCTGATGCCCGCATTCTGTGTCGGCACGAAGGCGGACGCGATCGGCGACTGGGATACGACGGCCGGACCACTCGACGTCCCGCATGACGAGGCGGTCGCGCTCTCCAGGCACCTGCTGCGCGCCGACTTTGACGTGGCGCAGAGTCATCACATGCGGCTCGATCATGGTTTCGTCCAGATCTGGGAGAGTCTGTTCGGCACCGCCACGGGCCTGCCGATCATCCCGATCTTCATCAATTGCGCCGCGCCGCCGCTTCCGTCCTTCCGTCGGGCTAGGCAGTTGGGCGAAGCGGTGGGCCGGTTCGCCCTGCAGAGCGGAAAGCGAGTGCTCCTCGCCACCTCGGGCGGGCTCAGCCATGATCCGCCCATCCCCAGCTTCTGGAAATCGCCGCCAGAGGTCGCCTCGCGATTGCTCGATCCCCAAAACCCCACTGCCGGGGAGCGGGCAGCGCGCGAGGAGCGCACCAAGGTGGCAGGGCGTGAGGCCCATGCCGGCGGAGGCGCAATCCTGCCCGTCTCCGGCAAATGGGATCGGGGCTTTCTCGATCGCCTCAGCGCGGGACTGACCGGCGAGTTCGACGATCTACACCCCGAGGATATGATCGCGGCCGCCGGTCGGGGCGGCCCTGGAGTGCTGTGCTGGATGGCCGCGATGGCAGCCTTGGCCACCGCGGGACCGACCGAATCCCGGCTGCATTTCTATGAGGCCATCCAGGGTTGGGTCGCAGGCATGGCGATATTCTCCGCAAGGACCGTCTCGCCCGCGTCCAGCCCCGAACAGGCATAACGAGGATTCAGATGAGCGGCATTCCAGGAATATGGAGCGATGTGCGAGGGTTCTGATATTGCGCGGTTTGGAGGCAGCCGGCGGAGCGATTAATCGGCGCAGTCGACGACGAGGTCGGCGAAACCGGACATGGCGAGCCGGTAATGGCGGCCGGCCGTCATCGGCGCCAGCGGTCCGAACGCGCCCGACAGCACGATGTCGCCGGCGGCAAGGGGACGGCCGACCTCGACCATCTTGCGCGCCAGCCATGCCAGCGCCGTCACCGGGCTGCCCAGGCAGGCGGTTGCCGGACCATGCGACACCCGCACGGCGTCCTCGAAGAGTTCCATCGTCAGGGCGTCGATCACGGCGCGGTCGAAGGGGCGGCGGTCGTCGCCGATGGCGTAGCACGCGGAGGATGCGTTGTCGGCGACGGTGTCGGCGATCCTGATCTGCCAGTCTCGGACGCGGCTGCCGACGATCTCGATCGCGGGCGCCATCCACTCGACCGCATCGCCCACCGCGGCTTCGTCGACCGCGGGATCGGTCAGCGCGCGGCGGATGCCGAAGGCCAGTTCGCCCTCCGCGCGCGGCTGCGACACGCTCGCCGCCGCGAAGGCGCCGCCGGGCGCGACCGCCATGTCGGCGAACAGCATGCCGAAATCGGGCTCGCCAACCCCGAGCTGGGCCTGGACCGCGGGTGAGGTAAGGCCGATCTTGCGGCCGACCAGTTGCCGGCCCTCGGCGATCCAGTGGGCTGTGTTGATCTCCTGGATTCGATAGGCAATCAGGGGGTCGTTGGGCACCAGCCGGTCGACGACTGGGTCGATTGCGCCTGTGTGATAGGCCTCGCGCAGCTCCAGCGCGGCACGGTGGACAGCATCCTCGGTCATTCTTCCTCCTGTCAGATCCTCGCCAGCAACCCGCCATCGCTGACGATGACGGTGCCGGTCATGCCGCGCGAGTTATCCGCCGATGCGAGCAGCACGTAGGCGCCGGCATGGTCCTCCGGGGCGGCCGCGAATCCCAGTGGGGTGGCCGCTCCAACTGCCGCGACGATGCGATCGTCATCTTCCAGCCGGCGTCCGGCGCTGCCCAACGAATCGATCCCTGACAGGCCGGTCACGGTGCCGCCCGGTGCGACGGCGTTGACCCGTACGTCGGGTGCCCATTCATGGGCAAGCTGATAGACGAGGCCGCGCACCGCGAACTTGCTTGCGGTATACAGCGCGCCGCCACCACCTCCGCGGAAACTGGCCGTGGAGCAGGTCATCACGAGGCTGCCTCGGACCTCCTTCAAATGCGGGTAGGCTTCGCGAGCCATCAACGCGTGCGACCGCACGTTAATTGCGAACATCTCGTCGTGCGCGGCCATGCAGTCCTCGGGCGAAAGACGGTCGAGCCGCTTGTGCCAATCGAATACTCCGACGTTCGAGATGACGGTGTCGAGGCGCCCGAAGCTGGTGATTGCGGCGGCTACGGCGCGAGCGTTGGCGTCCGGGAGCGAGGCGTCGCCCGCCACCGACGTGCAGGCCGAACCGAGCTCTGCCCGCAGCGTCGCGAGCCCTCTCTCGGCGCGGTCAACAGCGACTACACGCGCTCCCTCGGCCACAAATCGCACAGCGACCGCTCGACCGATGCCAGACGCGGCACCGGTGACGATCGCCACCTGTCCTTCAAGCCACCCCATGCGCATCCTCCCGCCGATCAACATACGCATTGGTATTGTCTGTGGCAATGTCCGTCACTGCGAATGAAACCCTGTCAGTCAGATTGACTTGGAAATTTGGCGATGCTAGGCACAATACCATAAAGTATGGAGAGGCGTTGCCATGGTACTTCCCGACATCGGCCGCACCATTACAATTGGTGGCGTGACCACCAACTATCACGAAGCAGGCGCCGGCCGCGCGGTCGTGTTGCTGCACGGCTCCGGGCCGGGTGTGACGGCCTGGCAGAACTGGCAGCGAATCATTCCCCGACTGGCGGAGCGCTATCGTGTCATAGCTCCCGACATTGTAGGTTTCGGCTTCAGCCCCAAGCCTGAGGGTGAGAAGCCTGGCATCAAACTATGGCTGGCGCACCTCGAGGGCATCCTTGATGCGCTCGAGATCGAGGAGGCGACGCTGGTTGGCAACAGCTTCGGCGGCGCCCTGTCGCTGGCCATGATGGCGCGCCATGCGGATCGTGTCCGCGCTTTGGTGCTTATGGGGACGCCCGCAGGCGAGTTCGAGCAAACCGGGGGCCTGGCGGACAGCTACGCTTTCGAACCCAGCTTAGAGAATATGGGCGCAATGATGCGCCGCTTTCCCTTCGATCCCGCGATCGTGAGCGACGAAATGATCGCTGCGCGTTTCGCAGTGGCTCAGCACAACACCGGGCTTGAGACGATACGCGAGCTTCAGCCCCGTCCGACGGACGGGAGACCTGCGACGGTACGCGGTGTCCCGCTCGATCAACTGGAAGCCATCGATGTGCCGACGCTGATTCTGCACGGTCGAGAGGATCGCATGATCCCGCTCGACGTCGCGGTCCGGGCACATCGCCACATTGCCAATTCGCAGCTGCATGTGTTCGGCCAGTGCGGCCACTGGGTGCAGTTGGAGCGCGAGGAGGAATTTCTGGCGCAGGTCTTCATGTTCCTTGCAGCAACGGAGTCGCCGCGATGAGCCTCAACGCTGTCGAGCAATGTGTATTCGACCTTGGTAATTCGGGGCGGGTGCGCAAGGGTTATTCCGCCGAGCCTGAGGCCTTCCTGGCGCGCTACGCGCTGAGCGACGAGGAGAAGGCCCTTATTCGTGAGATGGAAGTCGCTGAACTCTTCCGGCGCGGCTTGAACCCGATGTTGCTGATGGGATTCTATATGGGTTTTCATGGGCCCGCGTCGATGGCTGACTATCTGAGCAAGATGCCGACCCTTGCATCGACGCTCGGCACGGGAGAGTAATGATGGGCAAGATAGTGGGCGGCTTCATGATGCCGCACGATCCAACGGTCTTCATTAATCCCAAAAAGCTGGACAACAGCCACCTGATGGACGCGTATGCCGAAATCCGGCGCCGTATCGTTGCGCTCGGGGCGACCTCCGCAGTGATCGTCGGCGCCGATCATTACATCCTGTTCACCCCGAAATGCCTGCCGCAGATCCTGATCTGCCTGGGTGAGCTCAATGGGCCTGTGGACCAACTGCCGGGACTGCCCGGCCGTCCGATCCCGCACAATGCCGCGCTTGCCGGGTACATCTTCGATCATGCCCAGGATGTCGGGTTCGATCTGGCGGTCGCGCGGTCGCTCGGCGTGGATCACGCCATCGGGGCGCCGGCTCACCTCTGCCTGCCGGAGGACGGCTCGGTGAAGACGGTGGCGGTTTATATGGCAAGCGGCGTCGCGCCCTACCTGCGGCTGCGCCGCGCGCACGCATTCGGCGCGATGGTGAAGGCTGCTGTCGAGGCCGCGAACGACGAAGAGCGCGTCGTGGTGCTGGGTAGCGGCGGCATCAGCCACTGGGTCGGCACGGGCGAGATGGGACGTACCAACCCGGCGTTCGATCGAATGGTGCTCGATGCCATAGTCGCGGGCGACGCGGACTCGCTGCTCGCTCTGACCGACGAGGGAATCCTGCGCGAAGGAGGCAATGGCGCGATGGAGATACGGCATTTCCTGGCCGTGATGGGCGCGATGCCCGGCGGCTCGGGCGAGGTGATCGCCTATGACGCGTGGGAGGGTGCAGTGACCGGCCTGGGTTTCGCTCAGATGAGACCGGCGGCATGACCACGCCGCTAGGGCAGGGCATTACGCCGGCGGAGCTGCCGCGCGACCGGGCGCCGGCCCCGGATTCCGCACCGCTCGATGCCGCGACGATACGGGCGATGGTCGACGGCGAACAGGGCTGGATCGATCGGCGGATCTTCTGGGATCCCCAGGTCTATGCGCTGGAGATGGAACGTATCTTCGCGCGCTGCTGGATCTTCGTGGCGCATGACAGCCAGATCCCGGAGGTCGGCGATTTCGTCACGACCTATGTGGGTGAGGACGCCGTCATCGTCGCGCGGGCCCGCGACCGCCGGGTGCATGCCTTCATCAATTCGTGCAGCCACCGCGGCAACCGCGTGTGCTTCGCCGAGGCAGGCAGCGCGCGACGGTTCACCTGCAACTTCCATGGCTGGTCCTATGCGCTGGACGGGTCGCTGTCCGGGGTGACGGCCGAGGAACTTTACAAGGACAACCCCAGCTTCGACCGCAGCAAGCTCGGGCTGCATAATGCGCGGGTCGAGAGCTATGGGGGCATGCACTTTGCCTGTTTCGATCCGGAGGCGCCTTCGCTCGCGGATTATCTTGGCGACTTTCGCTGGTATCTCGACGTGCTGCTCGACAACGATGAGGGCGGGATCGAGTTCATCGACGGCAACATCAAGTCGCGGCTCAAATGTAACTGGAAGTTCCCGGCCGAAAACTTCGTCGGCGACGCGTACCATGCGACCTGGACGCACAGCTCCGCATTGCAGGCGCTGTTCGGCGGCGCGCCGACAATGAAGGCGGATCGATCGTTCCAGGTCAACGCCAATGGGCATGGCTGGGAGTTCGGACTCGACTTCATCGGCAACGCCGCGACTCTGTGCGAGCCGGAGATCGTAGACTATCTGCGCGAGAACGAAGCAAAGTTCGCCGAACGCCTCGGCAAGATGCGGAGCCGAATGGTTGCCTCGCTGAGCTCCGCGACGGTATTCCCCAACCTGTCCTTCCTTGCCGGGCACAACACCTTCCGCACCTGGAATCCGAAAGGCCCGAGCGAGACCGAGCTTCACACCTGGGTGTTCCTCAATCGCAACGCGCCGGACAGCCTGAGGGAAAAATACCGGCGTGGCGTCATGCTAACGTTCTCGCCGGCGGGGATCTTCGAGATGGATGACGGGGAGAATTTCGAGCATTGCACCGCGTCGAACGCGGGCGTGGTCACGCGCCGTCGCAAGCTGCATACCGGCCTTGGCCTCGGATCGGAGGTCGACCACCCCGAACTGAAGGGGCATGTGCACCGCAATCAGGTGAACGAGGCCAATCACCGCGCTTTCTATCAGCGCTGGAGTGACCTTATGACCGCACCCCGCTGGTCGGACGTGCCGGCACGATGAGCGGCATCGAAGGCAATGCGGGGGCCGCCCGCGTCGACCGCGACCTGGCGTTCGAGATCGAGCAGTTCCTCTATCGCGAGGCGCGGCTTCTCGACGCGGAGCGCTATGACGAGTGGCTGGCGATGATGGCGCCCGACATCCATTACTGGATGCCCGGGATCCAGGCCCGCTACCGCGCAGACAGGGCGGACGTGCTCAGCCGGACGCGGATGGCGTTTTTCGACGACGACCTGGATTATCTGACCAAGCGCGTCGATCGCGCCAAGCAGACCACCGCCTGGGCGGAGGACCCGCCCACCCGGCACTTCCACATGGTCGGCAACGTCGAGGTGGAGGCGACGGCGCTGCCGAACGAATGGGTGGTCCACTCGCTCGTCCACAATCTACGGCACCGCAACGAGACAGAAGAGCAGACGCTGACAGCCCGCCGCCAGGACCTCGTCCGCCGTGACGGGACCGGAGCGTTGAAACTCGCGCGTCGGCTCATCCGCCTGCAACAGACGGTGTTGCAGGCAAAGAACATCAATACGTTCTTATGAACGGCGTGACGCAGGCGGGTGGCGGGCCGTCGCCGGCGGATGACGACGCGGCGTTCGACCGCGCCGACTTCGCGACGGTCGTCGACATGTTCTGGGAGGCGGTCGACGCGGCGGGCGACCGCATCGCCCTGATCGATGGCGAGCGGACGCTGAGCTACCGCGACTATGGCGCCGCGGTCGCGGCCCTGGCGGCGCGGCTGGTGGCGATCGGCGTGGGGGGGGAGCGGGTCGCGATCCAGGTGCCGAATTCGATCGAGGCGAACGTCGCGATCTACGCGGCGCTGGCCGCCGGCGCGCAGGTCGCGCTGCTCAATCCGGGCTATGGCGCGGATGAACTGGCGCCGCTCTTCGACATCGCCCGGCCCAAGGTCATCATTGCCGGGGTCGACGGCGCGCGGGCGGCGCGCGGGATCGCCGCTGCGCACAGCATTGACCACCTGCTGGCGGTCGGCGAAGGCGACCTGTCAACACCGGCGCTGGTGGCGCAGGCCGCCACGCGGCCGGCGGTGAGGATCGACCGCGGCGATCTGGCCACCTTGCTTTTCACCGGCGGCACCACTGGCGTGCCGAAGGGCGTCGATCGCCCCCACGGCACCCTGGTCGAGATAGTCCACGGGATGCATCAGGCGTGGCCGACCCGCATCGACCAAGAGGTGTGGCTGAATGTCGCGCCGGTGTTCCACGTCTGGGGTTCGCTGATGGGGTGTCTCAATCCCGTCTATTGCCGCAGCCCCGTGGTGATCATATCCCGCTACCAGCCCGATCTGGTCCTTGCCGCGCTGGAACGGCACCGGGTGACGGTGTTCAGCGGCGGGCCTGCCGCGATCTATGTCGGCCTCCTTGCCGCAGCGGGAATCGATCGCACCGACCTGTCGTCGCTGCGCATCTGTCCCGGCGGCGGATCGCCGTTCCTGATGGAGACGCTGACCACCTGGTATGCGCGGACTGGGGTTCCGATCCTCGAAGCCTTCGGCATGACCGAAGGCGGGCCAATCTGCGCCAACCCGACCGACGGCACCCATAGGTTCGGCACCGTCGGGCGGCCGCTGCCAGGGCTCGAGGTTTCGATCGCGGCGCTCGACGATCCGGAGCGCGCGGTGCCGACGGGCCAACTGGGCGAGATCCGCATCCGTGGATCGCGCGTCGTCCACGCCTATCGCGGGCAGGGCGCGGGGCGGGCGGATGGCTGGCTGTACACCGGAGATGTCGGCGTGTTCGACGCCGACGGCTATCTCCGGCTGGTCGACCGGACCAAGGACATGCTGATCGTCGGTGGCTTCAACGTCTACCCGCGCGAGATAGAGGAAGTGCTGGCGCGCCATCCCGCTGTCGCCGAAGCGGCGGTGGTGGGGACGCCCGACGCGCGCAAGGGCGAGGTGCCCGTGGCCTTCGCGCGGCTGCGCGACGGGGCAACGGCCAGCCCCACCGCCCTCGCGGATTACTGCGCCGCCCATCTGGTCGCGTACAAGCGTCCGCGTTCGGTGACGCTGATGGACGCGATCCCCAAGACTCCTGCGAACAAGATCTGCCGCAAGACGCTCGCAGGCCTTGCGGCGGAGCAGCAGCCACCAGGAGAGAACGAGTGAGTAGAATCAAGGCAGCCATCATCGGCTCGGGCAATATCGGCACCGATCTGATGATCAAGATGCTGAAACGGCCGGGAAATATGGAACTGGTCGCTATGGTGGGCATCGATGCCGGCTCGGAAGGGCTCGCGATGGCAAGGGAACGAGGCGTGGCGACCACGCACGACGGGATCGACGGACTGGTAGGGATGGACGCCTACCCGGACATCGGGATCGTGTTCGATGCGACCTCCGCCTATGCGCACCGCCATCACGACGCGGTTCTGCGCCGTGACGGCAAGCAGGTGATCGATCTGACGCCGGCAGCAATCGGTCCGTTCACGGTGCCGCCGGTCAACATCGACGAGCACCAGGACGCACCGAACGTCAACATGGTGACCTGCGGTGGTCAGGCGACAATCCCGATGGTCGCCGCGGTCAGCCGGGTCGCGCGGGTTCGCTACGCCGAAATCGTCGCGTCCGTATCGTCTCGCTCGGCGGGGCCGGGAACGCGCGCCAATATTGACGAATTCACGCGCACAACCGCACGCGCCATCGAAGTCGTCGGCGGGGCCGAGCGCGGGAAGGCGATTATCATTTTGAACCCCGCGGAGCCACCTATGATCATGCGCGACACAGTGTTCACCTTATCGGACATGGCGAACGAGGATGCGGTGCGCCGTTCGGTCGCGACGATGGTTTCGGCGGTGCAGCGCTACGTCCCCGGCTACCGGCTCAAACAGGAATTGCAGTTCGAACGGTACGGCGCGAACCGGCCGCTAGTGATCCCAGGACAGGAGGATTTCGTGGGTCTGAAGACGGCGATCTATCTGGAGGTCGAGGGCGCGGGTGATTATCTCCCCAGCTACTCGGGCAATCTCGACATCATGACCGCATCGGCCCAGGCCACCGGCGACGCAATCGCCGCACGCAAGCTTCGGGCGGCAGCGGCATGACCCGCGATCCCGATCGGCGGCTCTATATCCAGGACGTGACGCTGCGCGACGGCATGCACGCCGTGCGCCACATGTACACGCTCGATCATGTCCGCGCGATCGGCCGGGCGCTCGACGAAGCGGGGGTCGATGCGATCGAGATTGCGCATGGCGACGGTCTTTCGGGCGCTTCCCTGAACTATGGGTTCGGCGCGCAGACCGATTGGGAATGGATCGCAGCGGTCGCCGACGTGGTGGAGCGTGCCGTGCTGACCACGCTGATCCTGCCCGGCATCGCGACGGTGGACGAACTGCGGCGGGCCTACGAACTCGGCGTCCGTTCGGTGCGGGTGGCGACGCATTGCACCGAGGCGGACGTCGCCCGGCAGCATATGCGGATCGCGCGCGACCTCGGCATGGACGTGTCGGGCTTTCTGATGATGAGCCACATGATCGATGCGGAGGCGCTCGCGCAGCAGGCGCTGGTGATGGAAAGCTGCGGCGCGCACTGCGTATATGTCACCGATTCCGGCGGTGCGTTGGACATGGACGGGGTGGCCGACCGGCTCCGCGCCTATGATCGCGTGCTCAAGCCGGAGACCGAGCGCGGGATGCACGCGCACCACAATCTCGCGTTGGGCGTCGCCAATTCGATCGTCGCTGCCCAGGAAGGCGCGGTGCGGATCGACGCCAGCCTGGCCGGGATGGGCGCTGGTGCCGGCAACGCGCCCTTGGAAGTGTTCATCGCTGCGATCGATCGTAAGGGATGGCAACACGGCTGCGACGTGATGAAGCTGATGGATGCCGCAGAGGAACTGGTCCGCCCGCTCCAGGATCGGCCGGTTCGGGTCGACCGCGAAACCCTGACGCTGGGATATGCGGGGGTCTATTCCAGCTTCCTGCGTCATGCCGAAAAAGCGGCTCTCGAATATGGCCTCGATACCCGCGAGATCCTGGTGGAACTCGGCCGTCGCAAGATGGTCGGTGGCCAGGAAGACATGATCATCGACGTCGCGCTCGACATGCTCAAGGCCCGCGTGGCCTGATCGAAAGACCCTTTCATGAGTGAAGTGCTTATTGCCGTCCCCGAAGCCGACGGCATGGGCGATGGCGACGTCCGCCGCCTGTGTTCGCCAGCGACCGGCCCGGTCGCGCTCTTCCGCATGGATGGCGCGTTTTACGCCATCGCCGACACGTGCAGCCACGGCCAGGCGTCTCTGGCCGAAGGCTGGCTCGAAGGGTTCGAGATCGAATGTCCGGTCCATTCGGGGCGATTCGACATCCGGAGCGGAGCGCCGCTCGCCTTTCCCGTCACCGAGCCGGTCGCCACCTACGCTCTCCGCCGCATCGACGGCGTGCTGCACGTGGTGGTGCCTGCCTAGCCTTCGCGTCGCCGGGCCTCGCGCTCGCGTAGCGCGAGGCGTGAGATCTTCAGGTTCTCGTTGCGCGGGATCTCGTCGACGATCTCGAGCAATTTGGGGATTTCCATCGGCGACAAAAGGTCGGCCAGGAACAGCCGCAGATTCTCGATCGTGAGTCCGGCGGCGTCGCGCAGGCTGACGATCGCCTTCACGGTCTCCCCGCGGTAGGCGCAGGGTACCCCGATCACTGCGGCTTCGCGCACCGCGGGGTGCTTCAGGACCGCGCTTTCCACATCGGCAGGATAGACGTTGTAGCCGCTGGCGATGATCACGTCTTTCAGCCGGTCGAACACGGTGACCGCGCCGTCGGCGTCCATGGTGCCGATATCGCCGCTGCGGAAGAAGCCGTCGACGAACGCCTGCGCGGTCGCATCGGGGCGCTGCCAGTAGTGCGGCATGACCTGCGGCCCCCGGATGCAGATCTCGCCCGGCTCACCGGTTGCCATGCGGATCGACGGATCGCTCGTCGAGCGGACCTCCACCTCGGTGAAGGGCAGAGGGATACCGGTTGCTCGCTCATGATGCGGGATCGGTGAGGAATAGATCGCTGCGGGCGACGTTTCGGTCATGCCATACAGGGTCGTGATCGTCAGGCCCGTCGCGTCGCGAAACCGCTTCTTGAGCTCGGCTGAGACCGGCGCGGCGCCGCATTGCGCATTGCGCAGCGACGACCAGTCGAACTTGCCGCGCGTTTCCGCGGCATGCAGCAGCGCGGTGAACATGGTCGGCGGCGCCAACAGCAACGTAATCCTCCGCTGCTCGATGGTGTCCAGCGCCGCGTCGGCGTCGAACCGGGGCATCCAGGCCATCTCGCCTGCAATGTTGACCATGAAGTTCTGGATGGGTCCGACGCCCGACACATGCGTGACGGGTGCTGCGGCGAGCACGGATTCCGCACCAGGCCTCAGTTCGGGGAACCAGCTGTGCATCTGCACGACGTTGACCGACAGGTTCGCATGGGTCAGCACCGCTGCCTTGGGCGCGCCGGTCGTGCCGCCGGTATATTGCAGCACCGCCGGCTGCGTGAGCGGGTCGACCGTGGCGCGTGCGACCCGGCCCGCTCCAGCCATGATGGCAGCGGTGGTCAGCGTGCCTTCGCCGTTGCCAACCGATGCGGGCGCGTGGGGATCGCCGCTGCGCGCGCTCGTCGCGATCAGCGTCGGCTTCACCGCCGACGCGCGCCGGATCTGGGCCGCCTTGCCGAGCAGCGCTGCATCGTCGAGCGTGAAGATCGCCTTCAGTCCCGCATCGTTGGCCTGGTCGATAAGGCGCCTGACGGAATAGAGCGGGTTCAGCCCGACTCCGATTGCGCCGACGTGCCACAGGGCGAAGGTGAAGACGGTGAATGAAGGATGGGCCGGGGCGAGGAAGCCGACCCTGTCGCCTGCGCCGATGCCCGCCGCGGCGAAACCGGCGGCGAGGTCCTCCACGAAGGCTGCGACCTCCGCGTAACTAAAGCTCTCCTCGGCGAACGACGAACATGGGCGCGCGCCGAAGGTCGACGCTGCCCGATCGAGCAGGACGGACAGCGGCATGGGGTCGGGCGACGCCAGCGCCGCGGCGCGCGGATTATAGAAGCGGGCCCAGGGCTGGCTCGTTGCGGAGGTCGTCATGGCGGTCGTTATCCTCTCGATATCCTGACGTCGGTGCGCCTTGCCCGAAAACATACCTTTGCGTATGGCTGGATGCAACAGGAGGGTGGCGCGATGAAGGCTTGGGTGGTTGAGGGGTATGGGACGCTGGACCGCGTCAGCATCCGGGACGTTCGCATTCCCGTCGTGCCGGCGGGCTGCGCGCTGGTCCGTGTGCTGCGCGCCGGTTTGAATTTCGCCGACGTCATCAGCGTGCGCGGCGAATATCAGGTCAGGACCGATCCGCCGTTTATCCTTGGTGCGGAAATCGCCGGCCAGGTCGTCGATACGGGTGGCTTCGCACATCTTGCCTTTGGCGACCTGGTGATGGCGCAGGTTACCTCGGGCGCCTATGCGGAATATTGCGCAGTGGACGCTGCGCGGCTGATCCGTCTCGCGCCGGGCACAGACCCCACACAGGCCGCCGCGATCCCGATCTCCTATACAACTGCGTCGATCGCGCTCTTCGACACCGCCTGCTTGCGAGCGAGCGAGACCGTGCTGATACACGCCGCAGCGGGCGGCACCGGCATCGCCGCGACGCAGCTCGCACGCAACGCCGGCGCGCGCGTCATCGCGGCGACCGCCGCGCCGGAAAAGGCAGCGGTGGCGACCGCCAACGGTGCCAGTGCCATCGTCAACAACCGCGCCGCAGACTGGGTCGAAACGCTACGCGGGATCGCGCCGGGCGGGATTGATGTCGTGCTGGATCCGGTGGGCGGAGACATCACGCTGCAAAGCGTCCGCGCGCTCGCCTGGGGCGGGCGTCTTCTTATCGTCGGCTTTGCCAGCGGGGCTATTCCCGCGATCCCCGCCAACCGCCTGCTCGTAAAGGCGGCGTCGGCGCGGGGCGTGTTCTGGAAATTCGATGCTGATCCATCCGGCATCGCTGCGGTCCAGAGGGGGCTCGCCACGGCATTGGCAGAGGGAACTATCCGTCCCATAATCGGCGCGACAGTGCCGTTCGCGGCGCTCAAGGAGGGGCTTGCGGAACTTGCAGGCGGGCGCACCATTGGAAAGCTGGTTCTCGATGTGGAAAATGCTTGACCCGGAGTCATTGTGATTCCGGTTTGCCGACGATTGCGATATGGGCCCAGGCAATAACGGAGGTGGCGGTCTACATGGCAAAACAACAGGCGCAGGCAAATGCCGATCAGTCAGAGCGTCTGTCGAAACACGACTGGATCGTGGCCGCGCTGCAAGAAGTCGGGAATGGTGGCGTCGCGCAGGTCCGCATCGAGGTGCTGGCACGCGCCCTGGGCGTGACGAAGGGCAGCTTCTACTGGCATTTCAAGGACCGCGACGCGCTGCTGGGCGAAATGCTCCGGTTCTGGCAGCAAAGCCTGACTTCAGCGGTGGGCCGCTTCGTGCGCACGAAGATCGAGACACCCCGCGACCGTCTCTCATACCTTCTAGGACTTGCATCGGAAGATCGCAGCGACGTCCCCGGCGGAACGATCGAACATGCGCTGCGCGAATGGGCGCGGTCTTCCGAACTGGCGCGCCGCGCCATCTCCGAGGTCGATAGTGAGCGACTCGCGATCATCGCCGAAATCTACCGCGACATGGGGATGAGCAAATCTCGCGCCGCCGCCGCCGCGCTGCTCGCGCTGTCGCATCTCATCGGAGTCAACGTCATTCACCGAGATGTCGGACTTCAGGCCTTTCGGGCGCAGCGGGAGGTCTGTTTGGAATTCCTTCTCGAACTTCCCGAACGGATGCAGTGACTTCATACTGATGGCCGGGCCGAACCGTCCCTATCGAGAGGTTCGGGCTCTGGAACGCGGGCTTGCGTTGCTGGACGCGATGGCGGACATGGGCTGGTCATCGCCGACCGCGCTCGCAAACCGGGCCGGCATCGACCGCTCCAGCGTCTATCGGTTGCTGGCGACATTGGCCGCGGCAGGGTTCGCCGTGCGCCGCGACGACGGTCGCTATTATCTGGCGCCGAAGGTGCAACGGATCGGGCTGGAGATTCGGCAAGACGATCTTGAACCGCAGGCCGCACAGTCTGAATTGGATGTGCTTGTCGTCCGAATCGGCTGGCCGAGCGACTACGCCGTCATCAAGGACGGGCGCCTGACGATCGCCGCTTCCACGCACCCGCGTACTACAATGACGGTTTTCCGCCGGCTCATCGGACAGCATCGCCCCCTGCTGCGCTCTGCCCTGGGCCGTGCGATGCTGGCGGCAATGGACGATGGGCAGCTTGCGCAAACGCTTGAACTGGTGCGCGCCGCAGCGGGGGAAGACGCTAGTGAGATCGAAGTTGATGGCGCAGTTACCCGGGCCATTGAGCAGACGCGGCGGGATGGATTCGGCGCCAGCCATGGCCTGATCGAATCCGGTACTAGCGCAATCGCACTCCCGGTGCGCCGAGACGCGAATGTTATCGGTGCGGTCAACATCGTTTTCTTTTCTTCGGTGCTGACGCCGGCGGTCGCGGCAGCTCGATTTCTGCAGCCGTTGCGCGACTGCGTCGAGCGGCTCGAAGCGAGAATCGGTTTCCTCAACTGACTGTTCACCAGACGAACAGTCGGGAAGTTCGGCTTGGGGCAACCAGTCGCCCGGGATTAGATACTCTCACGTACGGTATTTCGATCGGCGGGAGAGAGTGGATGGGTGTGCGGACCGGGGCCGAGTATCTGCAGGGGTTGCGATCGAGTCCGCGCGACGTATGGGTTGGCGGTCAGCGAGTCGACAACGTCGCCGATCACCCGGCGTTCTGCGCGGTCGCGCGCGAGATTGCGGCGCTGTATGACATGCAGCACCAGCCCGAGCATCGCGACAGCCTGACCGCGCTCGACGCTGTCACCGGCGAGCGCTGCGGAATCGCGTTCGAGCCCGCGCAGACCGTCGACGACCTGCGCAGGCGGCGCGAAGGGTTCAGGCTTTGGGCGGAGGCGAGCTTCGGCCTGCTCGGGCGGTCCCCCGATTTCCTCAATACCACCCTGCTGGCGCTCTGGGAGGACCGGAGCGTCTTTGGCGAGGCCGGCGAGCGATATGCGGACAACGTCGCGTGGTATTACGATCACGTGCGCCGCCACGACCTGTTTCTCAGCCATGCGCTGGTCCCGCCGCAGAACGATCGCACCAAACAGAGCCACGAACAGGGTTCACTTCACTTGCGTGTCACCGGCGAGGAAGATGACGGAATCCGCATCAGCGGCGCCAGGATGATCGCCACGCTAGGGCCGGTCGCCGATGAAATCCTGCTGTACAATTTGCCCGGCATGAAGCCCGGCGACGAGGACCATGCGCTGATCTGTGCGGTGCCCGCCGGTGCGCCGGGCCTGCGCCAGATCTGCCGCGAGCCCTACGTGATCGCTGGCGAACGTGCGGCGTTCGACCATCCGTTGTCGACGCGGTTCGAGGAAAGTGACTCGCTCCTGGTGTTCCACGACGTGTTCGTGCCCTGGGAGCGGGTTTTCAGCTACCGCGACGTCAAGTTGTCGGGGGACATGTATTTCCGCACCGCGATCCGCAACCACACGGCCTACCAGACCAATACACGCGCCTTGGCGAAGATGCAGTTCGCCACCGGCCTCGCCATGGCGGTCGCGCGGTCGATCGGTGCCGACGCCTTCCTGCATGTGCAGCACATGCTGGGGGAATGCATCGGCTATGTCGAGCATCTCAAGAGCGGACTGGCACGCGCCGAGGTCGAGGCGGAGCGAACCGCGAGCGGTACGCTCCGGCCTGCGCTCGCGCCGCTCCAGACGCTGCGGACGATGCTGCCGCAAGCCTATCCGCGCGTGATCGAAATCCTCCAGACGATCGGCGCCGGCGGGTTCATGCTGATGCCGTCGGGCGCCGATCTGGCGGCGGAGGAGATCGCGGGCGATACCGCGACCTATTATGCCGGCGCGCAGCTGCCGTCGATCGATCGGGTGAAGCTGTTCAAGCTCGCCTGGGATCTGGCCGGCGAGGCGTTTGGCCAGCGGCTCGTCCAGTATGAGCGCTATTATGCCGGCGATCCCGTCCGCAACATCGCCGGCACCTATCTGGCGGTTGACGACACCGATTACCGGCGGTTGGTGGATGCGGCTCTGGCGCTGGCAGGGGAGCCGCAACCCGCAGGGGCCGCGCCAGGATCGGGGGCGTGAACGGCCGGTCCGAGGGGCAGGCTTCACCCTGCGTTAGCGCGGATTCGTTCCGCGGCGCGATGGCGTGCCTGGCCAGTGGTGTGACCGTGATCTCCACTCGGGACGCGCAGGGCGCGCCCCACGGCGTCACCGTCAGTTCGTTCGTTTCGCTGTCACTCGACCCGCCCCTGGTGCAGTGGAGCCTGCGTCGAACCGCGCCCTCTTATGCGGTTTTCAGCAAGGCGCGCCACTTCGCGGCCAACATCCTGGCCGCCGACCAGGAGGAGGTGTCCCGGCGATTCTGCGCTCCGGTCGATCGCTTCGCTGCGCTCCGTGCGGCGACTGGCATGGCAGACATACCCCTGTTGCCGGGCGCGCTCGCATGGATCGAATGCGAGAGGGTCGACGAGTTTCCCGGCGGTGATCATGCGATCTTTCTGGGCCGCGTAATGCGCGCGCGCCACCACGACAGGCCGCCGCTCGTCCACTGGCGAGGTGGCTATCACAACATCGCCTGACCCCCACAGCAACGACAACAGGATACGCCAATGGAAACGCCGTACCACAGCATCTGGACCGATCTCGGTCCCACCGAGTTCCGTCAGGGCTTCATCGACGCCGGCGGTGTCCGAACGCGGTTCATCAGCGCCGGCGACAGCGACAAGCCGCTGCTGCTGCTGCTCCATGGCACCGGCGGCCATGCGGAAGCCTATGTGCGCAACTTCGCCGCGCATGCGGAGCACTTCTGGACCGTGGCGATCGACAGCGTTGGGCATGGCTGGAGCGACAAGCCGACCGGCGGTTATGAAATTTGCGATTACGCGAGGCACGTGCTGGCAGCGATGAAAGCGCTCGGGCGCGAGCGGGCGCACGTCTCGGGCGAATCGCTCGGAGGCTGGATCGCGACTTATCTTGCGGTGAACCACCCGGATGCGGTGGACCGGGTCGTGCTCAATACCGCGGGCGGCTGGACCGCGCACCCGGAGGTGATGGAGCGGATCAGGCGCTTGTCGATGCGGGCGGTGGAGCATCCCGATCCTGCGATGATTCGCGAGCGCCTCGAGATGCTGATGCACGACAAGACCAAGGTCACCGACGATCTCGTCGAGGTGCGCCGGCGCATCTACAGCCAGCCGGGTTTCGCAGCTGTGATGCGCGAGATCCTGTGCCTTCAGGACATGGAGATCCGGCGGCGCAATATGGTCACGCCCGAACAATATGCGTCGATCAAGGCGCCAACGCTGGTGTTGTGGACCTCGCATGATCCCACCGCGACCGCAGTCGAAGGCAAGCAGATCGCCGACATGATTCCGGGCAGCCAGTTCGCCGTGATGAACGAGTGTGGGCACTGGCCGCAATATGAGGATGCGGACACGTTCAACCGTATCCACCTGGCGTTCCTGCTCGGTCGCGACGCCGGCATCGGGGGAGAATAGCGATGCCGTTCGCCCTCGCCTGTGCCTCGCACTCCCCCGTCATGCTCAACCCGGAACTCGCGGACGATGCCACTTGCATGGCGGTGAAGGCGTCTTTCGACCGGATGGCCAACTTCGTCGAAGACTTTGCCCCCGATCACATCATCCAGTTCGCGCCTGACCATTTTCACGGTTTCAACTACGGTCTGATGCCGAGCTTCTGCGTTGGGACGGCTGCGCGTTCCTATGGTGACTGGGCAACGTCAGACGAACCGCTGAAGGTCGATGAAGTGTTCGCGCTGCAGGTGCTCGACGCGGTACGTGCAGGAGACGTGGACGCAGCGCTTTCCTACGCGATGGTGGTTGATCACGGCTTCGTGCAGATGTGGGAACTGATGTTCGGCCGGGCGGACCGCTATCCCGTTGTGCCGATCTTCGTGAACTGCGCCGCCCCGCCGCTGCCGACCTATCGCCGCGCGCATCTGCTGGGTGAAGCGGTAGGACGTTTCGCGCGACGCTGCAGCCTGCGCATCCTGTTCGCCGCATCGGGCGGGCTGTCCCACGACCCCTTGGTGCCCCAGATCGCTGGCGCGAGCCCGGAAGTGCGGGCCCGCCTGACCGGGGCGGCAGCGCTGACCCGTGACGAGCAGCGAGCACGGGAAACTAAGGTTCTTGCCGTCGCAGCGGACGCCGCGCGCGGGGAGGGGCCGGTACGGCCGCTCAATCCGGCCTGGGACGCTTGTGTCCTGGAAATGATCGCGGCGCAGGACTGGGAGGCTCTCGACGCCTTGGATACCGCGGCGGTCGACGCGGTCGCGGGTTCGGGAGCCAACGAACTCTTGGCATGGGTCGCCGCGTCCGCAGCGATGGGAGCAACGGGTCAATACCGTGTCGCACAGAAAGAATATCGGCCGGCGCCGGGATGGATCTCTGGTGTCGCGCACCTCACCGCCACGGGCGAGCAAACATAAGCATTGACAAGAATGGACCATAAACATACGCCGCCGTATTGACACGCGGGAAGTCCGCCGGATGAGCTGCGCGTATCTTGGTGTTGCCCAACGAGGCAAGGGGAGAGGAATATGGGAATGCAGGTTCTGAAGCGGCCGTTCGCATTATTTTGCGCGGTGAGTTTCCCGGCGATCGCGCAGGCGCAAGCGGTCGCGCCAGTTCCTTCCGCTGCGGCCACGCCGCAGGACACGCCAGCGGCTCCCGCCGCGACCCCGCCCGATAACAGCGGCATTGCCGACATCGTGGTCACCGCTACGCGCCGTGAAGAACGGCTTCAAAACATTCCAGTGACGGTGACGGCGATCGGTGGCGATGCACTCGAAAATACGGGCGTGCGCGAGGTCCGCAGCCTTACCCAGATCATTCCGGCATTCAACGGCGGTCGTAACCAGAACGTGATGCAGCCGAGCATTCGCGGAGTCGGTTCGGCAGGGAATTCTACCGGGGACGAGAGTAATGTCGCGATCTACGTCGATGGCGTCTATCAGGCGGACCCATATTCGACGCAGATCGACCTCGTCCAGGTCGAGCGGGTCGAGGTGTTGCGCGGCCCGCAGGGCACCGTGTTCGGCCGCAATGCCACTGGCGGGCTGGTCAACGTCATCACGCCGGATCCCAGTTTCACGACGAGTGGCCGGATCGCCGCGCGCTACGGTCGCTCCCGAGAAGAGGCGAATGACGTCGATGTTCGCGGTTATGTGACCGGAGGGCTTGGCAAAACAGTCGCAGCCGATCTTGCGGTGTTATACCGCAAGAGCGACGGTTACATCAGTGACCTCAACACCGGTGGAACGTTGGGCGCTGCGCGGACGATTTCGCTACGCAGCAAGCTAATGTTCGAACCCAGCGATTCGGCAAAAATCATCCTGACCGCGGCGTATGTCGATACGAAAGATCAGGTGGCGTCGCAGCAGCCGTTCCGGGGAAACACCGCCGGTGCGCCATTTCCGGGAGTGATTATTCCTGACCAGGCTTGGGAGGCATCGCTCAATGGGCGCGGGAGATCCGACTACAACCGGTTCGATCTGTCGCTGCGCACGCAGTTCGATCTGGGCGGCGTGAACCTGGAGACTACCGGCGCCTTCATGACGACGCGTGTCAATCAATACGCCGATTCGGACGCCTCGAACATTCTGCTGGGCTATACTGACATGCGGGTCCGGCCCAAGACGTATAGCCAGGAGGTGCGGCTGCTTTCCACCGGTGTCGGGCGGTTCAAATGGATCCTCGGAGCCTATGCGTTTCGCCTGACCGGCGAACAGCCGGTGTTCATCTACAGCGCGGTATCTCCCACTGCGGTGCCGAGCCAAACACTACTTGAGCCGAAGGTCACGACAACCTCCTTTGCAGGCTTTGCGGAGGGCACTTACGAGATCGTCGATTCGCTCTTTCTGACCGGCGGTGTGCGCTACACGACCGAGAAACGGACATTCGAGCAATCGGTCAATGGCACACCGCTGCCGTTCGGCACCGCCCGCAAATCATTTAACAAATTTACCTATCGCGCTGCGCTGCGATATAATTTTGCCGATCACGCCAATGTGTACGCAAGCTACGGCACCGGCTTCAAGAGCGGGGTGTTCAACACTTTCGGCACGTCGCCGATCGCGGTGAATCCGGAGTCGATCAAGGCGGCCGAAATCGGGTTGAAGGTCGACCCCGCGTCATGGCTCAGGACCAACCTGTCGGCCTATCGCTATGACTATAGCGACCTGCAGGTGACGGCGCGTTCGGCCGGCAATGCTTTCATCTTGCAGAATGCGGCGACGGCGAAGATCTACGGCGGGGAGCTGGAAGTCACCGTTGTCCCCATACGCGACCTCAACCTCCGCGCGTCCGCGGTCTACACACATGCCGAGTATGACAAGTTTCCGCAGGCCCAGGTCTTCATCCCCAAGTCAACCGGCGGCAATATCGTTAGCTCCGCAGATGTTTCTGGCAAATGGATGATCCGCACGCCGCGCTATACCTTCAATCTGGGCGGCACGTATGGCGTCGACATCGGCAAAAGCCGCCTCACCGCGAGCGCGAACCTGTTCCACAGCGGCAAGGTCTATTACGACTTCCTTAATTCGCTGGTGCAGAATTCCTATACGATGCTGTCCGGGGAGATCGGCTTGCGCCTTCCCGGCGAGAAGATCAGCTTCAATTTGTTTGCCAGCAATCTGACGAACGCGAAGGTGGCGCAGCAAACCTCCCCGGGTCCGCCTGGCACCTATATCATCTACGAACGTCCGCGGCGCGTCGGCATCGGTGCGGAAATCCGCTTCTAGGTAGCGGGGACCGACGAGGCCGGCATGACCATGATCGGAACGATCGCTATAGTCGGCGCCAATCTTGCCGGCGCTCAGGCGGCGGCCGCCGTCCGCTCCGGCGGGTTCGAGGGGCGCGTCGTCCTGATCGGCGAGGAGCCGTGGCGGCCCTATCAACGGCCGATGCTGTCCAAAGAATGGTTGCGGTCGGACACGGTGCCGGCGGGGTTCGAGCTTCGAGACGAGCGGTGGTACGACGACAATCAGATCGACCTGATACTCGGGACGAGGGTCGAGGCGCTGGACCGTGCCGGGGGCCAACTGCGGCTGGCCGACAGCCGCTGCATCCCGGCAGATCGGGTCCTGCTGGCCACCGGCGCGCGGGCGCGCAGGCTCAATCTTCCGGGCGCGGATGCGGCTAACGTGCATCACCTCAGGACCCGCGCCGATGCGGACGACCTGCGCGCGGCGCTTCGGCCGGGGGCCGCGATCGTCGTGGTGGGGATGGGCGTGATCGGCGCGGAGGTCGCGGCGAGTGCCGTCCAGGCCGGATGTCGGGTCACCGCCGTGGAACCGGGCGGCGCGGCCATGCTGCGCACGCTGGGTGGCCGTTTCGGAGGGTGGTTATCGGAACTCCACAGGGCGCGGGGCGTGACCGCGCATTACGGAGTGGGCGTCTCTGCGCTGGAGCGGGAAGGCGGTACGGTACGCACCGTGATCCTGACCAACGGCGTGCGGCTGGAATCGGACGCCGTGGTGGTGGGCATCGGCGTCGATCCCAACGTCGAACTCGCGGCGGCCGCAGGCCTCCGTGTGGCCAACGGGATCGTGGTCGATGCGCAGGGCCGGACGAGCGATCCCCATGTCTGGGCAGCGGGCGACGTGAGCAACCAGCCCGGCTTCTTCGGCACGCGGGTCAGGCTGGAGACCTTTCAGAACGCGGCTGGGCAGGCGGACGTCGCGGCCGCTGCAATATTGGGTGGCGCTGGCGGCTATGTTCAGCCCTGCTGGTTCTGGTCCGACCAGTACGATTTCAACATCCAGGTCGCTGGACGCATCGACGACAGCTTGAGGCTGATATTGCGCGGCGACTTGGAGGGCGACAGCTTTACTGCCCTCTTTCTCTCGGATAAAATTGTAGAAGGTGTTCTTACCGTCAACCGGGGCGCGGACATGGCGGTTGGCCGACGGCTAGTTGGCAGGCGCGCGGTCGTCAACCTTGCCGCCGCGGGTGACGTGCAGGTTCCGCTCCGGAGCCTGATTTAACAGGTCGCTATTTAGCCCCTGTGGAGGTGCCTTCCGCCCAAGTGCGAAGTCGACATAAGCTAAGAAGTCAGCAACCTGGGCACCTCCATTTACTTCTCGCCAAACGGCTGCGGGCATGATTCATTGCTGACGAGGATCGGGAGCATGGCATGCGGCAATCGGGACTTTTTGGCTTATCGGAGCATTTGAATCGGCTATCAGCGAATGGCGATCCGCTGGAGGAATTGAACGGGCTCATCGACTTTGAGATATTTCGCCCCGCTTTGGTAACGGCACTGTCCTACGGGGATGGCTCGCGGGGTGGTGGCAGGCCACCGTATGACGCGGTCCCGATGTTCAAAGTGTTGATCCTCGCGGCGCAGAACAACGTGAGCGACGCGCGCATGGAATATCTGATCCGCGACCGTTTGAGCTGGCTGCGTTTTCTTGGTTTCGATCTCGCCGCAGCGACGCCGGATGCCAACACAATCCGCATGTTCCGCGAGCGGCTGACCCATGCCGGGGCCATGGACCCGCTGTTTGCTGCCTTCGACCTGGAGCTCAAGACTCGCGGCTATCTTGTCGTCCGTGAAGAATGCGGTTTTGTGGAGTTCGCGCTGTCGCTGGAGAAAGTGTGGTTTTAAAATTCCCCGGTTTGATAGCGTGGCGCTTCAGGCGACGATTCTTGTTGGCAGGATGGCTGAGAACAGCGCCGTGATCAGCGCATGCCAAAAGGTAGTCAGCCATGCGATGAGCAGGCGCATGTTATGTCCGGCGGCGACCAGGATAGCGTTGATGGCGTCGCCGGTCGCGCCGGCCAGGTGATTGCGCTCGAGCAGTCCATCGCTCTTAGTATGGCCAATGATCGGCTCGACGGCATTGCGCCGACGCTGCTCCCGCTTGATTGTCGGTGACGCGATGCCACGTAATTGCTCACGGGGGTGGCAAAAAGGGGGTTGCGGCGAGACTCGGAATATGAGTCAAGATGCTCATGGAGCCGCCCTTTGGTTATCGCCTGACGGAAGCTGAGAAGGATGCGCTGCTGCTGGAGCAGGCGGCGGTGATCGAGCGCATGGCGGTTCGGATTTCGGAGCTTGAGGCGGCACTCAAAGGCAAGCCGAAGAAGACATCCTCGAACTCGCACACGCCGCCGTCTCAGGATGGTCCCGAGCGGCCGAACCGGAAGCGCAGCCCGATCCGACCGAAGCGGCCTCGCCCGTCACGGCCCGGTGTGTCCCGCCCGCTGAGCGAGAAGCCCGACAAGACGGAGCGGCGGATGGTTGGGGCCTGTCCGCATTGCGGGACGGACGTTTCGGGCGCGGTGCAGCGCTGCCGGCACCGTTATGATCATATCGATTTGCCGGCGATCCGGCCGGTGGTGACGCGGGTCGAACTGCTCGGTGGTCGCTGCAGCGACTGCGGGCGTCGCTACCGGGCCGAGGCGCCCGAGGGGATGGCGCCGGGCACGCCGTTCGGGCCGGGCATCCGTTCGCTGCTGCTCTATCTTCATCACAGCCATCATGTGAGCTTCGAGCGGCTGTCGCGGATGATGGCCGAGTTGTTCGGCCTGAGCATTTCCGAGGGCGCCATCGCCAATGGTTTTCGCCGGGCCGGGGCCGCGCTGACGACGGCCCGCGCGGCGATCAAGGACAAGCTGCTGGCCGCGCGGATGATCGCTTCGGACGAAACCACGACCCGGATCGACGGCGTCACCCACTGGCAATGGGTGTTCCTGTCCGACCAGGCGGTGCTCCACGAGATCGCGCCGCGCCGGGCGCGAAGCGTCGCCGAGGAGGTGTTGGGCGACTATCGGCCCGAAGTCTGGGTCTCGGATCGCTATGCCGGCCAGCAGGAACTCGGGCAGCGACACCAGGTCTGCCTCGCTCATGTGCTGCGCGATGTCCAATATGCCATCGACTGCGGCGATACTGTGATCGCTCCCAAGATCCGCGACCATCTGCGATGGGCGATCCGCGTCGGCAAGCGACGATCCGAATTGAAGGACAGCACGCTCACCGCCTATGCCGGAAAGGCTGACCGCAAACTCGACGCGCTCGTCGCTGTGCCCGCCGCACATCCCGCCAGCCGCAAACTGCAACGCCAGATCAAGGCGTGGCGCACCAAGTTCTTCGTCTTCCTCGCCGACCGCGACGTGCCGCCCACCAACAACATCTCTGAACGGGAGATCAGGCCCTCCGTCGTCTTCCGAAAGGTGACCAACGGCTTCCGATCAGACTGGGGGCTCAGATCCATGCCGGATACCGCTCCGTCACCGGTACCGCTCGCCTCCACGGACAGCCGCACTGGAACGCCATCCGCGATCTCGTCGATGGAAACTTCGCCATCGCCTGATAATGCTCATCGCCACCCCCGTGAGCAATTACGATGCCACGGCTGTGGGCGATGTAAACCTGAGCTTTGCCTTAATGTTTGTGGCCCCGATAGCCTCGATCGACATAGGCGCGCTCAACAGCCACCCCGGTGAGGCGCTCGATTTGCGTGATCTGGCCGGTGAGCGTGTGACCATCATAGGGGCTGCCGGGCAGTGCCTGCATGCCGACAATGAACCGGCCGCCGGCGGACCGCGCGTTGGTGACGGCGATCGAGGTCTTCACGCCGAACTCATAGCGTGTCCTGGCTTTTCCCTTGGCGATGCATTCGACCTCCGGCGCGTGCAGGGCGTAGAGCTTGTCGGTGTCGCCTGCCTTCTGTGTCAGAATCCTGGCGATCCGCTCACGTGGCACCGCAAAGGCAGCTTCCAGCGTATTATGGCCGGCGATCTTGCGGCCGATGTCGCGATCGAGGCGACCCACCCAGCCAGGTCCGCATCTTGCGCACCCAGCGCATCGCTTGTTTGTGGCCGCGACCATGGATGAGCCGGGATACGTCACGCTTGGCGCGGCGTCCCACCCGAAGGAATGACTGGCGCAGTGGGATGCCGTGCTTCTTGGCGAGCCGATTGAGCAGTTCGATGCCGCGCATCAGCAGGTGGCTGTCGGTCGGATAGGCAACAGCCTTGGTCTGTACCGTCGTATCGAGCGTCACGCATTCAAAAGCCTGCGGTGTCACCGCGTTCGTGCGTATCGCAACGTCCAGCGTCTGCGCCAACAGCAACTCCAGCTTCTCCGGCCCGATCCTTCTCGATCCGACGCGCGCTGCGCTCGCTGATACCGGCCTTGGCGGCCGCGACGGCCTGGGTGTGATGACGACGCTGAACCATAAAGAGATGTGCCTGCTGATCGAGAATGTGGAGGCCAGGCATCGGAACCTATCGTTGCTGTGTTCGATAAGCGTTCCAATACCACCACCCGGCGTCGCCCGATCAGAGCCCCGACAAGGGGCTTTGAAGATCGCCTTCGCCCGTCAGGCCCGCTCTCCGGTCGGGGCTTCGCCCCTCCCTGCGATCAGGCCTGACGGGCGAGCATACCGGCCATCATAGTTGTCGCTAAACCGGCCACCGTAGTTGTCGCCGCGCAGATGGCGCCATTGATAGATCTGGCTTCGCGACACATCGTAGCGCCGCGCGACGCGCGCCAACGTCTCTCCGTTCACTCCCACAGCGGCGACGATATCGAGCTTCTCCGCGTTGCTCCACCGACGACGCCGTTCCCGGCCCAATATCTCCACCGCCGTCCCTCGCTTTGGCTCAGGACGTCCATAACGACGTCCTTATGGACGTCCCTTACGCGCTCACATCACCGCAAGGCAGGCGGCCTCAACCGGTCGGTTACGTTGTTAGAGGTGGTTCGCCCTACACTGGTGATCCGAGGGTTGCTCGGGTGGGCCGAGCCGATCCTCACACGAGGAGGACGAACCTCATCGCAATTCACGATGCAACATGTTCGCAGGTCGTTGAGCGCATCATGGGGATCGGCTCTGAATTTCGGGTCGAGAGGAGTCAGGGCGAAGACGTTCGGTAAGGCTTCAGCCGTCATAGGCTCGCGTCTGCCGGTCCAGCCGCTCAAGAAATCCGACCGCGGCGCTGAGAAAGGCGTCGTTGCGATCACCAGCCACCATGTGCGACGCGCCGGCGACATCGGTGAACTTTCCGTTCGGAAGCTGCGCGACGAAGGTTTCCGCCGCCTCCCGAGAAACCAACTCGCTCAGCCGACCCCTGATGAGATGCACCGGAAGCGTCAAGCCGGTCAATCGGGCTTGGAACGCGTCGGCATCCCGCAAGGATCGACAGCTTTGCATGCCAGAGACAACGCCGGGATCCCAATGCCAGCGGAACCGCCCGTCATCGCCCTGCTGCAGGTTCTTGGCCAGTCCAGAATGATCCGCTGGCCGCGGTCGGTGAGGTAGATAGGCCGCAATGACGTCTGCAGCCTCTTCAAGGTTGCCGAATCCCTGGGCGACATGGGCGTTCATGAACTCCATGACCTTGGCGGCGCCGTCTGGGTCCATGTTCGGAACGATGTCGACCAGGGTGATCGAGCTGAAACCCCCGGGCGCGATCTCGGCCTCCGCGTACAGTCCGGCGAGACCGCCGAGCGACGCGCCGATCAACGCCGGACGGCCACCCATCGCGCGCGCGACCTCCGCGAGATCTTCCGAGAACCGCCGAATCCCGTAGTCGCCCGTCGGTGACCAGCCACTCTCGCCATGGCCGCGAAGATCGAGCGTGACCACTTCCCAGCCCCGATCCGCAAGCGCCGCCGCCGTCTTGGCCCAGGCATGCCGTGTCTGGCCGCCGCCGTGCGCCACGAGTACTGAGCCGCGCGTTGGCCGACCATGCATATCTGCGGCGAGGTCGAGGCCATCGGTTGTTCTGAAGATCGCTCGGCTTGGTTCATTCATAGGTGATCTCATTTCTGCGCCCGACCCGACAGCCCGCATTTTGATCGCCTCCACCGGGCGGTCCCGCTTAAGTGTTAGCGCATCGTTGTCTCCCTCGCCAGTGTTGGCTGCAGGTGGAGCGAAGCGGAACCGGAGGGTGATTTGGCGAAGGAACGACCTCTGAAATCGTGTAGCGCTCATGGTCGCGGGTAGTTTTACTGTAGAATTCCGAGCCTCTCCGATTCCAGCAGCGCTTGGACTCTGTTCTTGACTGCCAGTTTGGCAAATAGATTGCGAATGTGCCATTTGACTTCACTTATGCGATGCTTGGACGCGATATCACGATTAGAGAGGCCTTCTCTTATCCTTTGAAGCATCGCCAGTTCCTTTCTCGTGAGCACAACCGAAGTTGTGCTTCTCGGCGAGCGGACGCGATAGTCGCCGGGCGCGGGTTCTCGACGCCCCAATTCCTCCTCGCTCGGAATGAGATTCAACAGTGGCGTCGAGATGGGTCCAAGCGCTTCCAGATGCCACCGTTCATCGAGGAATGTGCGATAACATCCAAGTCGCGAAGCAATGGCGATCGCGTCGGCTACGCGCTGTTCAGACACGGCCGATCTTCCTGTCCCGGCACAAGCAACGGCGGTGCAAAGTAACGCCGCAACCTCCAGCCGGCCAAGTTCAAATCGGCGTGCATGGTCTAGAGCGACGTTTGCAAAGCGGTTGGAAAGGTGAAACTTCCCCTGTCGCGCCGCAATGCGCGCTTCGGTAAGCGATTGCCGTGCGCGGAGATACGGTCCATGTGTCGAGAGAAAAATTGGGTGATTGTGGTTCGGCAAGGTGGAGAGCGCCTGCTCCGCGCTCTCTGCAACGAACATATCCGCGAGCGTCAGTCGCGCCAGGACCTCAAGCCGGACGAAACCAGATTCTCCCGCTATCACGCGCATCTCGTTAAGAAGCTCGGCAGCACGTTTTGGATTGCCCTTGCAGCGGGCAATTGCTGCAGCGGTGCGATAGGCCGAGAATGTAAAATCGACAATGCCATGCCGCCGTACAAAATCAAGAATCTCGTAGACGTGTGCTTCTATGCCGTCAAGTTGGTTCGCCTCGTACTGAATTTCTAGTTCCAGCGTGTTCAGAAGGTTTACTGAGAAAGGGGTCGTGTTGATTTGAGCATTTTCGTCACCGCGCGCTTTTTTGAGTAAGGCAGCACCTGCGCGCATATCTCCTCTTGAAAGCTCGGCGAGAATCATGGCGCCGTAAAGCCATCCCAGTGCGTAGTGGTGATCCGCGATGTTGTTTACCGATGACGTCTCCAAGGACAGTGTCCTTAAATCACCAAACCGGTGCTCGCTGGCCGCAAGGAAGCAAAGACAGGTGAGCACAGCACCTTTGCTGACGAGGTCCGCCTCGTTATAGACTTTCATCCAGGCTTCGCACTGCCGCCGACTTTCCGACAGATTGTCGCCGGTTGCTTCTCCGATGGCTTCGATGAGGTCGCACCAGCACTCTATTTGTCGGCGTACTTGTTGATCAAGACCGCTAAGTTCCGTGGCCCGCAAATCGGCCAACAGCCCACTCGCCCGCCGGTGGTCGTGACTAAAAATCTGGGCCCAGGCCAGGCCAAGGGCGATTGTTGGAGAACCCGAAATGACAGCAGCGGAAAAACTGCCTTGCCAAAACTGGATTTGATCTATCTCGCCTTCCCGCAGAGCAATATCCATCATATTTTCAGACGCAACATCAGCGGCCGATTCGTTCTCACCCGCGCGTAAGGAGAGATTGATGCTGTCGCGAATGTTGTTGTTTTGTCTTTGCCATTGGGCGGCGCGGGCGAGCAGGTTCGGCTTCAAGCCGGGGTTCTCCACCGAGAATCTGTGCTCTAGAAATTCACGAAGCAAAGGGTGGAACTCATAAGCTGTCTGCGATCGGTCCAGAGGCTGGAGAAGCATCTGCTCGGTGGAAAGTTTGTCTATAAAATAAGCCGCATCGTTTCGTTGGAACGCATGGTTGAAATATTCTGCTGATACCGATCCAAGAATGGAGGCGCAGAGACAAAATTCTCGAATATCATTCGGAAGTGAGTGTAGTATTGTGCTCCGGAAATATTTATCCAAGTCAATATCTACGCCTGTGATGCTGTTGACTATAAGGCGATTGGTTGAGTGGTTCTCCGATGCTGCTTGCATCAAAAGGCAGAATATCTCTGGCCAGCCTTGGGTGCGCTTCCAAAGCGAATAAGTTTCAACTTCTGAGGCTGCTCGCCTTTCCTCGGTGAGCCCGACTGCTTTTGCTTCGTCGAAATTGAAGGCAAGCGCGTCATGTCTTAGCTCGTGGGTTTCTCGCCGCGCTTTCATGCGCGCAAAGCCGATGTCTGCCGAGCTTGCCGCGATGAATTCCACTTCGGCTGGCGTCGCCAGCATGAAGGCCTCGATCTCGTCTATCGAATGCAGATCAAATTCGAGATCATCGAAACAGATGAGAACCTTCGATCCTAGTCGATCCTTGGTCTCCCATAGCCAAGTGGCGAGGTCATAGAGGCTGCGAGGACATTCTCTCGGCCGCGGCGGGGGCGGCGTGTCGTGGCCGCCGGCCTCTTGGGTAGCGGCGAGCTGCGCGCAGATACGGTCCGCGAGGAGTTGCAGATCGCCCCGGCATTCTTTGATGGAAACCCATGCCGCCGCAGCACAGGCTTGCCGACGATCGGCCCAATGCTGTGCCATCGCGACAGTCTTTCCGTAACCTTGAGGCGCGCGAAGGAGATAGCAGCGCGTCGGCTTTTCGGCAGCGAAGAGGCGAGGGCGCGAAAGGCATCCGGAGGCCAACGACGCCACTCGCTCATTGATAGAGCCTGTGGGAGGCTGTGCCCTTTGTCGCGGGCTAGAGTCGGTCTCCCGAGGCCGCATCTCAAATCCGAGCGGATGAGTCGACGCAGGCTCATCCGCTCGAATGCCTCTCACTTTCGCAGATGCTGTGTCTGTTTTTACATGCGTCATCGGGGCGGAACTATAGCAGCAGGCCGCCCGTGTGCAATCCAGAACCACTCTTTAGTGTGGGCTTTGGGCCGATTGGGTTGGCCGACCGCAGGCCCTCACTCGCCGTTCGTATGCGTTCAAGGCAGTGTCCGTGTCATCAACTTTCAATCTCCGGCTGTTAGTTAGGCTGCGATCTCCGCGATCTCCTTCAGGGCGAAGGCGGGTTGCCCAGCTCGGGACTTCGCCCGTCGAGAGATGAACTGCCTTGGTTTGACGCGTCAGCTTTTCCGCGCGAACACCAGGTCGGAGGCCAATGCCGTGTCCGGCGCAGAATTCCACCGGCTTCAAGGGGAGCGATGCGGCGCCGGGACGTTCCGGAGCCACGCTTTGGACAGCGGCGGGCGATGATAAGGCGCGATGAGTTCCTCGCCGACCAGCGTTACGGCTCCCTCAAACCAATATTGACGAAGCAGGGCGGTGACCGTTTCCCCCGGCGTGGCCCGCGCCAAAGATCACCACATGCGCGTCCGATCGGCTCACAGAAGCCCTCTCGCCCAAACCGAGCGCCTCGCGCGCGATGTCAAAGCACCCGCCGCGCCTGCGAGCCTGCTCCAAGCATAAGGGGGCCTGAAGGGGAGGGGTTGAAAACCACACTTTAGTGGGGTTGTTCCGTGCCTTGCCGAACCCCATTCGCTGAGGACTGTCAATTAGAACTGATTTTAGAACACAGTGAATGTGTCTTCCAATGGGATGAGGAGAACGCCGGATGAGCACCATCGCATGAAATCCGTCCACCGAACCGGCGCCAGCACCTTGCTGGTATCGAAGCCCGCCGCTGCGCCCAAAAAGAAGACTAGGAGACTAGAGATGACTCAGAAGGAGACCAGGAGATGACTCAGGCTGCTGCGACCGCCGATCGCGCCGATGCATATTCGATTCCGCTGGACAGGATCAACGTCGCCGATCCGGCGCTGTTCCGCGACAACATGATGTGGCCCTACTTCGAGCGCTTGCGCAAGGAAGATCCGGTTCACTACTGCAATGACAGCCAGTACGGGCCGTACTGGTCGGTCACCAGGTTCAAGGACATCATGAGCGTGGAAACCAACCACAAGGTGTTCTCGTCCGCGTCCCGCTCCGGCGGCATCACGATCATGGACAACAATGCGGCGGCGTCGCTGCCGATGTTCATCGCGATGGATCCGCCCAAGCATGACGTGCAGCGCAAGACGGTGACCCCGATCGTCGCGCCGGAAAACCTCGCCAAGCTCGAAGGCCTGATCCGTCAGCGCACCCAGAATGCACTCGATGCGCTGCCGGTCGGTGAGACCTTCAACTGGGTCGAGCGCGTCTCGATCAACCTGACCGCGCAGATGCTGGCGACGCTGTTCGGATTCCCGTTCGAGGATCGCACCAAGCTGACGCACTGGTCAGACGTCACGACTTGCGAACTCGGCACCTGCGGGGTCGAGACCGAAGAGCAGCGCATCAAGGAGATCCAAGAGTGCGGGGCCTATATGACCAAGCTGTTCAACGAGCGTGCGAACTCTGATCCGCAGCCCGATCTGCTGTCGATGCTGGCGCACTCGGAAAACACCCGCAACATGAGCCCGGAAGAGTTCATGGGCAACATGGTGCTGCTGATCGTCGGCGGCAACGACACCACCCGCAACTCGATGAGCGGTGGCCTGCTCGCGCTCAATGAGAATCCGGAGGAATACCGCAAGTTGTGCGCGGACCCGACACTGATTCCGTCGATGGTATCGGAAATCATCCGCTGGCAGACGCCGCTGGCGCACATGCGCCGCACGGCGCTGGAAGACTTCGAACTCGGCGGCAAGCAGATCAAGAAGGGCGATAAGGTCGTGATGTGGTACGTCTCGGGCAACCGTGACGGCGACGAGATCGAGAACGCCGACCGGTTCATCATCGACCGTGCCAATCCGCGTCATCACCTGTCGTTCGGCTTCGGCATCCATCGCTGTGTCGGCAATCGCCTCGCGGAGATGCAGTTGCGCGTGCTGTGGGAGGAAACGCTCAAGCGATGGCCGAAGCCCGGGCAGATCGAGGTCGTGGGCGAGCCGCGCCGGGTTTTCTCGACCTTCGTCAAGGGCTTCGAGGCGCTGCCGGTCCGGATCAATGCCTGAGCGATCGACGCAATGAGCGCGAACGTCGTGATCGTCGGCGGCGGGCACGCCGGTGGGCAGGCGGTGGCCAGCCTGCGGCAGGGTGGCTTTGACGGGGACATCACCCTCGTCACGGCCGAACAGAGCCTGCCGTACCAGCGGCCGCCGCTGTCCAAGGCCTACCTCGCCGGCGAGTTGCCGCGCGAGCGCCTGCTGATGCGGCCGTCCGCCTTCTACGAGGGCGCGGGAGTCGATGTGCGTCTGGGCATCGAGGTGACCGGCCTCGACGCGGGGCGCCGTAGCCTGACGCTGTCGGACGGAGGGCAACTGACGTACGATCATATGATCCTGGCTACCGGCGGCCGGCCGCGGCCGTTGCCGTGTCCGGGCGCGGATCACCCGGCCGTGCACTATCTGCGCACGATCGCTGATGTCGACGCGATGCGTCCCCGCTTCGTTCCGGGCGCGTGCATCGTAATCGTCGGTGCCGGTTACATCGGTCTGGAGGTGGCGGCAGTCGCGATCAAGCACGGGCTGCGGCCGGTCGTCCTGGAAATGGCGCCGATGGTGCTGGCGCGCGTCGCCAGCCCGGAGGTCGCTGGCTTCTTCGAAAACGTTCATCGCGGTGCTGGTGTGGATCTCCGCACCGGTGCCGCGGTCAGCGCGATCGACGACCGGGACGGCAAGGCGGTGGTGGTGTCGATGGCGGGTGGCCGGATCGAGGCCGATCTGGTCGTCGCCGGTGTCGGCCTGCTGCCGAACGTCGAGCTGGCGCAGGCGGCCGGGATCGACTGCGACAACGGTATCGTCGTCGACGCGTTCTGCCGGACGTCGGTACCGGGGGTCTATGCGGTCGGCGACTGCAGCAACCATCCAAGCCGCCTGTACGGCCGGCGCTTGCGTCTTGAATCCGTGCACAACGCTCTGGAGCAGGCCAAAACGGCGGCGGCTGACATCTGCGGTAATCCGCTGGCGTACGACCAGGTGCCGTGGTTCTGGTCCGATCAGTACGAGCTCAAGCTGCAGACGGCCGGTCTGAGTCAGGGTTACGACCAGGTCGTGATCCGGGGCAACATGGCGACGCGCTCGTTTGCGGCGTTCTACATGAAGGACGGACGGCTGCTGGCGGTCGACGCCGTCAACCGGCCGGTTGAGTTCACCCTGGCCAAGCGCTGGATCTGGGACGGCAAGGCGCCGTCGCCGCAGCAGTTGGGTGACGACAGCATCGAAGCAAAGGCGCTGGCGGTCTGATTTCATACGCGGCCGAGTGCCGCATCACCAATTTTTCGAATTTCCGCATGGTGCGGATCACCACTAAAGGATACAATGTGACCAAGATCACCTTTATCGAGTTCGACGGAACCGAGCGGAGCATTGATGCCGAAAACGGCCAGTCGTTGATGCGGTCGGCGGTCGATAACCTGGTGCCCGGCATCGACGGCGACTGCGGTGGTGCCTGCGCCTGCGCGACCTGCCACTGCTACATCGAGGGTCCGCTGGCGGAAAAACTGTTAGAAATCGGAGAGACCGAGCGCTCGATGCTGGAGATGGCCGAGGGCGTTACCGCCGCGTCGCGGTTGGCGTGCCGGATCACCGTGTCCGGCGATCTTGATGGCTTGGTCGTGCGCACCCCGCAAGGGCAGCACTGACAGATGGGTGATTGGGCCCCAGCCCTGAGTCGGTGGGGTGGCTGCCTCTCGCAGATGGTAAAACGTGGTCCGCACCGAGCGGCCACAACCATGAGGAGGAGCAACCATGCGCCCTTATGCCGGACTGGAGGTATCGTTGGAAGATACCGCGATCTGCATTGTCGATGAGACCGGCAAGGTGGTTCGCGAGCTGCGTGGGGCCAGCGAGCCCGATCTGCTAATCGAAACGCTGGCCACCACCGGTCTGGAGTTCGAATGCATCGGACTGGAAGCGTGCTCGCTCTCGTCGTGGCAGCATCAGGGTCTGACGCGCGCTGGGCTGCCGGCGCTGTGCATCGAAACGCGGGCGGCAAAGGCGGCAATGGGCGCGATGCCGAACAAGACCGACCGCAACGACGCCCGCGGCCTGGCGCAGATCATTCGCACCGGCTGGTATCGTGCGGTCCTTGTGAGAGGACGCCAAGCCGATCGGCACGTGCGCTGCTCGGCGCAGGTCGGACGATGCTGAACAAGCAGCGCGACCTCGAGAATGCAATCCGCGCTGTGCTTCGTGAGGTCGGCTCGAGCTCGGCACACCATCCCGCAAGCTGTTCGCTGGTCGGGTCCGCGAGCTCGTATCGGCGGATGCCGCCATCTCCGACATCGTCGAGCCGCTGCTGGCTGTGCTCGACACGATGGCGCGCCAGATCGAGCAGCTGACGAAGCGCGTGCTGGACGCGGTCAAAGTCGAACCGATCTGCCGCCGGTTGATGACGGTGCCAGGCGTCGGGCCGCTAACCGCGCTGGCCTTCCGGGCGACGGTCGATCGGCCGGAGCGCTTTCGACGATCCCGCGACGTCGGCGCCCATCTCGGTCTCACGCCCCGGCGGTACCAGTCCGGTGATACCGACATCCAGGGACGCATTAGCCGATGCGGTGCGGTAACGTGCTTGCGCGCGCCGCGCTCTACGAGGCAGCACACACGCTGCTGAGGCGCTGCCAGAAATGGTCGACGCTCGAAGCCTGGGGGATGCGCGTCGCCCAACGCCGCGGCATGGCGAAGGCGCGTGTCGCCGTGGCGTGCAAGCTGGCCGTCATCCTACATCGCATGTGGCGATCACGCAGAGTTCCGCTTGGGCAAAGCGCCAGCGCTTGCGGTAGCATGAGGAGACACGAACCAGATCTCGCCTGAAGAGGCGGGTAGCGGTCGTTCCCATGGGGACGATGGGCGGGATGATCTCGTTGAGAGTCCGGATCCTCGGCATTGCCGAAGGTCGCGAAAACAGCTTGAGGCATCTCGCTCTCCTGACCCCATCATGCGGCAGCCCAGCGCTGACCGCGGAGAGAAGCGAGTGATCCATGCGGACGGTCACGAATATGAGGAAGCAGCTTGACCCGAGGACCCCCAATCAGAGAGGACTCTCAGTTCACCGTTTCAGCCGGTGCGTCACTGCGGCGCCCAAGCGGCACGTCGCTCCGAGAACACGCGGTCCGCTAGGCTCTGCACAGAGGTTTTAACGGGTTGGGCGTCATAAGGCGGGCCGCCGCTCTTGCTGCGGTCCGACCGCACAAGGGCTGCATCCAGCACCGGCCGGAACAGTTCGAAGTCCACTACCGCGCTCAGCCAATCCAGCAGTTCGCCGGTCGCCGACAATGCCTCAAGCCGCCCCATCCACATCGAAGAAACCGCGCTGTACCATCGCTGCCTCCCGCTCTCGCCGGTGGCAGTGAATCGCCTCACGCGGTTAAAGGCTGCAGGATTTTAGAGGCGCCCGGCTAAAACCACACTTTAGTGGGGTTGTTCCGTGACCTTGATGAATCCAATTTGGTGGGAACGGGCAATGAGAGCCGATTTAATAAGTCCAGTGAAGTGTGTCTTCATTGAGATGAGGAGAGTACCTGATGAGCACCATCGCACGAGATCCGTCTCCCTATACCGCGCCTGATCGCTATGTCGACAGGAAGCGCTATCTATGGATGTTGTCGGTCGTCTGGCCAGCGGCGCCGCTGATTGGCCTCTACCTTGTCAGCGTGACCGGGTGGAGTGTGTTTTACGCCTTTACGCTGGTCGTCTGGTATGCCGTCATCCCGGCGCTGGACGTCTTGTTTGGAAATGATCCGAATAACCCCCCGGAGGCGGCCGTGGCCCGTCTCGAGGCGGATCGGTATTATCGAGTTCTAACCTATCTTACCGTCCCAGTGCATTATGCCTCACTCATCGTCTCGGCATGGTGGGTGGTGACCAAGCCGATGGCCTGGTGGGAAGTTGTCGCGCTTGCGCTGTCTTTGGGCATCGTCAACGGCCTGGCTCTGAACACCGGCCATGAATTGGGACACAAGAAGGAAGCCTTTGACCGCTGGATGGCCAAGATCGTTCTGGCCGTGGTGGGTTACGGCCATTTCTTCATCGAGCACAATAAAGGCCACCATCGCGACGTTGCGACCCCCGAGGATCCCGCTACGTCCAGGATGGGAGAAAGCATCTATAAATTTTCGCTGCGCGAAATTCCGGGCGCCTTCAAGCGCGCCTGGAATCTGGAAAAGGTGCGGCTGGAGCGCTTGAACAAGGGAATCTGGAGCCTGGACAACGAAATCATCCCGCCGCTGCTGATTACAATCGTCCTTTACACGTCCCTGTTGCTGGCGTTCGGACCCGACCCCAAGCTGCTGGTGTTCTTGCCTATCCAGATCGCCTTTGGATGGTGGCAGCTGACCAGCGCTAACTACATCGAGCACTATGGGTTGTTGCGCGAAAAAATGGCGGACGGACGTTATGAACGCGCCCAGCCCCGGCATTCCTGGAACAGCAATCACATCGCCTCCAATCTGATCCTGTTCCATCTCCAAAGGCACTCCGATCACCACGCCCACCCGACCCGCAGCTATCAGTCGCTCCGGGACTTTGAGGGCCTGCCGGAGTTGCCGAGCGGCTACCCCGGCATGTTCTTCATGGCGCTGATTCCGCCTGTGTTCCGATCTGTCATGGACCGCCGCGTCGTGGGATGGGCTGACGGCGATCTTGGCAAGATTCAGATCGACGGCGCGCGCAGGAAGAAGATCGAACGCAAGTTTGGTGCTGCTTCACACCGGCCGACGCGGGCGGCCGCCGAATAGTCGCCTGCCTTGGCGACTAGCCGAGGAGCTCGTTCCGAGTCTCCTCGGCCGGCAGTCGCGGGCCGCGATGGCGTCCTGAAAAGGGCGTGCCGCGCGATCGCATCCTCGTCAGCGGCCTGTCCCGAAGGTTTTTAAAAACTCAAGTCGACAAAAGGAACAAGGCGCCATGGCGCGGTATCAGTGTCCCGATTGCAGCTACATCTACGATGAACTTAGGGGTGAGGCCCACGAGGGATTCCCGCCCAATACGTCTTGGGCGCAAATCCCCGAGGATTGGGCCTGTCCCGATTGCGCAGTGCGCGACAAAGCCGATTTCATCCCTCTGGACTCGGGCGAGGTCGGAGACGAGGCGGGGCCTCAATCTGGTTCCGGAGCCGAACGATGACCAAGGGCGACCAGGAGGCGGAACCGTCAGGTGCCGTCGAAACCGTGCCGTTCGCGAAATGGCACTGCGTGACCTGCGGCCATATCTACGATGAGGCCCTCGGTGATCCCGATACGGGCGTGGCACCTGGCACCCGTTGGGCAGATGTACCCGCCGATTGGTACTGCCCGGACTGCGGCGCGACCAAGGAAGATTATGACCTTTATCGGTGACTCATTCGGGCGGACACTTGTCTTCCCGCTTTGCAACCTTGCGAATTCCTTGAGGAGGGCCGAGTGAACGTTCATGCAGTCACCGCGACCACCGCGGCACCGATTCATCCCGACGGCGACGGCGAGATCGATTCCCTGTTCTCATCGCACCGCCGATCGGCCGTAGAGAACAGGACGAAATTCACGCTAAAAGCGCGACTGGCTATGTTGTCGCGACTAAAGGCAACGATGAAGACCCGGGAAGACGAGATTATCCGAGCTCTCTACACGGATTTCAGGAAGCCAGAATCCGAGGTGCGTCTGACCGAACTGTTCCCGGTCTATCAGGAAATATCGCATGCCCGGCGCCACCTCCGATCCTGGCTGAGACCGCACCGGGTTCACGGCTCTTTGGGGATGTTCGGAATCGCGGCCGAGGTCCGCTATCAGGCCAAGGGCGTCTGTCTGATAATTTCCCCGTGGAACTATCCGGTGAATCTCAGTTTCGGGCCGCTGGTGTCCGCGCTTGCGGCCGGAAACACCGCCATCATCAAGCCTTCCGAACTGACGCCGGCGACGTCCGCCCTGATCAGGGACATCGTCGAGCAAACCTTCCCCCGGGATCTGGTCGCCGTCTGCGAGGGCGACGTCCAGGTTTCGCAGGCCTTGCTGGATCTGCCCTTCGACCATATCTTCTTCACGGGCAGTCCCCAGGTCGGCAAGATCGTGATGGCGGCCGCGGCGAAACATTTAACATCCGTGACGCTTGAACTCGGGGGCAAGTCCCCGACCATCGTCGATTCGACCGCGAATATCGAGCAAGCCGCTCGCAAGATCGTCTGGGGCAAGTTCGCCAATAACGGCCAGACCTGCATCGCTCCGGATCATGTCTATGTCGCTCGAGACCAGGCCCCGGCGCTGATTGATGCGCTGCGGCTCGAGATCAGGCGGGTCTACGGGCAAACGGACGGCCAGCAGAAAACCGGGCCGGACTATTGCCGAATCGTGAACCGGCGGCATTTCGAGCGCCTGACTGCCTTGGCCGATGACGCCACATCGCGCGGCGCGACCGTCCTGGAAGGCGGAGACCGAGATCCAGGCCAGAACTATTTCTCGCCGACCATACTCGGCGGGACGACGCCGCAGATGGCGATTTCCCAGGAAGAAATATTCGGTCCGGTTCTTCCGATCATCGAGTATGATGACATCAGCGTCGTTGTCGATGCGATCAACGCGGGTCCAAAGCCGCTTGCCATCTATGTCTTCAGCAACGACGCCGCCGTTCGCGAGGATATCATACTGAGTACCAGCTCAGGTGGCGTCTGCGTGAACAACAATGTCGTCCAATTCTTGCATCCCAACCTGCCGTTTGGCGGTGTGAACAACAGCGGTATCGGCACGGCACACGGATTCTACGGCTTCAAAGCCTTCTCCCATGAACGTGCGGTTCTGAGAGACAAATTCTCTGTCCTGCGCCTTCTATTCCCGCCGTACACCCCGGCCGTAAAGAAGCTGATCAATCTAACCGTCCGCTTTTTGGGTTGAATCGAGAAACAAGAGAGCGGCGTCGGTAGCTGCCGTCTGGAGATCAGGATGTTTGACTATATTATTGTTGGAGCGGGATCTGCCGGATGCTTGTTGGCGGAGCGGTTGTCAGCCAATCCCAGGACGCGGGTCTGTCTGCTTGAGGCGGGCCCGTCCGACCGCAGCCCGCTGATTCACATGCCCATCGGGATAGCGCTGCTGGCAAAGAGCAAGACTCTCAATTGGGCATTCGAAACACAGCCACAGGCCAATCTTGGCGGTCGACGGCTGTTTTGGCCGCGCGGCAAAACCCTTGGCGGATCGAGTTCGATCAATGCGATGGTCTATATTCGCGGGCACCGGGATGACTATGATTCGTGGGGCGAGGCAGCCGATCCGATCTGGTCTTATGACAATGTACTGCCGCTATTCAGAGCAATGGAGTCCAACGAAAGATTTGGAACCGACGCGTTTCATGGCGGCGACGGTGAGCTTCACGTCAGTGACCTGCGAACCCGCAACCCCTTGAGCGATGCCTTCGTCGAGGCTGGACAACAGGCCCAGTTTCCGCGTGCCGTCGATTTCAACGGGGAGACGCAGGACGGCGTCGGCCTGTACCAGGTCACCCAGCACAAAGGCCGGCGCTGGAGTTCCGCGCGCGCCTTTCTTTCCAAAGCCAAGGGCCGGCCCAATCTACGGATAGTCACGGGCGCGCGGGCTACCCGGATCATTCTGGAGGACCGCAAAGCGGTCGGCGTGACCTATGCCGTGGGGGGCAAACTCGTCGATGTGCGAACCAGGGAGGGTGAGGTCATTCTTTCGGGCGGCGCCGTCAATTCCCCGCAACTACTGCTGCTTTCCGGTATCGGCGACGCAGCCGAGCTGAACGCATTCGGTATTCCGGTGGTCGTCGACCTTCCGGCAGTCGGAAAGAATCTTCAGGATCACCTCGATATCACAATCATGCATGAGGCGAACGACCATACACCGATCGGCATCGCACCGTCATTCATCCCGCGTGCGCTGTCCGGAGCGTTTTCTTACGCCTTCCTCCGAAAGGGCTTCTTAACGAGCAACGTCGCCGAGGCGGGCGGCTTCGTCAAAAGCACACCTTCGCGGAGTCGGCCGAATCTACAGTTTCATTTTCTCCCCACGCTTTTGAAGGACCATGGGCGCGAAATTGCGTTCGGGTATGGCTATACATTGCATGTCTGCGATCTTCTCCCCAAGAGTCGGGGCCGCATCGGGCTCACAAGCCCCAACCCGCTCGACGATCCGCTGATCGATCCAAGCTATCTCTCTGCCCCCGAAGACATCGAGACCATGGTCGCGGCGGTGAAGATCGGCCGGCAAATTCTGTCGGCGCCGTCAATGGCGGCCTTCTCGAAAACCGAACTGGTCCCTGGGCCAGCGGTCCAGAGCAAGGCGGATATCGTGGCGGATATCCGTCGGCGAGCGGAGACGATCTATCATCCTGTGGGAACATGCCGGATGGGACGAGACCCTCAGTCGGTCGTCGATCCGTCTCTCCGGGTGCGTGGCGTGCAAGGTCTTCGCGTCGTCGACGCCTCGGTGATGCCGACGCTGGTCGCCGGAAACACCAATGCCCCGACGATGATGATTGCGGAAAGAGCTGCCGAGCTCATTCTTGGGGAAACGAAACTCGCACTCAGCACCGACATGGAGGCAGCCCGCTAACTCGTCGCAGAAATAGGACGACAGTTGGAACCGTATAGATCCATCAAAAAATGCCGATCCAGAATAGTGGCGGCCCATAGGGAGGATAATTTCATGAGAAAAAATGCAGCACATACCTATACAAGGCTTGCGCAATACACCGCCGCTCTCGCCGTCTTGAGTGCCTCCCCTCAACCTGCGTGGGCCCAGGACTCGGGAGATTTCAAGCGGTGGGCAGTAAGTGTGAATGCAACCCGGGTCTTGGTGAGTGAGAATGCGCCCGACATCACCTTGGCGGGAGGGCATGTCCCCGGCTCGAATGTGAGGATCGGAGACGCAACGACGGTGACCGCTGATATCGGATATTTCGTCACGCCCAATATTGCCGGAAATTTGTTTCTCGGCGTACCACCGACCGCGCAAATTGACGGCGCCGGTTCGCTTGAGCCGCTCGGAACAGTGGCCAAAGTCAACTATGGACCCATCATCTTGTCGGCCCAGTACCATTTCAACAATCTTGGCAAGGTTCATCCCTATCTGGGAGTGGGGGTCGGACGGATCATCTTTCTGAATGCGCGTGACAGGGCTTTGGCTAATTTCAGCATTGACGACAGTTGGGCGCCTGCGGCTCAGGTGGGTGTTCGGTATGAGCTTGGCGCAGAATGGATGCTGAACGCCGACGTTCGATACGTTCCCTTCTCCACGCACGCCACCGGTTCACTGGGTGGAGCGCCTGTCCGGACCCGTTTGGACATCGACCCGGTCCTGACCAGCGTCGGAGTAACTTACCGGTTCTAGATTCGATCGGGCGCTTCTTAACGGGCGGTCTGAATTTCAAGGGGAAATCCGAGTGTCGAGTCTGATGATGGACCGCCCGTTGATGATCTCGCAGCTTACTTCGCTCAACTGTCCTCCATGCCTATGCCATCAACGGCGCGAGAATGCCCCAGATCTGACGGTCGATAACTAACACATCAAGGAAGACCGGAATGGCCGAAGCCTATATCGTCGATTATCTGCGCACGCCGTTCGCTCCGGCCTACAGGGGTGCGCTCGCCCCGGTCCGACCCGACGATCTCGCTGCCAGCGTCATCGCGGCGCTCGTAGCCCGAGCGGGATTCCCGGCCGACGAGATCGAGGACGTCAATCTCGGCTGTGCTTTTCCGGAAGGTGAGCAGGGGCTCAACATCGCTCGCTGCGCCGCGCTGACCGCCGGCCTGCCGCAATCGGTCGGCGGCTCCACGGTCAACCGCTGGTGCGGCTCTTCCATGCAGGCCATCCAGATGGCCGCCGGCGCGATCGCCATGGGAGCTGGCGACGCCTTCATCGCCGGCGGTGTCGAATCCATGAGCCGCGTACCGATGATGGGTTTCAATCCTCAACCCAACCCCGGTTGGACGGATGCTCAGCGGCTCGTCTTCCTCAACATGGGTCTTACCGCGGAGACCCTGGCGGAACGCTACTGCCTTTCCCGCGAGGTGCAGGATGCCTATTCGCTCGAAAGCCAAAAAAAAGCGCTGGCGGCGCGGGCGGACGGCAGGCTGGCTGCCGAGATATCCCCGGTCGGCGATATCGCTTCCGATGGTTGTCCGCGGGAAACGGATGCGGAGAAGCTTGCCGGATTGAAGACGGCGTTCAAGGTCGACGGCTCCGTTACCGCTGGCAACTCGTCGCCGCTCACCGATGGCGCCTCCGCGACGCTCGTCTGCTCCGCTGACTTCGTCAGGCGGCACGGGCTCGATCCGCTAGCGCGTGTGGCGGGTTACGCGATTACGGGTTGTGCTCCAGAGATCATGGGCATCGGACCTGTCGAGGCGAGCCGAAAGGCCTTGAAGCGAGCCGGCATCTCCGTGGCTGACCTCGACGTTGTGGAGATGAACGAGGCCTTCGCCGCGCAGGTCCTCGCCTGCTGTCGCGATCTCGGGATCGATCCGGCCAGTCTCAACCGGGATGGCGGTGCCATCGCGCTCGGTCATCCGCTCGGCGCCACGGGCGCGCGTCTGGTGGGCAAGGCGTCGAGCGTGCTGAAGCGCGATGGCGGACGTTATGGGCTGGCCACCCAGTGCATCGGGGGAGGACAAGGCATCGCTATGGTCCTGGAAGCGGCCTGATGAGGGTGATTGCCGAAGCCGCCGTGATCGGCGCGGGCGTTATGGGTTCCGGCATCGCGGCCCATCTGGCAATGCCTTCATCGATCGGGGTCACGCTACCTTCAGGGCGATCAAATATGCCCCGTTCCCGGTCGTCGGCGCACTCGCGGCGATGGCGTTCGGCGGCGGCTGCGAGATCCTGCTCCATTGCAGTGCAATCCAGGCGCATGCCGAGGCGTCGATCGGTCTCGTCGAGACGAAGATCGGCGTCGTCCCCGGCTGGGGCGGCTGCAAGGAGATGTTGATCAGGCAGTACGCACTGACAGCCGCACCGCACGGCCCTGTGGCGCCCGCGATCGCCGCCTTCAATCTGATCACATCGGCCAGGGTCTCCGGGAGCGCCTTCGAGGCGCGCAATCTCGGTTTGCTGAGGGTAACCGACGGTATCACCATGAACCGGGACCGACTGCTCGCCGATGCGAAGCGGAAGGCGTTGGATCTCGTGCCCGGCTACTCGGCTCCGGAAAGGCCGAAGATCGCGTTGGCCGGTCTATCGGGAGCGCCCGCCATCCGCAACCTGCTGGATAGCGAGGGGATCGCCGGTCGCGCCACAGCGCATGATCGGGTCGTGGGCATTGCCCTGATCGACACCCTGACGGGCGGTGTCAGCGCCGATCCGCTGAAGCCGGTCGGCGAAGACGAGATTACCGCGATGGAAAAGCGCGCGTTCATCGCCCTGTGCGGGACGCCGGGGACAGTGGCCCGCGTGAAGCACATGCTTGCGACCGGCAAGCCGCTGCGCAACTGACGAGAGAAAGACAGAACAATGACATCCTATGCACCGCCTGTCAGCGACATAACCTTCCTGCTCGGAGAGGTCTTCGACTTCGACGGCCTGATGCGGAGGCTGCCGGGCCACGAAGACGTCAACGCGGACCTCGCTGTCTCGATTCTCGATGAGGCTGGCAAGTTCTGCGTCGGCGTGCTCGAACCGCTGAACCGGTCCGGCGACGAGGAGGGCTGCCGGCTTGAAAACGGGGCCGTCTCCACGCCGAAGGGCTTTCCCGAAGCCTATCGGGCATTCGTAGAGGCCGGCTGGGCCGGTCTTTCGGGCGATCCGGAATATAGCGGCCAGGGTCTGCCGCGCGTCGTACAGATACTGGTCGATGAGATGATCTCCTCCGTGAACCTGTCCTTCGGCCTGTTCCCCGGGCTCACCCGAGGCGCGGTGGAGGCGATCTCCCGCCACGCGAACTCGGACCTCAAGGCGACCTATCTGCCGAAGATGATCTCCGGCGAATGGACTGGCGCAATGGCGCTCACCGAAGCCGCGGCCGGTACCGACCTCGGCCTTTTGACAACGAAGGCAGAGCCCGTTGGCGACGGCTCCTATCGGATCAAGGGCACGAAGATATTCATCTCCTCCGGCGACCATGACTTCGGCGGCAATATCATCCACCTGATCCTCGCGCGCTTGCCGGGCGCGCCGAAGGGGGTCAAGGGCATCAGCCTGTTCCTGGCTCCGAAGTTCCTCATCGGGAAGGACGGTTCGCTCGGAGCGCGCAACGACATGTCCGTCGGGTCGCTCGAACACAAGATGGGCATTCACGCGCAGCCGACCTGCGTCATGAACTACGACGGCGCGATCGGTTGGCTCGTCGGCGAGGCGGGCCGCGGCCTCAACGCCATGTTCACGATGATGAACGCCGAGCGTCTTTTTGTCGGCATCCAGGGACTCGGCATCGCAGAAGCGGCGAACCAGAAGGCCACGGGCTACGCACGCGAGCGCCTTCAGGGCCGTTCTTCAGACGGCACCCGCGGTCCCGTTGCGATTATCGAACACCCCGACGTACGCAGGATGCTGCTGACCGGCCGCAGCCTGGCCGATGCCTCCCGGGCGCTGGCGATCTGGACCGCCATGCAAATGGACATCGCCGCCCGGCATCCTGACGAGGCCGCGCGCAGGGAAGCCGACGGGTTCGTGGCACTGCTCACGCCGGTTGTGAAGGCAGCGTTCACCGATTTCGGCTTCGAGACGGCCGTGGCCTCGCAGCAGGTGCTCGGCGGCCACGGCTACATCCGCGAATGGGGCATGGAGCAGTTCGTCCGAGACGCGCGCATTACGCAGATCTACGAGGGCACCAACGGCGTTCAGGCGCTCGACCTCGTCAGCCGCAAGTTGCCGGTGGAGGATGGCGCGCTGGCCTCGCGCTTTTTCGCGCTCATCGAGCAGGATCTGCGTACAGCTGCGGATTTACCCGCAGCGGGTGTCATCACGAAGGCCACTGCCCGGGCGCTCGGCCGCCTGGAAACCACGACGCGCCACCTTCTCGCGGCGCGAGCCGCGCCCGCGGAGGCCGGAGCTGCCGCCGCCGATTATCTGCGCCTTTTCGCACTCGTGGCCTTCGGCTGGGTGTGGGTCCGGATGGCGGCCAAGGCGGCCACCGGACAGACTCCGCTTCATCGCCGCAAGCTGGCGACCGCGACGTTCTTTGCAGAGCGGGTGCTGCCGCAGACGCTCTGGCTGGAGGCGGCAATCATCAGCGGGGCAGCGTCTTTGATGGATATCGAAGCCGAACTGCTTTGATCAGAAATTCCTTGGGAGGAAATGTGATGCTTGGACAGATGATGCACTCGCCGCTGCTCGTGTCGTCGATTCTGCGACACGCGGCGGCCTATCACGGCGACACGGAGGTCGTATCGCGCACGGTGGAAGGGCCGATCCACCGCTATACCTATGCCGAGCTTTCAAGGCGCGCGCAGAAGCTCGCCAATGCCCTCGGACGCCTCGGCCTCGAAAACGGCGACCGGGTCGGAACACTGGCCTGGAACGGCTATCGGCACATGGAGCTCTATTATGGCGTGTCCGGATCCGGCCTCGTTTGCCACACGATCAACCCGCGCCTCTTCCCAGAGCAGATCTCCTATATCATCGCGCATGCCGGAGACAGGATCCTCTTCTCGGACCTGTCGTTCCTGCCGATCCTCGAAGTGCTGGCGGACAGGCTGAAGGACCTGAAGGCCGTCGTCATCATGACCGACGAAGCCCATATGCCGAAATCCGAGATACTTCCCGGTCTCGTCTGCTACGAGACACTGATCGCGGGAGAATCGGACGAATACGAGTGGCCGGATCTCGATGAGAATACTGCGTCGGGCCTGTGCTACACCTCCGGGACTACGGGCGAGCCCAAGGGCGTGCTCTACAGCCATCGGTCCAGCGTATTGCACGCCATGACCTGCGCGCTGCCCGATGTGCTGGGACTCTCGGCCCTGGATTCAGCCTCTCCGATCGTGCCGATGTTCCACGTCAATGCCTGGGGTGTCCCTTTCGCGGCACCGATGGTCGGCGCCAAGCTTGTTCTGCCGGGGCCGAGGCTGGACGGCGCCAGCCTGCATGAGTTGTTCGAGCAGGAAGGCGTGACATTTACCGCCGGTGTGCCGACCGTTTGGCTCGCACTGCTGGACTGGATGGACTCGCACGCCCAATCGTTCACAAGTCTGAAGCGCGTCGCGATCGGGGGTTCCGCTTCGCCTCCGATCATGATCAGCCGCTTCCAGAACAAGGGTGTCATGGTCCGGCACGCCTGGGGGATGACCGAGACCAGTCCGATCGGCCTCGCCGCGACGTTGAAGACGAAGCACGAAGGACTACCGGCCGAACAGAAACTGGCGCTGCAGGCCAAGCAGGGACGGCCGCTTTTCGGCATGGAGTTCTGCATCAAGGGCGCCGATGGCGAGCCGATCGCGAGGGACGGCAAGAGCTTCGGTTCGATGCTCGTGCGCGGCCCCTGGGTCGCTGCCGGCTACTACAACAGCCCCATCAGCCCGGCGCACGCGGCCGAGGGCTGGTTCGACACCGGCGACGTCGTGACCATGGATGCCGATGGTTTTATCCAGATCGTCGACCGCACCAAGGATGTGGTTAAATCCGGCGGCGAATGGATTAGCTCGATCGAGCTGGAGAATATTGCCCAGGCCCATCCGGCCATCAAAGAGGCCGCTGTCGTCGGCAAGCCGGACGAGCGCTGGGGCGAGCGCCCGGTGCTCATCGTGCAGCTCAAGCCGGAGATGAATTTCTCACGTCAGGACATGGTCGAACTGTACACGGGTAAGATCCCCAAATGGAGTATTCCGGACGATGTGCTGGTCGTCGAGGAGCTGCCGCATACCGCGACCGGGAAGCTGCTGAAGACAGCCATCCGCGAGATCGTCGTGAAGGAACTGCAGGTGGGATCGCTGGACGAAGGTACCGCAGGAGGCGACCTGGATCGGCATCCGGCGCCCGGCAGAGCTTCATAGCGAAGCTCCCCACATCGGGCAGATAAACACGAACTCGACACTGCCCGATAGCTGATCAAAAAGGGTCTGGATCCTGGCGCGGTGTTGCTTTGGCGCGGCCACCGGTGTCGCATCGACGATCTGACCGCCCATAGCGAGATAACCACGTTCCTTGAGCTGTTGGCCGAAATTAGCGAACAACACATGTAGTTAGCGGTATCGGGAAGACTCGGCCTGCGACGAAACGAAAGAGATTTTCGCTCAAAAGTACACGGTTCAGGAGAGGGCTCGAGAGGCATTCCTCCTTTTCGAAGGGTCTGCCGTTATGTTGACCAAACTGGATCTGAACCACTTCCTTAAGGCCTTTCGCTCGGTTCTGACCGAAGACGATTTAAATGAAGCCCTAAGGCGGGTCACCAATATGCTCGGGTTCTCGCAGTTTGCGATGGGCCACCATGTTGACCTGACGTGCCCGCCGCAAGGAGCAATCCGGTTATCGACCTATAACGAAGACTGGGTATCCCATGTCCTCGAGCGCGCATATTTCGCGGAGGATCCTATCCATCTTGCAAGTACCAAGACCGTCAATGGCTTCTCGTGGCACGACGTCGGAGACATCATCCGTCTGACGCCCCGTCACAAGCAGATTCTTTCGGAAGCCATCGGCTTCGGCCTTGGCGCTGGTTTCACGGTGCCTGTGCATCTGCCCGGTGAATATCAGGGAACATGCTCCTTCGCGGCGCGATCGCTCGACCAACTCCACGAAAACGCACTGCCAATCGCCCAACTGTGCGGTACATTTGCATTCGAAGCAGCCAGGCGGATCATGCGGAAGAAATTGAGGCTCGAGGATACCGTTGTACCGGACCTTACGCCGCGACAGATGGAAGCGCTTGTCCTCGTCGGAAGGGGAAAGACCGACCGGGAGATCGGCAATATTCTCGGCGTATCGCGATCGACCGCCCATGAACATGTCGAGGGGGTGAGGCGGGCTTATGGTAACGCGCAGCGCGCCTATTTGATCGTGCGGGCGCTCTTTGATGGACAGATCGCCTTCACCGATCTCCTTCGGCGCTAACAGGGCAGGTAACGTCAACGCTGATGGCGTTATCGCATCGTCCCGCCCACCGATCGCCAGCGCGACTGTTGAAAATTAGCCCGGTCCGCTTGGAAAAGGATTGCGCGTGCCACCGCGATATCGCTTCGCGGATGGACACCGTCCCTCGAGCCGGCGCTTTTTATATCGACCGTCCGGTCGCCAAAACGCCGCGCCACGCGATACACATCCCATGCAGGCGTCGGCTGCCGAGGGTATATCCACGTAACCTTTGCGCCCCACAGCTTACGTCGCAGTGTGACAAGGTCGCGTGCACGCGACGGGCTCAGACGATCATTGGAGCCTGCTGAGACAACGACCTGGCGATACCCGATTGAAGGTGCCATTGCCGCTATCGACCCGACAGAGGCCCCGTTCCGCGCCAGGACATCGCACCCTCCGAAATGAAGGATCTGCAGCGCTGCGGCGACACCGATCGCGATGCTGTCTCCGAGGATCAGGCAACTCGACAACAGACCACTCCAGGGTGAGGAGAGAAGTGGGAAAGGGCGGTCGGCCGCTCGCCAAGGGAATGACCATAGGACGTGAATTGGAGCCGAAGTTCGCCATGACGGGATTCCAATCTTTCCTTGCCGATGGTATTCTCCACGGCAGAAAGGATCCGGCATGGGCCCAGTCGACGTCATGAGCGAACAGGCAGAATTGGACGCGAGTGCTGTGCGGTCGCGGCCCCGAGCATCGGCCTGGCTGTGGCGCCCCTGGTATGCGAAACTCTGGTGGGCCAGCATCGCTATCTATTGGACGGGCAAACTCGCCTCCTATTGGAGCCCAGTTCTCGACGATGCTTATTCGACCGCGGTGGCCGGCTATCTCAATATCGCCCTCTATCCGTTCACCGCTTTGATGGTTCTTGGAGTGCGCTTTGTACCGGCGTGGATGGAATATCACGGCTGGGAATGGGTCGAGCCATCTCATGACGAGTTGTTTCCGAAGCGCTCCGTTGGTGGATACCTCGACCCGATGGCCGACCCCCTCGATCCTCGCTCGCCCAACCACTGGCGATATCTAGGGAACCTCTGCGCAGGTAGAGAATTGGGCGTCGTGCGGCGTCAACGGTGAGCTTTGCCGCGCCGCTCTCCTTGCGGTGCGCGAATTTGGCCAATATTGTGGATTTTCGGCCTATTTCCGTCGGTATTTGGCTGTTTTCCGGGCCGTTTCCCGTTCTGCGGGCGCAATTATCGTGCAGTTCAGGCCAATTGCTCGCGCATGATGTAGATATTGGCCAGGGTGAGCTGGCAGAAAATCTGCTGGTTGTTCTTGTACAGTCCGCGATAACGGGTCCTGGTGTAGCCGAACTGGCGCTTGACGACCCGGACATGCTCGACCTTGGAGCGGAACGAAGACGTCAGCCGGTTGATCCGGCGCTGTTCATCGGTCAGGGCCTGGCCCTTCTTGCGCTTGAAGGGCGTGGCCCAGACGACGTCGGCTTCGGTTCGATCGGCTTCGAGCGAACGCTCATTGCTGGCATAGGCGCTGTCGCCAAAGGCAATTTCCTCCTCGCCGTAAAGCAAGGCATCGGTCGCCACGCTATCATGCACATTGGCCGATGTCATTTCGGCCGAATGCACGCAGCCCGAAGCCGCGTCTGCGCCGATATGCGCCTTCATGCCGAAATACCATTGATTGCCCTTCCTGGTCTGCTTTATCTCGGGATCGCTCGACTTCGTGCGGTTCTTGGTCGATGGCGGCGCGGCGATCAAAGTCGCATCCACGATCGTGCCCTGGCGCAACAGCAAACCGCGCTCGGTCAAAACCGCCGTCATCTCGTCAAACAGCGCTTTGCTCAATTCATGCTTCTCAAGCAAATGCCGGAACTTCAAGATCGTCGTCTCGTCGGGTACGCCCTCGAAGTCGAGGCCCTGCAAATTCCCGCAACAGTGGCGTCTCCCACAGCGCTTCTTCCATCGCTGGATCGGACAGGCCAAACCATTGCTGCATGAAATGGATCTTCAGCATCGACCGCAACGGATAAGGACGACGCCCCCGCCCCACCACCGGGTAATGCGCAATGATCAACTGCTCGAACCGCTCCCACGGAACCACAGCCGCCATCTGATCCAGAAATACCGCCAGCCGCGTCTGTTTGCGTGGCCGTGAAATCCCAATCCCTGAAAAACGACCCTGCTTCATGCGGCCCTCCTTTTGCGAAGAGAATCATTCCATCATTGCCTCTGCAAGGCCTACTTGCTCAGGGGTTCCCTAGATGATATGAAATAGTTTCATTTATCCCGCCGCTCCTTGAATTTTGGATCACCATCAAACGGGCCGTTAGCGAGATCATCCGAAAATCTGCCGCTGCCTAGGACTGACGATTGCTCGATCGAGGTAAGGGGTCCGGTAATATCGGCTGTCCCACGCGCGGAATCAGCGTTCTCGAGGTACCGGTTCCGCAATCCACGGTCGCCAAGCAACTGATCGGAGAGAACTCGTGTAAAAGCTTGCTCCGGATTGGGCGAGCGAGATGCCGCGCGTTCTGCGGAAGCTACGGCTCCTCTCACGTCATAATTCACTATGTCTAGTGTAGCGTCGGCATTCTCTGAAGTTGTTCCGCGGTCGCTGCCTGCGAAACCTAACGAACCGCCCGCGCCGCCGGAAAGAGATGCCGAGCTCCCTTTTCCGCCACCCTTGGAGGACCCGCGCTGCGCGCTTGCTGAAACCGAAAGACCGACATCGGTTCCCATAGTGGTGCTGTCCTCCGCGCGACGAGTGATATTCCGCGACCATCCGGTTTGAGCCATAATTGCTTGAACATCCCGTTCGAGCGTGTCGGCGACCTGCGGTTTCAGCCGCCAATTCCCCTGGCGGTCCATCTCGAACCCGCCCTTGAGCCAATGGGCCATGGCGGCCTTTCCTTCGGCACCGCCACCGAGGAAATGCTCGATCGTGTCAGGGCCGGCCTGCTTGCCGGCTTCGAAGCGTGTGCTGGTGTCGCTACGCGCCGATCTAGTGAAACCCGTGCTGCTCGACACCAAGAGGTCATTATCGGCGAAACTGAACCGCGCCGAACCGCCACCGGCAATTGCACCATATTGGCTGTCATTGATCAGCCCGGCGCGGCGCAGTTGACCAGCGACCTCTGGCGTTACGTTCATGGCAAGGTCGCCATTCTGGCTCATCGCTAGCTGCTTCTTCGTCATCGTGATGCCATTGGCGCGCAGCAGCCCCTGCATTCGCGTCAGGCGCTGATTGTCGACGATTCGAGACGTACGCTCATTACGCGCGCGATCCGCGATCCCACCGGCGCCGCCGTCAGCCATATCGACCTGATTGCCGGCCGTCCCGGCAAGCGTGCGGATGAAGCTATCGAGCCGCGCAGCTTCGCGCGTCGAGACGCCTGCCGCCTCCGCGCCCTCCGCAAACCCAAAATTGTCCGACTGTCGACGCTCTTCCCCGATGCGCGCCGCGCTCCTCGTACCGTCCCGCCCAACTTCGCGTTGCGCGTCGAGCTTGCCCGCGCGCTCGGCAAAATCGAACCCGGCTGTCTCGCGCGTCCGTCCGTAGACACTCGTTCCCTCGCGTCCTGCTTCCGCGGTGGCCCCATCCGCCGTACCGAGTTGCGTCGACGCATTATAGGTTTCGAGCGCGTCCTCGACCTGCGCCTCATTGCGGCCAGTCGCGCGGGAGAGTTGGGTGATCGCGGAAGAGCGCGCTTCGCCGGCGAGCGCGTTGATAAAGCCGATGCGGCGGCTGGTCTCCTGAACCGACAGGCCAAGCATGCCGGCGGCGTCGCGTTGTCCCTGGTTGGTGCCGGTCCGATGGGCCTGCTCGGTTGCCACGTTTCCGCGCTCGATGCCGGCGACCTTGTTGCCGGCGAAATCGCGCCGCCCTTCCATAGCACCGACCTGGACCTGCGCGGAGGTGATGTCATTGCGGAGCATCGCTTCCTGGTCGAAGGCATTGGCGGTCAGCTTTGCAAAGGTCGGGTCCGCCGAGGCCTGAGCGATGACACCGGACGCCTTCAGCGCAGCGTCCTTCGGCGAGTAGCCGCCTCGCTCGAAGGCCCGCGTCGCGCCCTGCTGCATCATGTCGTAAGCGCGCTGATCCCCAAAGGCGCGCCATTGCACCAGATGCTGCGAGAACGCAGCGAAGGCGCGCTCACCAGCCTGACCGGAACCGAAATAGGTTGTACCCAAAGCCCGGAGCGCGTCCTTCTCGGCGAACTGTTGAAACGCGGCCGTCGTGGCGTTGGCCCTGACTGCGCGTTGCGTCGCAGGGTTGGACAGATCCCCATTGACGAGCGCCGGTGCGAGCCCGCCAAGTTCGCGCGCCGCGTCGATCCCGCCCATGCCGAATGCCGGCACTCCTGGCACCCCGCTGTTGCGCTCACCCAACATCGTGCTCGCCGCGCCGAAGCTGCGGTTGGCGCCAAATGTCGATCGCTCGCCAAAGTCACCAAAGCTCGACGAAGCCCCGCGTCGCGCGGATGTGCCCAACGCGGACGCCTGTGCCTCAAGGGCCGAGGCGCGACCTTCCGCTGTGCCCATAGGCGACGCGGCGGCAGTGCCCTGACCCTGGACGCCGAGCGCGCCGCTGGTGAACGCCGTGAAGACATTCCCCGAGAACCGGAACACCGTGAACACGAACGCGCCCGCCAGGCCCGCCGCCGCCGTGCGGAAGCTGCCGAAGATCGCAAGGGCCTTTTGCGCGGAAGAAGGGGCGAGAAGCCAGGCGTTGGCGCCGTTGGCGTTCGAGCGCATCTCGGCAAGCGCGCCCATCGCGCGCCCAAGGGTAAGCTGGTAAATGCCGGCATCGATCACGCCCCACAAGGCGACGAACACGAACAGCCCAAGCGCGAAGCTCATGACCCGAAGGTTGATCGGCGTCAGGATGAACAGAAGCGCGATCGGGATCATGAACAGCATGATGCCGAATACGACCGCGCGGATCGTCGGCATCCATTCGTTTGCAACCGACATCGTGGCAAGACCGCTCGACATTACGGCGCGATTGGCCATGACCCGGGCCGCTGTTGCCGGGCTATCCTCGAACAGGACGTCGCCCACGGTGTTGCCGAGCAGGACATCTGTCATGAATGCCTGAAGCGACAGCGGAGAGCCCATCATCATGCCGCCCACCTCGCCGAGCTGGGCGCGGCAGCGAGTGAGCTGATTGGCATCGGTCGCGTCGAAGCCCGTCCGCAGGCAAACCTGCCTGGTGTAATCGTCGAACAAGGTCGGATCGGAGAGCCTGTCAGAAATATATTGCCAAGACTCGTCGCAGCTCTTCGTCGTGCCGCCCTTGTCCGCCGCCGTATAGACCGTGCTGAAGGTCGCAGGTCCCGCCATCGCTGCGAACGCGGCTGGCAGATCGGTTGTCGTGCGGAACAACTTGTCATCGTCGATGCCGTAAGCCGGCGACACGCGCGCGACCGGATAGCATTGCCGGACATAGTCCTTGATCGTTGCATCAAGGAAGGTGTCGGTCATCGGGCCACGCGGCGCGACGGCATTGAAGAACAGGTCGAACGTGTGCCCCCCGGCGCCGAACTCGATCTTGGAATCCGGATCGAGCGTGTTGTCGTCGATCGTCTCGACCAGGGCGCGCTCCATCAGGTTGGTCGTGCCGGCGACCAGCACGAGCAGATTGGGGACGCCGCCGACCGGCTGATAGGCGTTGCGCACCTTGTCATAGACGTGGACCGTCCCGGTGGTCGCGATCATACCGACGAACAGGCCGATGCCGACCAGCATCTGAAAGCCGAAGGCGACAAGCCCCATACCCTGGCCACGAATGGCGGTCAGCGTCGCTCCCACCGCAATCCCGACCGTCGCGATCACCACGACCAGCGTCTCGTAACGCGGGTCGGCAAAGATCATCGCGACGAGACGGAATGCATCTACCGTCTCGGCGAAGCCGTCATAGGTGTAGAAGCTCGTATCGACGGCAAAGGCCGGCGAGGCGGCGAGCAATGCGGCGACCGTGACAACGGCGCGAAGGATCCGACGCATCATTGGAGCACCTACTGGTTGCGGTTCGCGGCGGCACCAGCGGCGTCGCGCGCATCGCGATCGCGCTGACGCAAAAGCCCAGCATAGGATGTCGAGAGGTTCGCCTGGCTCAGCGCCGCGAGATAGGACTGACGCATCTGGGCACGCTGGCGGAGGACCTCCTCGCGCAGGTCCCGCAATTGCTCGATGCCCTTGGTGAGGATGCGGGTCTGGCAGATATTGGTACTGGTCGCATTGGCAGCGCCGGCCGCCGTCGTCCCACGCTCGGCATTGCTGAGCGCGAAGTCGATGGAGCGGGTCAGGTCGTTCAGCATCTGATAGGCAAGGGTGAACGCTACCAGCTCATCGGTATCGCTGATGACCGAGCCCTGGACGCCTTGTCGAACGCCCCATTCGAGCATCCGATACACAGGTAGCGTGCTGACATTGGCAACGAACTGGCGTTCGTCCGCCGAAAGCCCACCCCGCGTCCTGATCTTGCCGGCGATCGACTCCATCCGGGTGCGGGCGAGTTCGAGCGCACCTTTGGTGCCGTCCTGGCTGCAATCACCGGCCGTGGGCGGCACATTGAGCGCGCGCTTCTGGACGCGGCCGGAGAGGAAGTCATCGGCGCTTTCCGTATCCTGCTTCGGGCAGGCGGGAATCGCCGAGAAGAGCGGCACCTTGTCGGTCGGGTCCCAGCGCATATAGACGTCGCCGACACGCGCGCGCATCACATCCGCCCAGTCGCCGGCACCGACCCGCGAAGCCGCGTGCGAAAGCAGCGATCCCGTGCGGAAGATGTCGGTCACCTCGGCCGGGCAATTCTGCAGCGCGTCCTTCAGATCCTCGGTCGGGTTATTCTGGTTCGCCTGGATCTTCTCGCGGCTCTGCTGGTAGCTTTTCGCGAACCCTTCCTTCACCGACTTGTAGCCGGTCATCTCCTCGATGATGCCGCTCATATTGTCGTCGCCCTTGGCGATCTGGACCGCGCGGTTGGCCAACCGGCAATCATTGACCTGAATCGAATTCAGGAAGTTGGTCGCCGCCTCCATCTTCGAAATGATGTTACCCATCTTCTCGTCGAGCGTCTCAAGCAGATACTGGAACGCGACCGCGGGGGCCGCCTGAAGAATGCTCTCCAGCTTCTGGACGAGATAGTCGGGATCAAGGAACGACATACCACCCAGGAACATGTCGATGCCGCCGCATCCGGCCTTGATCTTGGGCAGGCTCAGCGACATCAGATAGTCGTTATGGACATCCACACGGCCTGACATGCCACCCGCGGTCACATAGCCGCGCGTCTGATCCTCGAAGCTGCCGGGAGAGGTGTAGGTTGCGTTGTCGAACCAACTTTCCGCCCAGCTCTGCGCATGTGCCGGGGCCGCGGTGCCGCACGCAGCGACGATCCCGCACAGGCTGAACGAGAGAGGGCGAGCTAGACGACGATAGAGTCTGGGAACGGCAAGCGACATGGCGGGCTTCCTCGGGTTCGAGTGAGATGAAAGAGGTGCTGGCCCGCCATGCTCAGCCTCCTCGGTTGGCCGGATTCCGCGGCGCGCCCACGCCGACAATCCCGGTATATTTGGACATGGCCCGAAGGCCGACATCAGGTCGCACGCCCGTCAGCATCTTGACGGCGAGATAGATGTTGCGGGCGAGGTTCAGCGCATGATCGGTGCCGATCGCGATCGGCACGATCCTGTTCGAATCCGCGATCGGTCGGACCCAAACGACCGGATGGCCAACCCAGGGCAGCCCAAGCCGGCCCGAACGGACCATCGCTTCCTGGCCGCCGATCGCAGCGACGCGCCAGCCATATTGCCGGCCAAAGGCCGATAGCTTGGTCCACATATCGCCGCACGGTACGCAACCCGGGCTCGTGCTCATTTCGATGACGAACGCCGGCGCCTGGCCGCGTAACGTATCGGCGAAGTCCGGCGGGAACTGCCGCGTCAGTGGGACGCGGGCGAGCCACGCCTGCAGGCTGGCAGCGTCGGCAACAGGATGGATTGCCGCGCGCCGCGCCGCATCTTGCCCTGCCGATGCCGATTGAGCCATCGCGCCCCCAGCGATACCCACAACGGCGGACACCATGGCTGCAATGGCGAGCGCGCGCCGCGTCACGGCCGCGGACTCCCGCCGGTGTTGACCAGATCGCCCCCGAGCGCGCGTGGATCGGTCGCCGAGACCGGGCCATTCGCGAGCGCGTCGAAGAATCCGTCCTCCTCGCCGGCGCCGGTCATGAACTGCTCAGGCCGAATGTCGCCGGTCAGCAGCCGAACGGCCTGATACGCCATTTGCGCGAGGTTTGGATACGCCTCGACGCCGTTTGCGATTACCATGCGCTGTTGGCTGTTCCGCCTGATGATCATCGTCGTCGGTGTCACCTCGACGCCGAAGCGCTGTGCGACTTCAGGTCGGCGACCGATATCCATGAGCGTCACCTGCCAGCCCATCTCCTCCTGGAAGCGCTGGACGATCGGCCACTGCACCCGGCAATAGCCGCAGCTGTCGCGGGAGAACATGACGAGCGCGAATTCGCCGGCATGGGCGCGGAGATATTGACGGCGCGCGTCATCCTTGAACGCGGTCAACTGATCGCGCGCATCCCCGACCATCGGATTGGCCGATTTGGAATTAAGTTCGGGATGCTGGAGCATCGCGATCTGGGTCACGCCGGCGAACGCGCGAGCCTTGCGCCGCGCGAAATCCTCGAGCTTCCAGAAATCGGCGACGGCATCGACCGTAAGGACGGTCGCTGCATAATCGCGCTGCTGCTCGATCAGCTTGTGGATCTTCGGCGGCGTCCAGGTTGCAAGTTCGGCCATCGGTGGAATCACCGGCTTCACCAGCGCGTCGGGATCAGGCTTCTCCTCGCTAGGTTTCGGCGGTGCCTGATACCACCAATATCCATCCTTGCCCGTCATGGCCGGCCTTTGATCCTGGGCCTGCACCGGTAGCGGAAGGGCGGTCGCGGCGAGGAGGGCCGCGCGCAGTAAGCGCGTGCGGGCAATCACAGCATTTTCTCCATCCGGGTCAACCGGTCGATAGCGACGGGACCGTAATAGCGACTGTCAAATCCATCCGGATGGCTCGAGCCGACATAGGCATAGCCCGATGGGATGATCACACCTTTTGGCTGATAATGATCGAGCTTCTGTCCCTTGCGGCCGTAGGGCTTGCTGACACCCAGCAGCTTGCCATCGCAGAAGTACCAGCCGTCCCACGTATGCCCTCCGACTGACGGCTTCTCGATCATATCGAGCCGCTCGCCGGGCATGCACAGCACATATTTGGTGACCGACACCGGCTTGGGTCCGGCGACCGCGTTCGTGAGCATGAACGAGACGAGATCGCCCTTGTGGATGGGGCCCGGATCGCCCCGCACCGCCCAGGCATGGATCGATGGGGTCATCACGAGGGTGAATTGCGGGATCGCCCACCAGGTCAGCAGGCCGACCGGCAGCACGATACAATAGGCCTTCAACAGCTGGTCGGGTCGCGGTGGTTCCCCGAGGCCGCTACAGCCGAGCGCGACCGCCGCGCGCAGCGGCAGCTCCTTCAGCTGCAGCCAGATCCATTTAGCGAGCGCCCAAGCGATTCTGAGCATCGCGCACCTCCTCTTTGCCGCCAAGGCGGACATATTCCTCAAGCAATCCGGAGAGGCTCGCGTCTCCGAACACGATGCGAGCGATCGGCGGACTGGCGGCGTCGCGCTCGCAATAGGGCTGGGTGGGATCGCCCGGGATCATCGCCAGCGCTGGCACCCGGGTGATGCCCGCCAAGCGAAAGACGATCGGATCGACGATCAGCTGGACATTCCGCATCACGCACGCAGGGCCCGAGCAGCCGGGATCGATCCGCAGGATCTCGGCGGACAGTTTCGCCATGGGCCCAACGCGGGTAAGACCGCCCGGCATACCCCGGAACGCCAGCACGCCGCCCACGCGCTCAAGCTGCGCGGCATAGGTTCGAAGCGTGGCGATCGGCATCGACGACGATGCGAACAGGACCGGCACCCACCCTTTGATAGTATTCGGCGCGGTAGCGCCCGCGACGGCGGCCATGTCGGGCGCGCTCAGGCCCAGGGCCTGGCCAAGCTTTGCGGCCATGGCCTCGCGCTCGGCATCGAGCCCAGCCTGTCCCGCGGCGTATGCTGCGCGAGCGCGTGCATCCATCGCAGGCGAGTGGGCACGTCGGCGCACGGCATCGAAAGCCCGCCGACGAAGTTCGGCTGAAGGTTGAACCGATGGGCCGGGCTCCGCCGTCGTCGCGCGGCCCTTCTGCGCGCTGACGGCTTGCTTGAGCCGCTCCATCGCGGCATCGCCTTCGCTGGCTGCCTTGGCGCGCGCGTCGGCCGGCGGTGGGCTTGGCGGCGATCCGGCCACGGTCTGCGCCTGGGTGGCCGGGATCACCCCCAGCGCCAGGGTCAGGACGAGGCTAATTCTTGCCGATCGTCTGCATATACGCATCGACGCGGTCCTTCATATCTATCTGGATGTCGGATTGAGCCCGGGCCTCGATGTCCAAATAATATTCGGAGAGGTCCATCTTCGAGAAATCTAGGGCCTGAAATTCTTCAGGCGTGAAGCCCCGGCACATTGGCTTCTTCGGCGTGCCCCAGCCGATCGCGTTGAACGATTTGAGCTGAGGCCGGCCCTGCTCCTGGATGATCCGACCAAGCTTGGTGTTGAAGCAGCAATGGCCTTTGGCCTTCTGGATGCAGATGCCGAGGATCTTGGAGGTGCAATAGCTGCCGATCTCATGGCACATGCCCGAGCCCCGCAGCATGCCGGTCTCCATGTCCTGCTGGTCGCAACCCTGGAGCAGTACATCGATGATGAAACTAATCGCCAGGCTGATCGCGAGCGAGGTCGGATCGATACCGATGATGCCGTGAAGGCCGGCGGTGGCCGCCTGACTGGCGGTCGCGCCAGCCTTGAAGGCGGTGTAGGCAGCCTTCATGCCGGTCAGCACGCCCTTGGCGACCGCGATCTTGGTGCTGAGCGAGGTGAGCGACGAGCCCATCCCGTCCTTGACGATCTTGCCCTTGTCCTTGCAGCAATTCTCGAAGGTATCGAGCAGGCCCGGCGGCCGGCAGCGCAGCGCGCGGCCCGAGAAAATCTCGATATGATCGAGGCAATTCCCCTCTGCGTCGACCTGGCCGTCATTGGGCACGCCCGGATCGTCGACGACTGGATCGGTGACGACCGGATTGGCGCCCGTGTCGATGCAGGCGTCGGGCGAGCAGGTCGGAGCCCCGCCGCCCGCGGGCACTTCGCACGCAAATTGGGATCCAAGCGGGCAGGCATAGGTGGCCGGACCCGTCACCGTGCAGGCGACAGCGCGGATCGGGCATTGCCAGCCGCCGCTCGCCGTCGCCGTGCAACTCGCGGTCTCGCCTTCATCGGCGGCATCGCCATTGCCGTTCAGATCGACCGCGCACATTTCATTGGCGCTGGTGGGCGCGGGACCGGTAGGCGCGGTAGGGCCCGATGGGTCGGTCGGTTCGACCGGATCGGTGGGCTCGACCGGAATGGCGATCGCCGCGCGCGCTTGCGGCATCGCGGCGGCGCTCGCCTGCGCATAAGCCGCCGACTGGGCGCTCACGACCGATATGGCCGAGATTAACAGCACGGATCGCGTGAGGAAGAGGCTCTTCATGGCGTGGCACTCGTGCAGGTCATGTCCGCGCCGCCGAGCCGGACCGTCTGCATCATCACGACGGCTTCAGGGAAATCGTCGAGGCAACCGCAGGCCGAGGCGATCTGCTCGCCGGGTCCGGTCGGGCAGACATTGTCGGCCGAGCAGACATGATAGAAGGTATCGATCCCTGTCGGATCATTCTGCTGGCTTCCCATCACACCCGAGGGCGCCGCCGCGGTGTTGACCTTGGGCGCCTGGGTTTTGCAGATCGTCTCGCAGGCGGGCACGCTGCCCCGATCCGGAAGGCTGAAGGGCCGGGTCGTAGTAGTGACGCTGCCATCCGCCTGGGTTTGCTTGTCAGCGAGCAACGTCTCGGTCGAATGGTCGATGATATAGGCGCCGCGGCTCAGGTCCGGATCGGGCAACGCCGCGTTGTCCGTCTCGCAGACATAGTTGCGCTTGCGCAGGAAGAAGTCGCGGGTGAGCTGCAACGTGCACCGGTCGGCTCCGAACAGCCAGGTCTGGGGCAGGGGCCTCAGGCCGGTGGCAACGCCGCCCCGGAAGGTCTCAACGCCGTCGACATCCTCGCTGTCGAGATGGCATTTGCTGTCCGCCGCGTACCCTGAACACAGGTCGACGAGCTGCTCCGTGGAACCGCAGCTGTCATCCACCTCGACATGGACATCTGCGAACGCCTCACCACCGCTGCTGACCGCCGCCCGCAACCAGATCTCGTGGTCTCCCTTGGTCAGATAGGGTTTCAGGTCGAGATTGGGGAAAGCGTAATAGGTCTTCTTCAGCTCGCATTTTCCGGGCGGCAGACCGCTGGTTGTCCAGGGCGAGGGTCCCGAATCGACGAGGTTGCCGTCGATCCGCACCTGACCCCAGTCGTCCGCGAACCATTCGACCAGGGATGCTTGCCGAATGCGCGCGGGGTCGGATACGTGCAGTGTCATGCGGAAATCGAAGAGACTGCAGGACCCTCCGCTCAGGCTGTTGTCCGGTGGGGAGCCCATTAGGAAATCGGCAACGTTGTTGGCGGTCCGGCTGGTCGCATAACCGCCGGCGGTGCGGGCGATGATGTCATCGAGTTGTGGGTCGATGACATTGACCTGACGCTCGATCGTGCAGGCCCTGGTCTGCTGCGCTTTTCCCGAACCCGCAGGTGATGCCGCCACCATCTGGAAGATGCTGTTGCCGGCGGCGATCGCCGCGGCGTCGCCCTGAATGGCGGCCGGGTTGTTCTTGTACGCCGTCTGCGCGACGGTCCCGTCGCTCGCGCAAGCGGTCGACTGGGCACCGACATAGTCAATCACCGGACCATTGATCTGTGCCTGCGCCACGCCGATGCGCGGATCGGCGGTAGTGAGCGCGCCCACCATGCCGCCGCCGAGATCGCCCAGCACCGAATTGAGGTTGTTCCAGACGAGATTGGCGCCGCAGCTATTGTTGACGCAGTAGCAACCGGAAAGCTCGGGCATGTCGACCTGGGTCAGCTTCAAGGACTTGGACGAGTCGACATCCCAGCGAAAATACTTGCACTGGTTCCAGGTACCGGGCGCGCAGGAGATGATGCCGTTCGCGCAGATACCGGACACCGGCACGGGCAGGTTGCTCACCGTGTCGAACGTCCCGTCGAAATCCTTGTCTTGGCTGATCCGGACGATACCAATGTCACCGCTGGCCGAGGGCTGGACCAACACTTCGAGCAGGCTCTGCGTCTTCTGGCAGGCGATCGTCGGCGTGAACGTCTTGCTGTTGTCGACGGTCGCGATCGGCTGCCCGCTCATCGCCGGCGTGATCGTGGTGTTGAGTAGCGTATCGCTGTCACCCGTCTTCGCACGCGACGCCTGCGCGGCCGCGCGGGCGCGATCCTCCATCGTCTGGGCATGCGCCATCGCGGGAAGCGCGCTGACGACGAGCAGAACCGCGACAGCTCGCCTCATAGCACGCGCTCCGACGGCCCGTCCTGCCGCGATCTTTGACGAAGGCGGAAACGGTGGAGCTGCCTGGGAGTCCGAAGAACGGGAAAGGCGGGACACCGCCCGGCCTTCAAAAATGGTCAGCGCGGCCGCCGCCAGGACAGAGGCACGGGGGAATGCCATCTGCCGAGCCGGGAGGGAGCCGGCCGCGCTGACCGGGGTTGGAGCGGCACCGCGGGGGCTGTGCAGCGCCGCTCCCACCTCGCTTTGTCCCGGGAGACCCAACGGGTCCTGGCGGGCAGACCCGGCCTGACGTCCGGAACTGACGAGGTGTCCGTGAAACGATCCGCTCATGGCACCGACACTCCGGCGCAGCAGATCGTCTTTTCGAAGAGCATGAATTGGGCATTGTCCTTGCCGGGCGCGTGCTTCGCGCTCGACCACAAGGAACCTGGCCGGCCGATATTGACGCAACTCCCGCCCTTAACCGGCTCCATCAGCTGGAGCTTGTAGCGGGACTTGGTCCAGATCGGCTGGGCCTTGAACGAGCAGCCGTCAGTCGACGAGATGGTGAGCGCGCCGAGGCGGCCCATCATGAAGGTACCGCGCGCGGCGAGGCCAGCCCAGGCTTCGACCGAGTCATCGAAATGAATGTCGCCGGCGATCGGATAGGTCGCACCCCAGCTGCCCATGCACCAGAAGAGCGGGTCGAGAACCTTGCCGGCAGCCGCGGCCGCGCTGTCGGCCATGCAGGCGAGCCCCGCGGCGGGGTTGCCGAACAATATGCCCTCGGGCTGGATGATCGCGCCGAGCGTCCCCGACTGCCAGGTCGGCAGCACCTCGGTGATGAGCGCCACGTCGAACCCGTCATCCTGGAAGCAGGGCAGGTCCGTGAACATGTCCAGCATCTTCCAGACCGGCGAGATATAATAGTGCATCTGCGCGAACATCTTGCGCGTGTTCGTCCCGTCGGCGATCGACGACTGGCTGCCTTGCAGCTTGCCGTGGGTCGGCATCAGGTCGACGCCGAGCGCCATCATGCATCCTGGCTCGGTCACCACGTCGACCATGCGATTGGGCGACCAGAAGGAGACCTTCACCCCGAACCAGAAGGTCGCACCCTTCCGGCAGGCGCAGATCGGACTCGAGGACGACTGCGCGTCGAGCGCCTTGCCGAGCTTGTCGCCCGTGCCGATCTTCACGCCGCCGATAGTGATCGGAAAGATGCACGTCCAGCGCACTTTCGTGATCGGGTTGAACACCGTCCCGGTCGGACAAGACGACGCATGCGCTGGCGAAGCCGGGGACAGCACAAGAAGCAGAAAGGCAGCCGCTAAGCTGCGCAACAATGCGAGACGGGTCATCGCGGCGCGCTCCCGGTGCGGTTGAGCTTCACCTCGGTCAGCTCCAGTTTCTGGCCGATCTGCGACACGATGACCGGCGCCACCTCGAGACCGAGACGGTCTTTCACGCGCTGCTCGAGGATGAAGAGCGAGCGGCCAACCTTCTGGCCGAGCGTGATCGGATCGCTCCCGCCACGCGGGCCGGCGGCAAGCAGGATCCAATCTGATGGCGTGGCGGTGCGCAGCGCCCAGCCAAGATCCTCGGGGCGGACGACGACCAGGCGTTGCGGCAGCGACACATAGGTCAGCGGGTTGAAGGTGAAGCCCTTCGGATAAAGCAATTTGCCGTCCGGAAGCTTCACATCGAAATCGAGCGTGTAGAACGGAACGACGCTCCGCACGCGGTTCGCCTGCGCTACGGCCAGCGGAGCGGCCTTCATCGCCGACCAGCTCGCGCGCGGGCCGAAACGGCTGGCCATAAAGGCCGGCAGCTTCTGTGTGCGACCCTCGATTTCCTCCAGGGCATCGGGTTCCGCGATCGGCCAGGTGCGTCCGATCACCGAAGTCTGGGCATGCGCCGCAGCGGTGACAAGCGCGCAGGCGAGCAGAACGATCGTTGTGGCGCCCTGGAACAACACGACACGAATGCGCGCAGGGGTGGTGAAGCTTGCCGCGCCGCCAATAGCCTCATTCATGATGACGACCCTCCGCTCTGCGCCGCCACGGCCGGTTATGGTCTTCGGCGCTGTCGTCCGGCTCGCCGATGACGGCGCCGACGAGACACAGGATGGCGATGACGACGATCGCGCCGACGACAAACCAGTGCATACCGTCCAGAAGCTGACCGCTGCGCAGCACGATCCACGCCTGGATCAGCAACAGCAGCTTGCTGCCGAGCAGCAAACGGATCGAGCCGAGCGACGGCGTCGAGGACAAGATACCCCTCATCGCCGCCACCACCGCGCCATCCGGACGACACCCTTGTCGAGGGCCGGCATGAAGAATGACAGCACCAGGCTGGCACCCAAGGTCAGGACCGCCACCGGCATCGCGATAATCCAGGCGTCACCGACCGTGTCGGGCCGGATCAGGACGCTCGCGACCAAGCCTGAGATGAAACTCTGCCCGACCAGCATCGCACGTCGCCGCCGCACGACGGACGCACGCTCCGCGCCAAGGCTCGCCACATGGGCATCGAGCAGGGCGCGCAGCGCTCTCGCCTCGAGGCTTGTCTCATGCGCCGAGCGCAGCATGAAATCGTACAGCGTCTCGCCCGGACGGCGGGGTTCGATCTCGCGCTCGATAAGCTCCGCGGTGCCGTCGGCGAGTGTCACGCGTATCATCGCGCCCTCCACCGACGAACGGCGGAGATCGCCAGACCGGTAACGCCGGACAGGCCAACCAGCATGACGCCGCTCGCGAAGCAGGCCGCTCCGACGATGAGCGCGCTGCGCACCACCATCGCATGGGGCTGGTTGAGGGCGAACCCGGCTGCGAGCACCAGGCTCGTCATCATCGCCGCCTCGATCACCATCAGCCGGAACCGCCAGCGGATCGCCGCCGCCTCGGCGCGGATCGCGACGCGTGCTTCGATCATCCGTTCGAGCTGAGCATCCTTGCTGCTGTCGAATGACGTCAGATCAAAGACCATCTGGTTCTGCGGAGGCTTGCGCTTCAGCATCACGCAATCTCCTCATGTCGGCGCAATTCGGGCCGAGACCCAAGAATCTCGGCCGGATCGACGCCGGCGAGTTCACACACCGCGTCGAGCGGAGAGCGGCCGGCGCGCAGCAGCGCCTCGAACGCGGCAACCTCCTGCGGCGCGCTGGTGTTGATCCAGTACGAGAAGGGGTCGACGACGAGCCTGGCGATGCCGAGACCCAGCGGAGAGTCGATGAAGACCTCGCTATAATTGGGCTTCGAGTTCCGGACCGACTTCAGCAGCTCGAGGACGAACCCCGAATAATCGAGGATCTTGTTCTCGACCGCCTTGTCATAGGTCGAGCCCTGCAGCAGGAACCGCGTCGCGGCATTCTCGAGGATGACCTGACCGGTGCCCCCGAACAGCATCAGGTCGTTCATCGACTGCAGAACGATACCGAACGAACCCTGATATTTGCGCGCGCGGCGGTAGCCCTGGCCGAACGCTTCGGCGAGTCGTGACAGATCCTGCCCTTCGGTCTTGGTCATGAACTGGGCGGCTTCGTCGCAGAGCACGAAACGCGGCCGGTCGCGGCCTGAGAGATACAGCTCCTGGGTGACCGCGTTCACCACCACCATGACGATGACGTTGAACAGGTCAGGCATGCTCTTCAGCCGTTCGAGCTCCAGCACGACGAACTCGTCGGCCGTGATGTCGAAGGTCGAAGGGCCGTTGAAGAAATGGCCGTAAGCGCCCTCGCTCGCGAAATCGCGCAGGTTGAAGGCCAATTCCCTCGAGACCGGTATCAGATGATCGACGCGGTCGAGATCCGATGCCGCGAACGCGGGATAGGCGCCGAGCCATGCACGGACCGCATCGATGCCCTCTTCGGAATGACCTTCATCGATCGTCCACTGGACAGCCGATTTCAGGAGATTCCATTCCGAGGTGGTGACACCCTTGCGGGTGGCGGCGTTCGCCATCTCGGCGACGATCGCGACCGCCATCGAGATCGCCGACTGCTTGTCTTCGCCGTCGAGCGCGAAGCCCATGTCGAACGGGTTGAGGACGAGCTTCTCCTCGCCGATGTCGATGTAACGACCCGAGCAGAGCGTGCAGAGCTTGCGATAGCTGCCGCCGATATCGATGATGCGAATGAGCGCATTCTGCGCATAATATTGCTGGCAGAGATTGTTGAGCAGGAAGCTCTTGCCGGCGCCGCTCTCCGCCGAGACGATGAAATTGTAATTGTTGATGCGCGGATCGAACAGGTCGAGCGTGACCAGTTGGCCCTTCCGGCCGGTGTAGAGGAGGGCAGGGCGCCCGCCACCGCGAAAGTCGGTCTGGATCGGCGCCATCAGCACCGCAGCCTTCACCGGCATCCGGAAATCGCGCTCGAGCATTCGCAAGGTGCGCCCGTCCGGGTACAGCCCGAACGGCAGGCTCATCGTGAGCAGGATCGGATTGAGATAGCTTTCCTCCTGCATCATGAAGGGCAGGGGTTCGCCTTCCCAAAGCCGCTTGGCGCGCGCCGCCATCTCCCGGGCATGGGCGCTGGTGCGACCGAACACCCAGACGGTCGGGATCACCCGCACGAATTTGGAGTTGCCGGCCTCGTCGAGGATCCAGCCGATCTCCTCGATCTGTTTGCTGACCTCGACCGCAAAGCTGCCGGCGGCCTTTTGCGCAGAGAGCACCTGGGCGCGTTTGTGGATCTCGAACTGCGAATGATCGAACAGGACGTTGAGCGTGTAGAGGAACGGCCCCCCGATCTGGTCGCTGTCCTCGGCCGAACCGCGCATGCCGCCCGTCAGGCGATTGGCCCGCTCGGCGGTGATCCGCCGCGCCGGCGACTTGGGCGTGAGGCAGCGCGCGACCTGGTTGCCGAGGAACAGCTCCGGACCCTCGAACAGCAGGTCGGGACCCGCGTCGATGATCTGCTTGCGGATCGGCGGCGCCGCCCCGGTTGCATCAGGGCTCGACGAGAAAACGCCGGGCGCGGCGGCGAACACACCGTTGAAGATCCGGCGATAGAAGGAGACGATCTCCTCCGGGGGCAGCCGGACGATGCCGAGCTTGGCGAGCTGCTCCTCGATCTGGCGGCGCAGATCGCTCCCCAGCGGACGCCTCGTCTTTACCGACAGGATGGTGCGAAAGTCCCTGATCGGTATGCCGTGCATCGCACGAAGGCCATGTGTCCCCGCCATCAGATAATCGGCGGTGCGCCTGGCCGATGCCTGGATCAGGGGATCGTCGCGGGTCTTGAGATCGAGAAACGCATCGAGCGCCGTCTCGATCAGCGGGTCGGCAAAACTGTGAAGCTGAAGGACCGTGCCATCGGGGAAGTGAATGTTGAGAAGCCCGAGCAGCGCCTGATGCACATGCGCAAACATGTAGGCGCTCGGCACGAGCTCCCAGCCATAGCCCCAACCATCGTCGATGCAGAGGAACGCCTCCTCATCCTCGTCCCATGCAACGAGCGGCAGGTAATCGGAGAAGCGATCGCGCGCGACGCTTTGCCGCAGCTGGGCAAAGCTCAGATCGCCGCCTGTTCGGGAGCCGCGCGCCTTCACTTGCTCTGATCCTTCGGCGCGGGCCCGAGCGTGCTCGAAGCCCTGGGCGTCGGCGCCAACGGACGCGCATTCATGGGCGCTGGCACCAGCGTGCGCGGGTCCCTGGCCGGCGGCGCCAGCGCCGTTGCGGAAATAGCCCCGTCAATCTCACGCTCCTGGACCTGACCCAGGACGGGCGCCTGGGTCGATGGCTGAACCGGATCGACCAGATAGTCGCCGACGACCCAGGCGGGCGTCTCGACGATCGAGAAGACGTAGCGCGGCATGTAGAGGCGGTCAGGCCGCTGACGGTCGGCATAAGGCAGGATCAGCGTGCGAACGGTGCGCGGCGGTTTGAGCATCGGCGTGACCGGTTGGTCGATCAGCCCCTGCAGCTCGCGATAGACGCTGTCCTTGTACCCGAGATAGGCACCCACCGGCGCGGCTGCGCCTTTGGCGGTCATGCCAGACATTGCCGGTGCAGCAGCCTGGCCGCGCAGCAGCTTCTTGTCGTTGGTGACTGCAGGGTCCGACCGGGACGGGCGGCCGGCGACCGCATCCTCATAGGCCTTCTCGGGATGCACGCACTGTCCATGGTCGCTGTTCTTGCAGCTATATTTTTCGGAGTAAGGTGACATCACCGAGCCGAGCGTCGCGCAGCCACCAAGGGCCGCGATCACCGGGATGAGAAGCAGTCGGTGACCGCGGATCGAGACCTTGCATGAAAGGGTTCTGGGCATCAGAATTTGCTCCCCGCCGATGGTTTGATTTCGAGCGTCACGCCCTCCTGGATGACGACGACCACGTCCTTCGCGGCGCCGACCTCGACGATCGGGCCGGCCTGGCGCGCGAGATCGAGATAGAAATCGGTCAGCTTGTCCGAAGATTTGGAAAGGCCGCCCGCTATGCCGGACTTGGCGGCATCGCCGGCATTAAGCGTCCTCACTGTGCCGAGCGCCGAGGTCGACGTATCACCAAAGCTATTCTCGACCGTCTGGGCGATGCCGCTGATGGTCCCTGCGATAAAAGTCCGGGCCAAGGCCGCGCCGGCGCGGGTGACGACCTTGCCCGACAGGCCCTTCTTGCCGTCGGTATCGACAAAGAAGCCCTTGACGCTCTGGTCGACGACCGAATGTTCGTCGAAGTCGACGCAGGAGAGCGTCACGAGCTGGATCTCGACGCGCTCCTTGGCGAGGCTGCCGGTCGCGTTGCCGATGACGAAACAACCGGACAGGTTCGCCTTGACGTCATTGGGGAGCACGGCTGGCGCCTGGACCCGCGCGATGATCGGCTCCGGGTTCGAGGTCGCGTCGTGGCTCGCCAAGGCGTCCACGCCCGTCAGCAGCCGCGCCTTCATGAAACCAGGCGGCAAATAGATCGTCCGAATCTTTTTTTTCGACTCGTCCGACGCCGCGGCCGCATCCTTGGGGACGACCGGCGATGTGGCGGCGCCGATTGCACCCACCACTTTTTCGACCGGCGGTGCCGGCGGAGCGGGAGGTCCCACCGGTGCGGATGGCGGGGCTGGCAAACTATTGTCGCCCGCCGCGCCCGAAGCACCGGATGGCGATGGCGGAAACTCCGGCGCGCCGCCGCCGGGAAGGGCTGGCGGCAATGGCGCGCCGTCGGCACCTGGTGCCGCGGGGCCGGTGCCTTGCAGCCCGATCGGTGTCTTGCCCTCCTCGATCGCCGTCACCCGGTCGCCGAGCATGGACTGGCCGTCCAGGACCTTTTTCAGATCGCCGCGCAGCTTCACCTCGAGGCTGTCGCCGCGAAGGCCCGCGCCCATATCAAGCTTGGAGGCCTCGGGCGCCGCAACAACCGGCTTGTCGGCGGTGCTCGCAGAATAGAGGCCGTAGCCAAGCACGCCGATCGCCGTGGCCACGCCGAATTGCTTCATGCGCAGTTTGCCCGTCGAACTCAGCGAATCCCAGCGCGCGCGCCAGTCGAGCAGCGCCGCACCCCGCGCTTCGTCACCGCCGTCATGGACCGCCTGGGCGGCTAGATGCGCCTGGAAAGGGCTCTGCTCACCAGGCCCAGCGGCATCCGGCGCGGTCTCTTCTGGTCTCTCGCTCATTGGACAGCTCCCCGGCGAATGATGATGAGCCGAGCGCTATCGCCAGCCTTCAGCGCGATACGATCGAGCGTGACCGCGAAGATGTTCGAGCCGAGCAACGACACCAGGAACTCGGGCTCGGCGAGGACAAGGTCGGCTGACGCCTGGACCAGATATTCGGATGCCGAGAGGCCAGCGCCTTCGATTGCAAACCGCCGGCGTTCATGGAGGCGCGCCGCGGGCAAGGTCGGCAGGACGATGTCGCCCGCGACCGGCGCTACTTCGGCGAAGCTTGCCGGCACGCGGTCCTGCAACATCGACAGCGTGATCGAAACGGCGCGCTCTTCTTCGACCAGCGGGCCGAGCAGATCCTGATTGGCACGGGCGCGCTGCGCGGTGCCGGAGGCCAGGATCACGGTCTGCGCCGGAATGTCCGACGGCTCGGTGTAAAGCGGGTAAATCGCCCCATTGCACGAAACGAAGAATTCGGAAGGCGTGGTCACATAGGTCCGCGTCGGCGTGCCTTCGCCGTCGATCTCCTTCACCAGAAACTTAATCCACGCGTCCGACCCGCCACGCTCAACCGCGATCGCCTTTTCGGCCGAGAACTTGACGTCCTCGATCTCGCCGCCCTGGCAGATGATGTGGTTGACGTCGCGATTGGACAGCCGGATCGAGGCGGTCTGATCGGGCAGCGCGGTAATCGCCTGGGCGAATGCCGGCGGTGCCGCGAAGATGAGGCCGGCCGTCAGCAGGCTCGCACGGCCGCGATTACCGAGTTTCGGCATCGAAATTCTCCTCATGCAGGGACGTCAGCCAGAAGCGGCCGTTGTCGATCGCGTAGCCAATCCGGAGATTGCCCCGGAACTTGCGGATCACACCGCCGATGACGCGGACCTTTTCGACCGGCACGACGATGTCGGTGCTCGTGGTCAGGACAGGCTGGTCTGGCCGAATATAGGTCGCGATCGACAGAGTCGGATTGTCCGAGAGCTCGTCGAGAATGGCGGTCAGGCTGTCGCGGATGCTGTTATAGGCCGAGGGGTGGACGATGCTCAGCAGTTCCTGGAACTGCGGATCGGCGGAATAGGCCGAATAGGTACCCGACAGGCTGACGATGTTTCGCGTCATCGTGCGTAGGTACGGCGCCGAGGGCGCATTTCCCGTCACATAGAGATCGCCGCCGGTGCCGAACGGCACGATGACCGTCCGCTGGTTCTGGTTCGAGGTGTAGATCAGCATGCCGAGCACAGCGGTGATGCCGAACAGGCCCGCGATCGCGAATTTGAGCAGCCGATTCTCTTCGAAGAGATTGGCGGAGCCCTGAAGATAGCGGTGGATGCCCCAGCTCGCCGGCTTGTCGGCGAGCGGATCCCAGTCCTTCGGGCGTGATTTGCGGAAAAGCGCCATGGCCGTTCTACTCGAAGAAGCGGGTCTGGGTCGGACCCGGATAATGACGGAAGCGAAGCAGCCCCCAGCGCCAGGCGAGGTGGGGGATGAACCCGCGCGGCTTGGTCCGCTTCCAGGGGATGAAAAGGAGAAGAGCGCCGATCAGCGTCCACCCGATCACGCCGCCAACGATGACGGCGACAAAGATCGTCGACATGACCAGGATGAATTCATCCGCGCCGAACCAGAGGATCTGGACCGGCAGATGAAGATACTGGGGCAGACGTTCGTCCAACGCTCTTCTCCTCCTGCTTCAAGACAGCCCGAAGAGCCCGGGTTGTCGTGTCCAGGCCTCTCGGCCCGGCTCGTGGGACGCGCGGGGACTTGATCGGCCCCGCGCGGCCGATCAGTTCAGACGACCATCCCGAAGGTTTGGAGGATGGTGTCCGCCTTGATGAGGCACACCGCGGCGACGATCGTCGGGATCCCGATCATGACGTTCGAGAACAGCCGCGACACGCCGAAGAGGAAGGCCGCGACGCCGGCGACGAACCCCATCGGGCCCTTGACGCCCTTGTTCACGACGATGTTGTAGATGTCGTAGCCAAGGTCTCCGGTCGCAGGCGCGGTGAACGCGTGCGCGCCGCCGCTCATTGTTGCGAACAAGACCAAAGGGACGCCGATATTCGCGACCCCGAACACATGCTTGCCGATTTTCCTGATCATTTTGCCACTCCGTTCGCTTGCGGAGCCGCCCGGGAAGATGCCTGCCGACACCGTGAGGACACGTTGGCGGCCGAGCGGCGTGGTGGACGGCTCCAGGGGAGCCACGGCCGTCGGCATTCCGGCCCGTATCGGTGGAGCCGAGGCGCTACGCCCGGACCGGCCCCCCGAACGGCCGCCAAGAAGGAAGGGCGCGCGCGTTCGCGCGCGACGATCGTCAGTGCTTCGCATCGGTCTTCGCCGAATGGTCCGCGAGAAATTGCTCAAGCTCACCCTGCTGGAAGCCCGAGACGAGCTTGCCGTCGATGATCAGCGTCGGCGTGCCGGTGATGCCGATCTTCTGAACGGCGATCGCATCGGCCTCGACCTTGGCATGGCCCGCTGCGCATTTGCGCAAGCTTGCCGGCTGCGCGCCGCCGTAGATCGCCTTGAACTCGGCCTCTTTGTCCGCCGAGCAGAGGATATGTTCGGATTTCGCCGCGGCCTGCGGGTGAATGCCGCTCACGAAATAAATGAGCCGCCGGACCGGCTTCCCCTCTGCTGCCTTGGCGATCCAGAACTTCTCGAGCGCGCGGCAATAGGGGCATTCGGGGTCGGTGAACTCGATCACCGTCGGCGCACCTTCGGGGCCGATGACGAGCGCCTTCGCGGGATCCAGTGCACCGAGCTTTTTCCGGGCGCTCGCATCCTGGGCCAACGCCGTGATGTTGACGCCATTCTTGTCGTAGACTGCGGCAAAGAGGATTTGCTCGCTCTCCGGCGCATAATAGATGATCCGTCCGCCCGCGGTCGCCTGATAGATGGGGCCCTTGACGGGTGCCGGTCCGAAGTCCTCGAACTTCAGGTTGGTGAAGGTCTGCTGCAGCTTCTGCTGCGCTTCCTCACTCGCGACGCTGAGCGGCGCCGGATCACCCTGTTTCGCGGTTTCCACCGATTGCGCGATCGCGCTCGGACCAAGCGTCATTGCGCAAGCGAACAGCGACAGGCGCCGAACCGCCCTGGACGTCGCGCCCCTCACGGGCGGGCACTCGCGATGCGACGCGTGCTGCACTCAAAGGCGTCACGGTCGATCTGCATCTGTACGCCGAGCGGCACGGCCGAGCGCGGCGGCGCCGCCGTGGGAGTCTCCGTCTTAGCCGCGATGGCGAAACCATCGGCCGTCGCGATGACCCGAACCTGCGGCGCCGGTGCGCTGACGGGCGCGGCAACTTGCCGGGGGCAGGCGCCAGCTGGCATAGTGATGAGCGCAAGCGAAACGCTGCCCAGGCTGTTCAAGACTATTCGTTTGGTCATCAGACACGCCTCCTCTGTCCGGGAATCGCGTCTGCGATGACCGGGGAACTTGATCGGGATCGGGCTGGGAGCGTTGAGTTGTCGAACGGTGCTCGCCGTCACCCCAAATCGGGATGACCGCGTCATGAAGTAAGTGATCGGCGTGCCGCAATAGGCAGGGCACCGCCGTGCCGGAGGCGGCAATCGCGGACCGCAATCGGCACATCCGTGCCGCAATTTGGGTCTCTAATCGTTCATGAAGTGCCCATTTGGGCTCAAATCTCGTCAAGCCATAAGGAGACAGGCACGAGTCGCAGGGAAGGGGAAGATGGAAAAGGCGGCCTCAAGGACCTACAAATTGCGACTATCGGAACAGGGAATCGACCTGTTCCTTGCGTGCCACTACCGCCTGGCGCAGCTCCTGCGCGACTTCATTCCTTACGGAGCGACCTTTTCCGTCGCGGTCGCGCTTCTCGAACGCATGGATGCCGATGACATCGCGGCCGAGCTCGAAACGCGCTCCTGCCTGCAATGCACGGGCGACAAGACCTGCTTTGTTGGATCTTCGGCGGAACTCACCGAGATCATGCATCTGGTGTGCGAACGCCTGGTCGCATCCGATCGATTTGCGCAGAGCCCACCGGTCGGCAAGCTTTACATCGTCGGTCTTGCTTCATTCAGAACAGCGGAAGATAAGGACTTGGTCGAGGCTTATCGCCGTATCGCCGGCGAAGGACCAAGACGGGCAAAGAAAAATTAACGACATCCAAGTTAGTTAAGCAAACGCACTTCGAGCGTTACCACCCTGGCCGTCTTCCAATTTGGGAACGATTGGATTTGACCGCGGGCATATTTAACACCAGTTTCCGCTCTGTCGAACTGTGCAAAGGGAGCTTTGAGCAACAGTCAGGGAGAACCTGCACGTGTCGCTTCAAAGCACATCCAGCATTGGAGATGCGACTGTCCTTGCGCAGATCAAGGTGATCTCGGGAAAGTGCATCGAAGAGCGGAGACGGAAAGAACGGAAGACGCAGGAGCAGCTCGCCTCCGATGTCGGCATCGGGGTGCGCTGGCTACGCGAGATCGAGTCGGGCAATCCGAAATCCTCAATCGAGGATCATCTTCGCTGCGCTTCCGGGGTGGGACTACCAGCCTCCTATTTCCTGATCCCGCTGATGTTCATGGATCACAAGATGGCATTTCCACGGCAATTGCTTCTCGATGACATGGCAGCGCTCGAGGAGCACTGCATCAGATGCATCGGCGACTATTATGTCGATTCGATCGCGAGCCGGCTGCGGCCAGCGGCTCCGCGTCCGTCAACTGACGACGAAGATTGAGGCCGCGCGGAACATGGCGCCCGAAGCGCTTACCTCCGAGCGGGTCTACGCCGGACTGCGTCGCGCAATCGTCGGCGGCTATTATGCTCCCGGAGCGCCGCTTGTCGTGCAGGCGATCTCCGAGGAATCCGGCACGAGCATTGCGCCCGTACGTGATGCCATTCACCGACTGGTAGGGGAGGGTCTGATCGAGGCACATCATGGCGGGGGCTTCCAGCTTCCCGTTCTCACGGAACAAGATCTCCGGGATCTGTATGTCTGGCATGGCCAGGTCTTACGTCTCGCGATCAAACATCGCTCAAGCCCCAGCATCAGCATCGACATGTCTTCTGCATTGGACGCTCTCGACCCGATGGATACACGCGCGATCACCGACGCAACGACGGAATTGTTCGGCCGTCTCGCAGCCGGCTCGCGCAACCGGCAACATGCGGCGACGATCGCGGCTGTGGCTGACAAGCTATATGCGACTCGATTACGCGAGTCGTCGATCAAGGACCGTGTGGGCGAACTTCGCGCGGTCTGGGTCGCGACCGCATCCGGTCGAGAATCGACCATCCGTGACGCCATCTGGGCCTATCATCGGCGGAGACTGCGCCGCGTTCCGGCTCTTATAAAATTGGGCAGCGGCACGACCGCAGCGCAAGAATTTGATTAGATTGACTCAACCTGTAGCGACATGAGCTTCATCTCCGGCCTGCCTTCGGCCACGCATATAAGCTCCCATATCGGTCACTTATAAAGTCTCGAATACGCTCCCCAGCCGGTAACATCCCGCCGCTGCAGTCCGCAGCGTGACAAGGAGTGTATCATGCAACGCGAAATCGAAACCGAGAATGACCTCTTCGACCTCGGATCCGTCGCGGTCGAGACCAAGGGGATCGTCGGCCTGTCGAAGGATCTGGACCAGTCGCCGCTCGGCGGCGCCGGCATCCTCGACGACTGAAGGCGGTCGGGGCATGCAGACTCTGCGTGCCCCGATCCCGATGTTGGCCGCTATGGCGTACGTGCTCGGACCGCATCTGCATTTCAGTGACGCTGGTGGCCACATCGTTTTTTTGAATGTCGCCACCGGCCGCTATTTCAGCATACCGCCAAGCTGGAATTCATCATTCCGCGCGGCCCTGGAGGACGATAAGCCGTCCGGCCAAGGAGATATCGCACATCAGAAACTGCTTGATGCAGGAATCCTGCGCGCAGGCGGCCAATGCAGAACGAGCCGACAACCCCAACTCTTCATCACGCCGCTCAAATCCTGGAACGCTGAGGCAAAGGTTCGTACGAGCGCCTTGCTTGCTTTGCATGTCCTGTGGCGACAGCACCGCGTGGCAGTCGCGCTTAGGCGATCCCGATTCCAAGATCTGATCAGCGAGTTGGCGGAAGAAGGCCCAAATAGTCGGTTATTGATTGAGGCTGACGTCGAGCATGGAATTCATCGACTTCGGTCGGCATTTGCCGTTGCCGATTTCGCGATCTCAACGGCCGATAAGTGCCTCATCCGATCGATAGCTTTCTTGCAGCTGCTGCGATCAACAGGCGTCGACGCCGTTCTCGTGATCGGCGTTACGGCTGCTCCATTCGCTGCTCATGCCTGGGTACAGCGTGGCGATTGTGTTCTGAATGATAGCCTTGATCGCGTTCGAACTTTCTCGCCGATCCTGGTCGTCTGATGGCTGCCCGATATCTAATCCTGCTCTCACGCTTGGCGGAACGCCCGGATGTAAAGAGTCGGATCACGAGACTCACGGGTATGCGCTCGGCCTTTGAAGGCCATCATATATCCGTTCTCACCGGGTCCGATTGTCCGCTCACTGCCCGCCGTGACGACAGAGGGATAGTCGTCGGAACTATCTTCGACAAAGCAACCTTCAGGCCGCTCGAAAGTGCGGCGTTGCCTGCCGATGAGCCTCTCGGCTGCATTCAATCTTACCTGATTGAAAAGTGCTGGGGCCGATATGTCTCAGTTGCGCAGGACGCCGATGGTACGGTCTCAGTCATGCGTGACCCGTCCGGTGGTCTCCCTGCGTATCACCTTCACGTTGGCGGGGATCACGCCATTGCATCGGACGTTGAAACTTTCGTAGCGGCTGGGCTTTTGCGAGCCGAGGTGGATTGGGACAACATCGGCTTCCAGTTTCGCTTCCCAAATCAGAGATCGCCGGCCACGGCGCTCAAGGGTGTGCGCGAACTTCTGCCAGGTTTCGGATTGGTTCTTGATGGCTCCGACATCGCCGAAAAGCCCTACTGGTCACCATGGGATTATATCGGCTCTCCCTCCGTTAATGTGACAGGCGACGTCGGTGAACGCTTACGCCGCACCGTCGATGGCTGCATCCAAGCACTGGCGATACCAAAGGGACGGATGCTGGTGGGCGTTTCCGGCGGCTTGGATTCTTCGATTATCGCCTCCGCCCTGGTGCGCGGCCATTGCCAGCCCGATGGCGTGACCGTTGCGACCGATCACCCCGCTGGGGATGAACGCGGCTTTGCGCGCGAAATGTGTGCTGCTGTGGGGCTACCACTCCATGAAGCAAAGCTCTCGATCGACCATGTGGATCTTCGACGGCCGAGTGCTCCTTCCATACCCCGTCCAATCGGTGAGCCCTTCCTGCAGAGCTTTGACCGTATCGTGCGGGAAATTGCCCGGGACGAGCGCATCGACAGTCTCTTCCGGGGCAATGGTGGCGACGCGGTTTTCTGCTTCATGCAGAACGCATCGCCGATCGTCGATCGTCTGGCTGCAGAGGGTTTGCACCCGGCTATCTGGCGCACCATACGAGACGTCTGCAAATTAACGGAAAGCAGCCTGGGCGCGGTTCTGCGCGCGGCATTGAAACGAGCTTGTGCAGGCCCCCGCTCATCAGGCGATCATCGCGACAATCGTTTCCTGGCGTCGGAAGCGGGATTCTCTTCGGCATATCCAGGCCATCCCTGGCTTGCCACGAGGCGGGCCGTTCCACCTGGGCGTGCCGCCCACGTTCAGTGGGTGGTTCGCGTTCAGCGATTTGCGGAAGGCTATGCTCCCAGCGCTTCTCTCGAGCTCATTTGTCCGTTGCAGGCGCAACCCATCGTCGAACACTGCCTGGGCATTCCAAGCTGGGAATGGGTGGCAGGCGGTATCAATCGTTCGGCGGTACGACGGGCTTATGCTGATGTGCTACCAGCCGCCACGCTCAAACGTACCGTCAAAGGGGGACCCGAGGCTTTTTGCATCGACCTGCTGGTCGCATATCGCGAGGTGGTCAGGGAAATGTTGATGGACGGACTACTTGCGCAAAATGGCATCCTAGACCGAGGTGCTGTCGAGCGTTGCCTTTCCTACGTCGGGCCGGCACGCGACAATGATCACCTCCGGTTGCTTGCGCTCGTCGACGCCGAGGCTTGGGCGCGACACTGGTCGACCGGAGCGGGAATTTTTGAAGGCGCAGGAGCCATCGGCGCGACGTGAAACATGCCCAATGAAATGCGCTGATCCGACGGTGTCGCGCCAGGGTTTCGTTCATCAGGCGGTGACCGCCGCGGCGCCTGATCCTTATCGCCAAGCCAAAGCTGAAACCATGCAAGGTTTCGCTCGTATACCGCCAGTCGGTGTACGGGTTGCCATTTAATATGATGCTCACCTGGGAACACATATAACGCGCTCGGGACATGGTGCTGTCTCAACGCGGCCAGGGTCTCCAGTGCGCCCAGATACTCGTCGTCGGAGAGCTGCATCAGGATCGGAGTTCTGATCCGGTTCGCATTGCGCGCGATCGAATAACAGTCCCAAAACGCTTCTCCCTCGTCGCCGCGCGCCGGATAACCGGAGCGCACATAGCTCTTTTCAGCTCCAGAGCCTGCCAGCGGAATGAGCGACCCCGGTTCCTCAAATGAGCTGCTGACGGCTGCAGCCGCAAACCAGGTGCTGTGCAAGAGGGCATATTGGATGGTTCGAGTGCCGTCGCTGAGGCCGGTTATGCCTATCCGCTTCGGGTCGACGACCCCTCGCCCCACAACGATGCGGATGCCCTGCTCCAGGGAGGAAAGGACGCTGCGAAGATCGGCCCATCCTTCCATATTCTTGCGCTCAAGCTCGTCACCGTCGCGGTTCGGCGACAGCCGTCCTACTTCGCGCGGACGCTCAAAGCTCAACACAGCGAAGCCGTTAGCGGCGAAAAGTTGGATCGGATATTCGTCGCCGGTGCCGCCGCGAAGAAATCCGCGGCTGTCATATTGCACGATGATCAGCGGATGGCGCTGGCCCGGTCGGTGCTCAGGAGGAAGGACGAGATCGCCAAACGTCTCAACGCCACGATCATTCCTCCATTTGAGACGCTCTATTTTGCCCAGCTCCAGCCCCGCAAACTCCGGATTGAGATCGATGATGGTTCCGATCCGATCATTATCATGCAGGCGCACTAGACGGCGCGGGTGCGCGGCGACATTTACGATGGCCGGTTCAGCGGCAACTATGATGGCCGGTAGGATCGGTTGTCTGGCCTGATCGCAGGGAGGGGCGGAGCCCCGACCGGAGAGCAGGCCAGACAACCGATGGCGATCTTTTCTCCCCTGGGCGGGAGTGCGGATCGGGCTGCGGCGAGCGGTGGTATCGGAACACTCATCGAACATTGAAGCGATGGGTTGCGATGCCGGGCCACCACCTTTCCGATCAGCAGGTATTTCTTTTCATGGTTGAACGTCGCCATCACACCCAGTCCGTTGCGGCCGCCAAGGCCGGTATTAGCGAGCGTAGCGCACGCCGGATCGAGAACGATCCGCGCTTGCCTTCCCAGAAGAAGCAGGGACGCCATTGGCGCACCCGCGCCGATCCTCTTGAGCCTTTCTGGCCCCGTATCGAGGAGTTGCTCAAGATCGACGGCATTCTCGCCGTCACCATCTTCGAGACGCTACAGGACGAGTTTGGCGAAGAGGCCGTTCCCGACAGGATCAGGCGCACGCTCGAACGTCGGATTGCCCGCTGGCGGGCGCTGCATGGCGAGGAGAAGGAGATATTCTTCCCGCAGCGCCACGAGAGCGGGCGGCAGGGCCTATCGGATTTCACGGTCTGCGACGACCTGAAGGTCACCATCACCGGCGAGCCTTTCGCCCACCGGCTCTATCATTTCCGCCTGGCCTGCAGTGGCTGGGAGCATGCCGCTGTCGTACTGGGGGGCGAGAGCTTTGCCGCCCTGTCCGAGCATCTGCAGGATGCGCTGTGGAAGCTGGGCGGCGTCCCGGTCGAGCACCGCAGCGATTCCCTGTCCGCTGCCTACAAGAACCTCGACGCCGATGCGCAGCGGGATTTCACCCGCAGCTACGACGACCTTTGCCGTCATTACGGCATGATCGCGACCCGCAACAACCGCGGCGAGGCCCACGAGAACGGCTCGATCGAAGGCCCTCATGGCCATCTCAAGCGACGCCTCGACCAAGCCCTGCGTCGCCGGGGCAGCCGGGACTTCGACAGCCTCGGCGCCTGGCGCGATTTTGTAGAAGCCGAAGTCGCCAAGCAGAACCGCCGCAAGGCCAGGCTCGTCGACGAGGAACGCCGCCTGCTGGGACGCCTGCCAGCACACCGCACCACAGACTTTGCCATGATCGCGGTTGATGTCAGCCGTAACGGCACCGTTCCTATCGACAGGGTCATCTATTCGGTCCCCTCCCGCCTGGTCGGTCGTCGGCTGCACGCCCATCTCTTCGATGACCGCATCGATCTATTCCTCGGCCCCGACAAGGTGATGACCACCCCACGGGTCCGTATGCCGCATCCCCAAAGAGGCCACCAGATCGATTTTCGCCACATGATCGCCAACCTGAGGCGCAAGCCCGGGGCATTGCGGAACCTGGTATACCGCGACGCCCTGTTCCCCGCCCACGCCTACAGGCGGGCATGGCAAGCCTTCGACGACCAGCTTGATGCCCACCAAGCCTGCCGTGACACCGTCGCCCTGCTCGATATCGCGGCAAGAGGAGATTGTGTCGACGCGCTGGCTCTGCGCATCGACGCGGCACTCGATGCTGGTCGTCTCCCCGATGTCACCGCGCTCAGGCAGGAGTTTCTTCCGACCCTTCGAGCCAGGCACGAGGTGACGATCCCACCACCGGATCCGCGCGGATATAACAGCCTGCTTACCAGCATGGAGTTGCGCTGATGACCCGGACCAAGGATCAAGCCGCAGCCGTGCTGCCCACCATGCTCAAGGCCCTGCGCCTGCCCAGCATCAACCGCAACTGGAAGCGGCTTACCGATACCGCCGATCGGGATGGATGGCCTGCTGTTCAACTGCTCGCCTCGCTTCTCGAGATCGAGATGGCCGAACGCACCACGCGGCGTATCCAGCGGCATCGGGACCAGTCCGGCCTGTCAGCAGGCAAGACCTTCGCCACCTTCGATTTCGACGCTGCCCCTGGTGTGCGCAAACCCCATCTGCTCTCGCTCGCAACAGGCGATGGTTGGATCGACAATGGGGGCAACCTGTTGTTCTTCGGACAGTCGGGCACCGGCAAGACGCACGCCATCTCGGCGATCAGCCATACGCTTATCGATACTGGGCGCCGGGTCCTGTTCTGCTCCACCACCGATATGGTCCAGAAACTTCAGGCTGCGCGCCGCGATCTCAGTCTGCCCTCCATGCTCGACAAACTCGACAAGTACGACCTCATCGTGCTCGACGATCTGTCCTATGTCCGCAAGGATCAGGTCGAGACCAGCGCCCTGTTCGAGCTCATCGCCCATCGCTACGAGCGCCATTCGATCGCGATCACCGCCAACCAGCCATTTTCCGCTTGGGACAACGTTTTTCCAGATCCCGCCATGAGTGTCGCCGCCATCGACCGCCTCGTTCACCACTCAACCATCATCGAGATGAACGGCGAGAGCTACCGAAAACGCTCCGCCATCAGTCGCATCGAACCAGCCAATAATCACCCAACCGGCCCGGCATCGGACCGGCCATCGTAATTGTCGCCAACCTCGCGTCCAGGGAGCATTCCGCATAAGGCATTGCGACACCAGGTAATTGTCGCCACCGTCAATTACTCCCGCAATGCCACAGCTGCCTTCACCACCGGCGCCAGCGACAATTACCAACATCCGGTTGCCCAAGGCCCGTTGCCACTACAAGGCTCGCGTGATACCCAAATCCCACCACTCGGTGCGGCCGCTTACCGGCCATCATAATTGACGCCAACCGGCCTCCGTAAATGTCGCCCTACAGCGCGGGTTCCCGGAGCTTTCGTGAAGGCAGATCAGATCGCTTCTTGCGGGCTGGCAATTGGCGAGCAAGTCATCGGTTAAAAACGTGCGACGTGGATTTCCATGCCCTGGGCGCCAGACATAAATGCCGAGCTGGCTCAGGCCCCAGCCTTCCCGTCGCATGAACCGTACCGTTTGTCCGTCATCCGCCCACCACACACCGACGATGTGCGTGCAGGCATCCGTCCGGCAGACGAATTCTGGTCCCTGCGCAATTCGTGCGTGCAACTCGGTCGTGGGAATATACTCATTGGCATCGCGGGCACGCGTCCAAGCCACGCTATCGCGACCGGTCGCCACGAGCATCGCGTGCGGTGGCCGCTTGGGATCGCTGGTTGGATCGACCAACTGACGTTCGAGCAACGTGGCCTGCCGGACGTTGCGCGACCCCAGATCAACGACGAAATAGGCCGCGTTTAAGGGAGAATAGGCAAACGGACGGCTGCTGGCCTTCGGTACAAACCGATCGTCGAAAAGATAACCGACTTGCGCTTCACGATCGAAGGCCCGCTCCGTGTCGCGCAAACCCGGCTTGGTAGAAAAGATGATCGATCCACCATCTTCGGACCAGGCCAGATCCTCAACATCGATTTCGGAAGTCGTCACAGCCTCGGCCGCGGACCCATCGGCACGCGCCCGCCAAACCTGGGTAATGCCATTCCGGCGTTTCAGGTAAGCGATCCACTCGCCATCTGGCGACCAATGAGGGGTGATCACCTTCGGAACTCCCGTCGGAAAATTGGCGATTCCAGTGCGGGTCAACGTCTCTCGTATCAACTCTCCGCCGGCGTCGACTTCGATGAGTTGAGGGCGGGCGCCTATCGTCGCGACATATAGCCCGAGGCAATATTGATTCGCCCGAGGATCGGCCCGCCGAATCTGGAAGGCCACCCTTGCGCCGTCGGGAGAGACGGCGATGGCGCTCACGCCATCGAGCGCCACGCTCGCCGGCCAGCCCACGTCACGAAGTCGGACCAAATCCATAGCGGTGGGTAAGCGTCGGTCAGCAGGACGAGCTGCCTCGCCCGACGGAGTGAGATCACGACAGCCTTCGATCGCCGCAGCGTGGGCCTCCTCGCCGCCGGCCATCGACAAAGTTACGAGGGCGGCAGGCAGCGCCCCTATGAGCAACCGCATCACAGATGCTTGGTGATGGACAGGCTGACGAAGCGACCGACGACCGAATAATTCGTTGAATCATAGCCGGGATAATAGGGAGCCGATGTCTTAATCCGATCGGGCTTGTCATTGAACAGATTCAGCGCCGAAAGGCTTATGGTGATACCGTCCACGGCCTTGGGACCAGAACGCGTCCGATAACCGAACGTAAGATCGAGCGTCTTCATCGATCCTACTGGGCGCGCTGGCACCGTGCGATTGTCTGTCAGCCCCCCGATGTAATTGCCGTACGCGGCCACAGAGATGGCATGTCGATCCCAGATCAGTCCGGTTCGGGCACGCCAGTGAGGGGGATTGAAGATGACCCCCGCAGCCGGAATGGGGGTGGCGCTCGGCGTCAATTGCTGTTCGCTATGAAGATAGCTGGCGGATCCCGTGAAGGTTAGATCGTTCTGCGCCGCCAATTCCAACCGATAATCGGCTGACACATCGACCCCCCTGAGAGCCTGACGTGCGATATTCAGATAACGGCTGTCGATGATCGCCACGACGTTCGCGGCGTTATAGGGTGCGCCGGTGAGATTCTCGACGCCCGCCTTTGATGCGTCAACAGCGCTGCCGACATCTGCCAGCGTCGGATCCAAATCAACCAAGGCCTGATAGACGGGGTTGGTGAGCAACCCCTCATAAGACGTGATCGGCTGCGAAATGCGGTTCCTGTATCGCACCTCAAATAGATTACCCTCGATCCTCAAGTTCGGAATGGCAGCGGGTCGCAGGTCAACCGATGCTGCCCAGGTGGATGCCCGCTCCGGCTTGAGATTGGGATTCCCCCCAACGAGGAAGAGCGCCGTAGCCGTTGCGGGATAGCTGGTACTTCCGAAATAACTCGCGGGAACCAGTTCGGCATCATATCCTACATATTGCTGGTATAACGTCGGCGTCTTGAACGAGCGACCCCAGGAAATCTTGAGCTCCAGGCCCTTCAGAGGAGCGTAAACCGCGCCGAGTTTGGGCGTCGCGACACTCGCCATTCCTGGATAGTTTTCGTAGCGGGCAGCGGCGCTGACCGAAAAATGATCGACGAAAGGTACTGCTTCATCGGGTGCGATGATCGGCGCGTATAGTTCGCCGAAAGCATAGTAGCTTCGCCGCGTCTTTGAGAATTGGACGGTAGGAACCGTACCAGTCGAACTCTCCGTCGCGAGGTTTGCGATCAGTTCGTTCCCGCGATAGCCGCCTCCCATGGCCAACCTCACATTGCCGCCTGGCAAATGCGCGAGACTCCCTTCGACGTTCATCTCAATCAGGGTCGATCGGTTACGATAGAATCCCACCGAGGCGAAGCTGAGTGCCCCCCCGCTGTAGAATCGCGAATTCACATCAGTCTTATCTTCACCATACGTGGCCAGCAGCGTCGCCGACCAGCCGGCCGGTAAAGTCCATGCAAGTTTTGGCGAGATCGCGTAAGACTGAACTGCAGGAGTTCTGTAATAGCCAAGATCTGTATAGTTGTTGCTAGCGAGTGGTTGAACCGTCGTGGAATGCCTTGAACTATAGAGCGCGTCCACACTTGCTGTGAGCCGCGAGCTTATATCCCAATATCCGCTGACAACAGCGCTGTGATGTCGTTGATAGGGAAGTAGAGTTGTGGAGGGGAAACTTCCATCAGTGTAACTACGCCGCCCCGCGTTGATGGGCGTGTCACGCTCGAAGTCGTAGCTGGCGATAAAACCAGCACGAGACCCGGTGGTGCCGGCTACAATGCTATATTCCTGTTGGCGATCCCCACCGTCGGTTGATGCGCCAAGACGGGCGGTCAGGCTGGCTCCATCAAAGCTCCGCTTCAGAATTACGTTGGCAACGCCAGCGACCGCATCCGATCCATAGATCGCCGAGGCGCCATCGGTGATGATCTCTACACGATCGACAGCAGCAAGAGGGATAGCAGAAATATCAATTGCTTGCTGCGCGCTGTTATATGCCAGCCGGTGCCCGTTCAGCAGCGTCAACGTCGCATCCTGGCCAAGGCCACGAAGGTTCAGACTAGACGCGGAACTGACGTTCTGATTGGTCTCACCAGTCACGCCGACGGTCACACCTGGGTTTTGCCCACCAGAAAAGCTTTGGGGCAAGCTGCGGGCAAAGTCGCCGAGATTAGTAAGGCCAGATTTGCGAATCTCCTCCTGGGTCTTCGTGATCGTTGGAGAAGATGGGAGGGCGCCCCGGATGCGTGTCCCGGTCACGACAATGTCGGTTACGGAGCCGCTTTGTACGTCGTCGGCCGCAATCCGCGGCTCCTCTCGCCCCCTGATATAGATCGTTCCTCCCGATATTTCGGCGCTGAGGCCGGTTCCGCGCAACAGCTGTGCCAACGCGTCATCTGGCGTGAAATGACCGTTCAGAGCCGGGGCTTTCTTTCCGCGAAGATCGTCGCTGATCGCTAAAAGTTCGAGTCCGGAAGCGCGCGCAACTTCGCGAAGCGCGGTCTTGAGATCCTGTGCGGCAATGTCATAATCGCGGGCGGGGCGCTCTTGCGCAAAGGCCGCCGTGCTCATCAGTAGCGTTGCTGCAACTACACCGCCATATAGCCCAATGCGATGATTCCGCCTCATTCCAATGCCCCCTTAGGTAGCCCCGCTGTC
>OFTY01000087.1_pt1 | contig 101750 bp, 76 predicted proteins | sample 1775061 | NCBI WGS metagenome assembly OFTY01 (sample SAMN08195773, study PRJEB24354) | sludge metagenome | isolation source: sludge from phenol fed wastewater aerobic bioreactor B | place: India: Nagpur | collected 2016-09-16 | reverse complement strand
ATACTATTTAACAGCCAACCTTCATTTTCCGGATTAAAAATTGGTTGGTCAGACTACTTTCCATTATCTTCAAAAATTGAAGTATGAGGTCGGAGGTCTGAAGTCAGAAATGCCCTGCCTTTGGACTTTCCAACGATCCCGGATACGAGCTTTCATACCTACGATCTCCGACCTCATGCTTCATTCCTTAAACTTCCGCCAATGGTGTTGAATTATGTCTGGATCGCTTTTTTCCTAATAGCTTTCGTAGTAGCTTTTATCCGCCTCCTGATGGGGGATACGGATGTTTTCAAAAGCCTGATGGACGGGGTCTTCGATTCGGCCCAGACCGGCGTTACCATTTCCATTGGCCTTATTGGAGTAATGAGCCTTTTCCTCGGCTTCCTGAATATTGGTGAGAAAGCAGGCGCCGTCAATTTCCTCTCCAGGATCGTAGGGCCTTTTTTCAATAAGCTGTTTCCGGAACTGCCCCGCAACCACCCGGCCATGGGACACATGATGATGAATTTCTCCGCCAATCTGCTCAACCTCGACAATGCCGCCACACCATTCGGCCTCAAATCGATGGCCAGCCTGCAGGAACTCAACCCCGATAAGGAAACGGCCTCCAATTCACAGATCATGTTCATGGTGCTGCACGCATCCGGACTGACCATCATACCTGTCAATATCATTGCACAACGCGCTATTCTCAAATCGGCCAATCCTACCGAAGTATTCATTCCATGTATCATCTGCACATTCGCCGCCACGATGGCCGCGATCTGTGTCACTGCCCTCTGGCAGAAATTCAATTTCAAACAGTGGAGGATGATCATTGTGGTTGGACTGGTCGGCTCGCTGCTCCTCGGAGGCATGGGGTATTTCCTGCGCTACCGCCTGAGCAATGAATCGGCCAATACTTTCACCAGGGTGGTGAGCAACGGAACCATCATGTTCTTCTTTGTGCTCATGATCCTGGGTGGCCTATGGAAAAGAGTACATGTGTTCGATGCCTTCATCGAAGGGGCCAAACAGGGATTTGAAGTAGCTGTGAAGATCATTCCTTACCTCGTGGGCATGTTGGTGGCCATCAGTGTGCTGCGCAATTGTGGCGTATTCGATTATATCATTACCGGCATGAAACATGTTTTCGGAATGTTCGGGACAGATACCCGCTTCGTGGATGCCATGCCTACAGCACTGATGCGGCCTTTCAGCGGAAGCGCTTCCAGGGCCATGATGATCGAATCGATGACCCGTTATGGCGCCGATTCATTCGTGGGCAGACTGAGCGCATTGTTCCAGGGCTCGGCCGATACTACTTTCTATATCGTGGCGCTGTATTTCGGCTCGGTAGGGATCAAGAAAACAAGGTATGCTATCCCTGCCTCCCTGCTGGCAGACCTGGTAGGGATCATCACCGCTATATTCATCGCCTATAACTGGCCATGGAGCCATAGTTGATGAACAGCCGCCTGACTTCCCGTACACCAAAGATCTGATCGGGCTATGCTCAAGAAATGGTTTTCCACTTTAGCTGCATTCGAAAAGGCGATCGTTTGCCTTTCGGTTGTATTCATCGTGATAGGGGTTGTTCGCTCAGCATCCTATGTAAACCGCTTTGGCGGCACTGATCTCAGGAGCAGGGTAGTAGGCGCCAGGTTATTGCACTCCGGTCATTCCCCCTATTTCTATAAATGGCAACCCGGCGATCCGGACAGGCTCGCAGACCCCTGTGCCCGTAAGTATGGTATCGACGCCAACCCGGTTACTGTTTCTCCGGGGTTCCTTTACTTTCAGTCGCTGTTCACCTGGATGCCCTATCGGGCCATTAAGATAAGCTGGGCCATCTTTCAATACCTGCTCTGCCTCTCCATCCTGGTATTCTTTCTTTCGATGAAGAACAGTACTACCCCGAACAAATTGTTTGCGTTGCTGATCGGGAGTATCTTCTTTTTATGTTCAGCGATCTGGTTCTATAATATCGAAGCCGGACAAGCCTATATCATCTTTGCATGGAGCCTATGCCTGCTTTACTGGTTGTATGCAAGAGGAAAAGGCGTTACTATATTCGCCGCAGGGGCCTTTTGTGCATTGGTTTGTTTCGTGCGACTGAATTTTATTTTGGTGGCCCTGCCCCTGGTGCTCACATTCGATAAGCGGTTTATCGGTGGCTTGTTATCGATGGGCGCCATATTATTGGCGCCTGTATGGCTTGACCTGGGCCTATGGAAAGAATATTATACCGCAATGGGCATGCATTTCAACATCGAAGTGCCCGGATCCATCATACTACAGGAACCTGTAACCTATCCCGCCATCATTGAAGGAGCCGATAATATAGCGGCATTCGAGGCGCCGGATGCAGGTGGATTTCCGACGCTGAAATACCTGTTCCTGAAACTTCACCTTCACTACCGCTACCTCTATACCTTATTATATGCCATCATTGCAGCGGTACTGCTGTACTATTTCAGGAAGAGTATCAGGCAGAAAGAACCCCGCACGCTACTGCTTATAGGATTCCTGCTCTACATCATATCGGAGTATTGTATGCCGGCCATGCGTATGGGCTACAATCTCGTTCAGTGGATATTCCCGGTATTATTCATATTGCAAAGCAGGCAGGTGACCAAATTTCAGATATTGCTGATGGTAACAGGTCTCTGCCTGGTGGTGAGCTTTCCTGTTTCCATGCGGTTCACCCATTCCGGAGGTGAAATGTTGATGATTTGGGCGCTGATCGATCATATTGCGAAGGGTAGCAGGCAAAGTAGCATTTGATCAGCACTAATTGTTATTGATGGAATTTGCATCTGTCAATAAAGACAAAGGACTATAATATTATTGATGCCATAGAGAGGCGTCCATATGAAGATGTGGAATACCCAAACAAACGGGCCTATACCTGGGTCATAAAAAAATGAAGAGAACGATCTTGGGAGAATGAGGGAAATTACAATTTTATTACCGATTATGAGTTCTATCTTAAGACGGTTCAGAAGCTGCAACACAATTCAGCGATGATGAACATCAAGGAGCTGAAAAAGATAATCCGCTCGCCCAATATGGAAGATATTAGCTGCAATCTTACGTCTCTTTACGAAGGATAATTGCACCTCATTAGCCGGATCACTTGCCTGGTGTATACAGATCTAAAAAAGACGGTGCCGAGAGGTTTAAAAAATCTACCAGGAAATGAGAAAAGATAACCCATCTCAAACTACCTGTTTTTTTGTATGTGATCGCCCACACGATACCGAAAACGAATGTTGATATCAGAACCGCTGGGTTTCTCATTATGACAGAATTTACCCCAAACGTTAAATGGTTGATAGAAAACAAAAAGGCAGTTACCCCTACAGATAGCCAATTATTCCATTTGGTGGTATAATCAGATAGTAGTCCTCTCCAGTAGAATTCTTCCAGCCAAGGGTTCACGAGTGCCAGCACAATCCAGGGTAACCAGATATTCCAGTCTGTCAGTAAGTCTTTATGCTTAAAAAAGATAGGTAGTGGTGTCAGCCCAAGTAACACAGTAAGAACATTCCAACCCCAATTTTTACCTGATGAATGAAGCCATTTTTTAATGAAGCCTTCTGTAGCATATCTTAAAATTAAAAATAAGAATAGGCCCCATTCTATTAATATAACAGGAATAAACGCCCATTTTTCCAGCATGTTTCCGAAAAAGTAGCCTGTAACAATATTTACCATGATGATTATTACAGGGGACAGCAATACAATTTTCCTTTTAGTCATTTGTAGTTAGTTTTAGGGTTTGTGGCTTAGGGCATATCACTCTCCATTTATATTCTTCAATCATGTGTAAGATAATCTTTTAATCAGATAATAATAAATGTTAGGTTGAATAGTGGCTATTACAACTGATGTGATGCCGCTTACACAAAAGCATATTTCCCCAGTCCGGTAATCACGCAGTCATTTCATCTCCTGATTGGCCTTCTTAACACAGAGTTTCCCCTTAGTTGTAGCTTTTTTATTACTTTTAAGCGCAAAGTTGTAAGGCCATTTATGAAGGTATCGTCTTTATACGACTCGAAGAATTTGTTTCATGAGCTTTCCGAAGGAGACGAGAGAGCCTTTCGCCGGATATTTGATGTATACAAAGAGCGGCTTCAGTACATCGCCCTTAAAATGCTGAAAGTGCCTGCTGTGGCTGAAGAAATCGTGCAGGATGTTTTCATGACTGTTTGGATCAATCAATCAAAATTCTCTACGATTGATGACCCTGAAGCCTACCTGTTTGTTATCACCTATAACCGGATTTACACACAACTGCGCAAAACGGCCAGGGAAAATAAATTGCTGCTCGAATTGATCAGGGTGCTCGGGGAGCAGCAGCTTTCAACAGAGGACATGGTCCTGGCCAACGAAACCAGGGCAATTATTGACGAAGCCATCGAATCCCTTCCTGATCAGCAAAAACTGGTCTTTAAGCTGAGCCGCCAGGACGGGATGACCCATGACCAGATTGCGCATGCGCTAAACATCTCACCCAACACAGTGAAGAATCATATTGTGCTGGCCCTGAAGCATATCCGTATGCATATCGGAGAAGTTGCCATAACGCTGGCAACGATTTTCTGGAACAGCACCCGGTAAAGTGAATTTTTTTTTGCAGGACTTAGTCCCCTTATTTCTTTTCAAACTCCTTGTACTTAACAGGCGACAGTCAAGTGCTTTCCTGTACACTATTACGAATCATACCATGCGGATTAATGATTTACTGGAACGGTTGGTTGACAATACAGCTTCTGAAGAAGATGTCCGGGAGTTGCTCACCCTATTGAATTCAGGTGATCAGAAAACACCAGTAAAAGAAAAGGTAGAGCAGCTTTGGAACGAATACAGGCCAGGTCATCCATTACCGGTAACCGACTGGGGAAAAATGTATGCAACAATTGTTGATACCCCTGTTATCAATAAATCTTCGAAAAGACGAATCAGTTTTGCAAAGGTAGCAGCAGCGGCTATTCTCCTCTATACAATTGGAATGGGAGCCTGGTTTTTCTATAGAAAAAATCCTGCTCCCGGCCCCATCGCGAAACAGCCACAGGAAATACGATTTAAAAATGATGTGCAACCGGGAAGCAATGGGGCCACATTAACACTGGCCAACGGACAGCAGATTATACTTGATAGTGCACATAATGGATTATTGACAACGCAGGGGAACACGGTTGTTATTAAACAGAACGATCAGTTAAGTTACCAGGCAGGCTCTGCAGAGACTGCCACGGTATCCTATAATACCATCACGACACCAAGGGGCCGGCAATACCCGAATTTGATTTTAGCCGATGGCAGTAAAGTGTGGCTGGATGCCGGTTCATCTATCCGGTTCCCGACAGCATTTACTGGCACGGAACGGAAAGTAGAGATAACAGGACAGGTTTGGTTTGATGTGGTGCACAATGATAAAATGCCTTTCAGGGTAATGGCGAACGGGATCGAGATCAATGATTTGGGTACCGTGTTCAATGTAAATGCATACGGTGATGAAGAAAAAACCAAAGTAACCTTGTTGAGTGGAACGATCCGTATTCAATCCATCACCATGAAACCCGGCGAGCAGGCGCAAATAACGAAAGACGGGAAAATCAACATTGCATCCGGGATAGATACAGATGAAGTAATGGCCTGGAAAAATGGAGTGTTTCAATGTGAAGGGGCAGATGTAGCCTCGGTCATGCGGCAAATCTCCCGCTGGTACGATGTGGATATTGTCTATGATCGACCCATTACGAAAAGGGTGAGCTTATTGAATGTGCCCCGAACGGTGACAATGACAAATATTTTGAAGATCATGGAAATGACAGGCAATGTAAGATTTGTGATTGAAGGTAAAAAAGTAACGGTGTTTTTGCTGTAAAAAATTCTTCCCGCATTAACGGGATAAGTTATGGTTGACCAAACAAAAACCGCCCCGACTGGAATTCGGAGCGGCAAATAAGTTCGGGTTAACCCAATTATAACAAGTCCGCAAGACTGCTTATTGTTTAACCCAAACTATAACAAAGTTATGCTTTTGAAAGCTCTTTGTACGTTCTGGTATTTATTACCGGCACTAACAACCAAAAAAACCTGCCTGCCGGTCAGGCAGGTGCTGCGACCTATGAGACTCACAGCGATCATACTACTTGCTACTGCTTTACAGGTCAGTGCCAGGAGCATTGGCCAAACCATTACTCTCTCGATGAAAGATGCACCGCTGGAAAAGGTATTTAAAGAAATACAAAAACAAAGCGGTTATGCTTTTGTGTATTTCAATGATGATCTGACCGGTACTAAGAAGGTGGATGTTCAGGTGAAAGCAGCTACCCTGGATGTAGTATTACAACTATGCCTGCAGGGCCAGCCGCTCACTTATTCGGTTGCCAATAAGATTGTGGTGATTAAAAAAGGGGCTACAATATCTATTATTAAAAGTAACGGATCTCCACCAATTGACGTGCACGGAGTAGTAAAAGACGAAAAGGGAAATGTAAGAGCAGGTGTGACAATTACTATAAAAGGGAGTAAAAATGCTACCTCTACGGATGATAACGGAGAATTCATTTTAAAAAATATTGACCCGGATGCGACGCTTGTTTTTTCCAGCGTCGGGACAGAAACTTATGAAGTGAAGGTGAATGGGCAGACAGATTTCACAATCAGTTTAAAAACGAAAATAGCAGCCCTCAGCCCTATATTGGTTCAAGTAAACACCGGGTATCAACAAATATCAAAAGAAAGGGCCACCGGTTCATTTGTTCATTTAAATAATGAGATTATTTCCCGCACTGTGAGTACGAATATCCTGGACAGGCTGGTAGGCATGAGCCTTGGATTGAACGGGAAATACCAGCAAGCGCCTTTGGGCCTCTCATACGACCCTGTTAATTCCAGGCATTTGTTTTTAACGGTCCGCGGTGTAAGTACCCTTTCATCCGCTGTGGGAACAGATCCGCTGGTGGTGCTGGATAATTTTCCTTATGAAGGTGATCTGAATAATATCAATCCCAACGATATAGAATCAGTCACCATTTTAAAGGATGCGGCCGCAGCATCTATCTGGGGTGCCAGGGCCGGTAATGGGGTCATTGTCCTCACTACCCAAAAAGGCAGTTTTAATCGCCGAATGGAAATATCGCTCAATTCCAGCGTATCGGTCATGGACAAGCCGGCTTTACGGGATAACCCTTTTTTTATAAGTGCTTCACACTACATTGAAATAGAAAGAACTTTATTTAACAGGAATTATTATAACGCAAGTATCAATAACAGAACAAGCTGGCCGTTTTTATCGCCGGTGATAGAGATTTTAACCCGTCAAAGGGCAGGACAGATTTCTGCTGCCGAGGCCGATGCACAAATTGCCCTGTTAAAAGAAAATGATATACGGGATGACCAGCTCAAATATGTTTACCAGCGGGCAGTCAACGTTCAAAACTCAATTGGAATAAGAGGCGGAACAGATAAGCTAACCTATTCTTTATCGGTAGGGTACGATAATAATAAAAGTACCTTGGTAAGAAATGGATTTAACCGCACTACAATCAATACGGTCAATGTGTATAAGCCGGTAAAAAACCTGGAAATTACTACTACCCTGAATTACAGCAGGAGCGAATCCATGTTAAATAATAATATTGTTCTGTACAGATACCCTTACGATAAATTTGCAGATGCTTTCGGAAACCCACTGCCTACTTATGGGGCCTATCGTGCTCCCTATATCGACAGCCTTCAGCGTTTAGGTTTTCAGAACTGGCAATATTTCCCGCTGGAGGAATTGAATAATGCGGATAACAAAATTACGACCAGTGACCTGCTGACCAGGATCGGGGTAAAATATAGGATAATCCCGGCAGTAAGTATTGAAATGAATTACCAAAACGAGACACAGCATATCATCAACAGGAACTACCAGAATGTAAATACTTTTTCTGTACGGGATCTGGTCAATCAATTTACACAATACAATGCCACCACCCATACCTTTACTTATAAAGTGCCGCTGGGAGGGATATTGAATCTTACCAATACAGATTATAATGCTGATAATTACAGGGCCCAGCTCGATTTCAATAAGAAGTTTACCGCTCTCCATGAGGTGACTGCTATTGCCGGGGCTGAGATCAGGCAGTTAAAAACAAGCAGCTACTCGGGAATTTCCTATGGTTATGACAATGAAACCGGAACAGCCAACAATGCACTTGATTTTTATAATCCATTGCCAAAGTATCCTACAGGTTCAGGAACGATCCCTTTTCGGGTAGGAAGTGTGCGAGGTGTAACGCTGCGCTATATCTCTTATTTCGTGAACGCAGCCTATACTTATCATCAGCGGTACACGGTTTCTGTAAGTGGCAGAAAAGACGGATCAAATATTTTTGGTGTTAACTCCAACGACAGGGTTACACCCTTATGGTCTTCCGGAGCTGCCTGGGATATCTCACAGGAGAAGTTTTACCATTCCGGGTTTTTACCTTATTTAAAACTAAGGGCAACCTATGGCTATAATGGAAATGTGTATAACGGCACTGCTTACGTGACCGGTTATTATACTTCGACCAGCTTAACGGGTGCCCAGACCATCGGTGGATTAACGCCGCCAAACCCGGATTTGAAATGGGAAAGAGTAAGAACTGTCAATTTCGGGGTTGACTTTTCTGTAAAGAAAAATATTATCTCAGGTTCTGTAGAAATCTATCAGAAAGATGGATTGGACCTGATCGAAACATTACCCCTCGCCGGGTCTACAGGATTTACGTCGTTTACCGGCAATGCGGCTTCGACAAGGACAAGGGGCCTGGAACTTTTATTGAACAGTAAAAACCTGGATGGCCCGCTTACCTGGAATACAACATTCCTGTTTAATAGCCTTCGCGACAAAATAACAAGATATGATATAGAAAGGACATCGGGAAGCATTCAATCGGCTGGCGGAGTTGTTGGCAAGCCGGTAAATAGTATATATAGTTATAGATGGGCGGGACTGGATCCTGTCAATGGCGACCCACAGGGCTATTCGAACGGTAAAATAAGTAAGGACTATTCAGGTATTATCAACAACTATAACCCTGATAGCCTGGTGTTTCATGGTTCAACCTCCCCAACTGTTTTTGGATCGCTCCGAAATGACCTGGGTTTTAAAGGATTCACACTATCATTCAACATTATCTATAAATTGGGATATTATTTTCGCCGGTATTCGACCAGTCTAAATTATACGGATATTGTTAATTCAGGTTTAAGCAGTTTTAGCATCAACTCCGACTATGCGAAGCGCTGGCAGAATCCGGGTGATGAAGGATATACTAATGTTCCCTCTGTGTTGTATCCGTCTAATTCCGTCCGCAATACTTTCTATCAATATTCATCTGTACTTGTAACAAGAGGTGACCATATCCGTCTGCAAGATATCCGTTTGGATTATGATATAAAAAATGTATTTGCCAAAAACCTGTTTAAATCATTCAGGATTTATTGTTTGCTTAGTAATGTGGGCGTATTGTGGCGGGCCAATAAATTCGATGTTGACCCCGATGCCTATAGCCCCTCATTTGGAGTAAATCCAGCTCCTCTTACAATTAACCTCGGTTTAAATGCAACTTTTTAAAAATAGCGCAATGAAACAGCTTATCATTATATCGTTACTATTTATCTCTTCCCTGGTTATTGGTTCCTGTAAGAAGCAGGATGATTTTCTCAACGTGAAGCGCAATAAAAGCGATGTAAGGCCCTCCACCCTGAAAGATATGCAGGCCATATTGGATGACCCGGATTTTATGAATTACCGATTTCCGAATATTGGAAATGCGGCATCTGATAATGCGTATTTAACGGATGCTAATCTTGGGATATTAGATCCGGTTGGTGCCAGCGCTTATTTATTTGAGAGTGGGGATTTTTACCGAGGCACAGGTAGCTTAAATTCGGTAGACTGGGATTATCCTTATTCGGTAATAGAGCATGCCAATATTGTGTTGGATGGTCTGGAGAAAATTTCCCATACAGTTTCCAATCAATCTCAATACAATAATGTAAAGGGATCAGCTCTTTTTTACCGTTCTTTTATGTTCTATTCTTTGGCACAGCTATTTTGTAAACTGTATGATGGAACCACCTCCAATGGTGACCTAGGAATAGTGCTGAGACTAACTTCTGATGTAAATGCAAGGTCTGTCCGTTCAACAGTGCAACAGACTTATGACCGGATAGTCGCCGATATAAAGGAGGCTGTACATTTATTACCTATAACGCCTGATTTTCCGATGCGACCAGGTCAGGCGGCAGCCAATGCGTTACTGGCCAAAGTGTACCTGTCAATGGGGGATTACGCGAACGCCGCCATTTACGCCGGGAACTCACTCAATCAATTTAATATCCTGCTGGATTATAACAGCAACCTGATTTCATCGCAGGACAATCCTTTTCCACCTTACCCGAATAACCCGGAGGTGAGCTTTTATGGTTTTGGTACAGGAGAAGGGGGATTGTTTTGTTTTCCGGGTTTTTATATTGCCAATGTTGATACAGTACTATATAATTCTTATGATGATAATGATCTAAGAAAATCTTTATTTTACTCATTCCAGGGGTCCGGCAATATTTTCTTACGCGGGGGCTATGGAATTGATAAATACCAGAGTTATCATTTTAGCGGCATTGCAACTGACGAAGTGTACCTGATTCGTGCTGAATCTTACGTAAGAACCGGAAATATTCCTGGCGCTTTGGCTGATTTAAACACACTGCTGCAAAAAAGGTATAGGAGTGGAACATTCTCTCCCATTACTATCAATGATCCGGATTTATTACTGGCAAAAATATTGATGGAGCGCAGAAAAGAATTGCCCTTTACAGGCCAGTCGAGATTTGAAGATTTACGTCGTTTGAACAAAGACCCGCGGTTTGCCGTGATCCTCAAAAGAATGAATAATGGAGCCACTTATACATTGCCGCCCAACGACCCGCGATATGTTTTTCCCATACCCGATTTGGAAATTCAATTGAGCGGTATCCAACAAAATACAAGATAACTAATACTCTATACGCTATGTTGAAATATTATAAATATTTAGTGATTCTTTTTACCTGTTCGGTATCCGTGGTAGCAGTCAATAGCCAGGTAAGTAATCATATAAAAGATAACACCCTCCGGGTAAGCATATCTATTGATGATGCAAAACCTTCTGACACATTATTTCTAAATCTATACTCTTACTTCTATCCTCTTGAAGATAGAATTGTCTGTGCCACACTGGATGAGAATAGATTGTACAAGTTCAATGTCCCTGTAAATAGTACCTATGGTTATTGGGAAATAAAAAAACTGGTTCCGATTCCTGCAAATGATACAGATCATGGTATGGGAAACAGGTTTAGAGGATTGTCTTCTACTTATTATTGGGAAGCCGGAGATGATATAAAAATAGTTATGAATAGAAAACAGGAATCAAAGGATGCCTGGACTGAAAAAGAAGATTATAATTTTTTTGTTTCAGGAAAGGGTTCATTAAAATACGACCTTCAAAAAAGGATAGAACCCCTTTTAAACGGTATTGATAAAGATCCCATGTTTAATTCAAAGTTCGAATATCATAATATTCACTCAGGCTCTTATGCCAGGATTCTGGCTATTTTGGATAGTAACAGGGCTGGTTTGACTGTTTCAGGCTACAATGTTTTAAAAGCAAATGCCGCTTTTTGGAATAATGGCCAGTTTTATGCATTTGATTTTTTTTACAATAAACAGCGAAAATATCCGGCTAAAGCGAAGGAATTTTTGAATGCTTTGAAAAAACAAGTGAATAGCATCTTATATCCTGTGCGGGATATACCTGGGCAATATATATGCAGGTCCTGGGCGGCCTGTTTTTATTTTACAAATGCTATAGGAGCTGTTTGTAATATCGAACAGAATAAAATAGTATTATTAGGCTTAGCAAATGATAGCGTGTATTCTGTTTTAAAACGGAGATTTAAGGGTAAGCTAAGAGATCAACTGATAACTTTTTATTTGCTGATATCGCAGAGGCCTGCAGATACGGATCGGATTATAGGGGATGCTTTGCGAACAGTAAAAACAGATTATTGTCTTCAAAAATTAAAATCAATTGCTGACACACAATCCCCCGGAAAAAAAGTCTTTGAATTTAGCCTGGCAGATTCAACAGGTCAACTGTATTCACCGGGTAATTTTAAAAGCAGAGTAGTCTTTGTTGATTTTTGGTATACAGGCTGTGGAGCTTGTTCACAATTTTATAAAACAGTAATCTCGGGGATAGAAAATAAGTATAAAGATAATAAGAACATTGTCTTTGTTACTGTATCAATAGATGTAAAAGATTATCTATGGAAAAGGTCGCTTAGGGGCGGACAATATACAGGCACTGAAAGTATCAATCTATTTACAAACGGCCAGGGTGACATGAGCCCATTGATAGAATATTATAATATAAAAGGCTATCCCATGGCCATGCTCCTGGATAAAGAAGGCCGGATATTCAGGTTTAATACAGCGGATTTATACGAACAGACCTCTCTTGATAACGCAATTAATCATCTGCTGAATAATTAGCTGTAAACAGAAAGATCACTATCTGCTTGTTTTTGAAGCTATGGCCGCGAAAGACAAAGCGAAGATCAACCAGGTCCTGGAGGAGCTTTTGACCCCAAAAGTGCACAAAGCAAGAAATAATGCCTGAATACCAGGAGATCGATCTGTTCTCTATGCCGAAATAAGAACCTGTAATATCATAAATAAGAGGCTGCTCTTTTATCAGAGCCAGCCTCTTTGTTTTCTCATGAAACCGTGGAGAGTTGCTGGTCTATCCCGGTAGTTTGAACGATGACCTGAAAGAATTTACAGGTTCAGCAGGAACGATATATATGGTTTTCGCGTATCGGTCATGTCTTTATATCCCAGTGCAAATATCGTATATACACGCCTGTTGGTAATAGTGCTGCCATTGGAATAAGGTGTACCTATCGTAAGCGTGGTGCTGCCTGCAGGCCGCAGGGTCCAGTTCTTGGTGGCGGCAGGCAATGGCATGGTGAACTCGGCACTTTTCAGGTAATCTACATTCGGGGCCACGATCGTAGCATCGTAGTAAAGATCGACAGGGCCTGCATTGGGGATGAGGTTCACGAATTTATAACGGATATAACCCGAATCGGGGCGGGCATTGTTATCGCTCAGCATCACCGATTTGGTATTCGCTGTGGTATCCGTGATGTGCAGGGTCTGGTATTTGCCTCCTTCCACCGTAATATCCGTTTCAAACAACTTGATGGAATCCACGCCGATATTGGCCCCTTTCTGCGGGATCACTACTGAAAATTTATGGGCGCCTGGATTAACGACCATATAATCGGCCGTAGAACCCCCACCGGTATTATAACCACCGCCGGGGAAAGGCGTGCGGCTCGTGATCGGGTTGCTCACGCGGTTGCCGTCGAGCGCCAGGTACACGGTAGGGTTGGATTGATAAGAGGAAACGAAATTGATCTTCAACAAGGCTTTATCGGGCGATATAACATCGAACTCGCCATACTTTATTTCATTTTTATCGCATGCCGTGATCAGCATGACGGTAGAAAATAAGATGGCGGCCGGTATGAATAGTTTGTACATAATACTTGATTTTGTGATGATCTATTCTGGTTTGGTGAACCACAGTTCATAGGTGTTGTAATCAGGATTCAACGCACTCCATTTGGCCAGTTCATCCCTGTTCCACACATATTCCGAATTGAAGCGTGGCCTTACACGTTGGGCGACATAGCCTTTATTGGTTGGGAAGAGATCATCGAGCTGGTAGAAATAAAGTCTTTTGAAAATGGAGGTATCGTACTTGTACTTGCGAAGATCGCACCATTGTTCAACGCCGGCCCATCCCCATTGGGCGATATATTTCTGCGACATGATATCGGAGAGCTTGAGGTCGCCCGCTGTCTGCGCTACTTCCGAACTGTTCTTATAAGCTGTGATCTCGGTATTCGAGATCTTCGTGGCGGTGGCGGGAATGCCATAGGTATTCACGAAATCCATGTGGCCATCGATACCTTTCAGATACGCTCCGTATGCTTCAGGTAATTTGCCCTGTGCAAACAATGCTTCTGCTTTGGCGAATTGCAGTTGCGCATATCCCATGAGCGGATAGCGGCCTTTATCGGTGAAAAGATATTTGCCTGGATAGGGAGCTGCCACAGCGCCCCATACATGCGGTACGCGTTTTGTGGTCTGTGGATCGCCTTTGGTGGGCACCACGCCACGATAAACGCCATCCGGGTTGGCAGCGATCATGCGGCTGAGGCGGGGATCAACAGATGTAGTGGGGCTGGCAGGAGGGGTACCGCGAACGCCACCGGTGAGCAGGTCTACGATGGGTTGAGCTACGCGGCCCGTATACCGGGGCACCACATTCGAAGCAGTAGGGTTGATGAGATTGAAGGTGGGGCCAAACACATTACCATCCGATGAGGCACTGGCGGCAAAAAAGACGGTGGCGTCTTCCGAAGAATTGGCGAATGAAAGGTCTACATACTTCACGACACTATCGGCATACCCACTCGTGAATTTAGATTTATTGCGGAGGTGGCTGTATTGTTGTGCCAGCAGCCCGTACACGAATTTCATCCATTTGCCACGATCGCCTTTGTATATCTGGTCGCCGGAGGTGCCGCTCAGCATGCCTTCGTAGCTGATCGCATCGGGCCGGCCGAAGCAGGCGATCGCTGAATCGCACCACTGGCGTACGCGTGCGTATACATCGGGCTGGTCCTGGTAATTGAAGAAGAGGCGGGTGGTATCGAAGGCCTGATCGAGGATGATGGGACCATGATAGTCAGTGGCGAGTTGGAAAGCCCAGGCTTTGATGGCATAGCCGATACCAGCATAAGTCCATTTGGCATTTTTCCGGCCATCGGCAATCAATGCCTCGAGGTTGAGGCCCATGTTCACGTACAACATGCGCCAGATCACGCCGCCATTGTCATTGGCAGGTTCATAGCCATGCTGCTCCCACACATTGGCGGCTGCAGGACTGCCCCAATATTGCAGGTATTTGAAGATATACATATAATCATTGGCCGTGCCGTTCGCCATCTGGTATTCGATGGGAGAGAGCAATACTTCGGCGGTGGCGATCTGTGGGTTGACCGGGTCCGTATTGACATCGAGCCATTTTTTACAACTGCTGATACCGATGATCAGCATTGATATGATGAGGAGGGATGATATTCGTTTCATAAAAGCGTTCATTTCTAGCTTGTGAATGATTAGAGTTTTAGACGCAATCCGAAGTTCACGCCCAGCGGGCGTCCCATATTGCCGATATCGATACCATAACCGCCTAAACCGCCGGTGGCAGGTGTGGTGCCGTTGCTATCGGGGTCGATCCCTGAGTAATTCGTGATGAGCAACACATCGGTGGCGGTGACGAACACGCCCAGGTCCTTGATGAATTTGGTGCGCGCCAGCATCGTTTTGGGGAAAGTGTATTGCAACGTGATATCCCGCACCCTCAACGCGCTGATGTTCTTTTCCACGAATTGTTCCGGGGCAACGCCATTGGTAGTGGAGGTATAGAAAGATGTATTGTTATAAGGCGTTACGGCAATGGTGTTCACCGTTGGATGATCTGTATTTTCCAGACCGTCTCTCAACACACCTTTGATCACGCGGGGCACTTCCCGGTCGAGGGTCTTGGTGCTGAGACCAGTTGTGTATAAAGTATACTGGGTGGCATTGTACACATCACCGCCCCTGCGGAGGTCGACGAGGAAGGAAAGGAACCAGCTTTTATAAGTGAACTTGTTCACGAAGCCCATGAGGAAATCGGGCGTTCTGTCGCCGATCACCGGGAACTCCGCATCGCTTTTGAGAATGGGAAGGCCATTGGTAGGACTGATCAGGATATCGCCCTTATCATTCTTGGCATTCACCCAACCGCCGATAGCGCCGGTGCTGGAACCGGGATATACGGAACCGCGAACCCCGTTCTGGAGCCAGGTATCCGAGTTGTAGTATTCCGGCAGTTCTTCCGCCACTTTACCTACTGTTCCGCGGTTGAGGGTGAAGTTGACGGTTACATTCCATCCAAAATTCTTGTTTTGTATAGGGGCTCCTGTCAACTGCACTTCAACCCCTTTATTGATCACTTCTCCGCCATTGAAATACTTGCTCACAAAGCCGGTGCCATAGCTGAGCCTGGGCTGGATGATCTGGTCCTTGGCATGCATGCGGTACCAGGTGAAATCGATACCGAGGCGGTTGTTCAGGAACTGCATTTCGAACCCTGTCTCGAAGTTCTCTGAGAACTCTGCTACCAGCCTGTCATTGCCACCGTTTACTATATCGTACGCGAAACCGCCTCCGGTAGAGCCTTGCGGCAGGAGCCTGGGCTGGATAACATAGGATGCCCTTGGGCCTTTACCTGTTTTGCCCCAGGATGCCCTGAGCTTACCAGAAGACAACCATGGATAATCTTTCTGGATGGAAGGCAGCTCAGTAAAATTGAACGTAAGGCCAAGGCCCGGATAGAAAAAGTATGGGTTATTGGGCATGAAGCGCGACGTGGCATCCTCACGGCCAGTAAGCGTCAGATAAAGGAGCTGCTGGTATCCCAGTACTGCCTGGCCAAAAACGCCCATCTCACGATAACGTATAACCGTATTCTTGGTACGCTGCGTGGTAGGGAGGGTATTATTGATACTGTAAAAATTGGGATCATACATTTTTTCTCCCAATTGGGCGAAGGTGTTGCTGTTATTATCACTGAAGTTGCCGCCTATGATCAGGGTGCCATTGAACTTACCTACCTTCTTGACCATAGTGGCATTCAGTGATCCGTTGATGATCTTGTTGGTGGTTTGATAGGTTTCGATTCGACCGCCCGTGGGTGTACCTGATGAGCCCGATCCCTTATACGATTGCGTATGGTATACGAGGATACCACTGGTATTGGCGATATCGGCGCCGAGTGTTCCTGTAACGGTGAGCCAGTTGGTTGGTTTGAGCGTTATAGTCGAGTTACCGAGCAAGCGGTTGACTTTATCTTCATTGATATTCTTATACACATCCCAGAACGGGTTATCCGTTTCGCCGTAGATATCGCTGGTATTCAGCACACGGTTCCCATAAGGATCTATCCAGTTGTTGATATCATATCTCGAAGGGAAGGTAAGGAGCGCCATCAGGTAACCTCTGTCGCCTTTGTTGGCCTTGCGGTTGAAGGTATTGATATAATTCAGTGATGTGGTCACACTGAGGATCGGGTTGATGGTAGCAGTTCCCGAAAGCCTGGAAGAATACCTGGTGTACTGCGTGTTGGGAATGGTACCTGCATTGTCTGAAAATTCATTCGACCATCGATAGGAGAAACCTGAATTACCACCTTCCAGCGCCAGGTTGTGTTTATGGTTGAAACCGGTCTTGAAAAAGGCGTCGATATTATCGTAGATCTTCATGCCATCGGCGTATTTGGGGCCGAAGTAGTTCCGGGTGGAACCGCTATAGATACCGTTGCTCACACCCTGGCTGTAGACCTGCTGCACTTCCGGGAAATTGAGCTGTTTCTCGAAGCGGAAGGAATTGTTATAGGTAACGGCGCCTTGCCCGGATTTTGCTTTTTTGGTAGTGATCACGATAGCGCCGCCGGCGCCGAGATTACCATACAGGGCGGTTGCTTCGGGCCCTTTCAGGATCGTGTATGTTTCAATGTCCGCAGGATTGATATCGAGGGCCCTGTTGGAGAAATCCTGGTCGCGGTTATTGCGATTGCCCACGAGGTTAGCCCCGGTCATGATCGAATTGTCGATGGGGAGACCATCGATAACGATGAGGGCCGAGTTATCGCCATCCAGTGAAACGATACCACGCAAAATGATCTGGGAGGAAGCGCCCGGGTTACCTGAAGTAGCGTTGACCAGCAGGCCCGGAACGCGACCGGCGAGGCCGCCGATAAAGCTTTCGCGCTGGGTATTGCTCACATCCTCACCGGATACGATGGGTGTGGAGTAGGCCAGGCTCTTTTTGTTGCGGTTGATATTGTAGGCTGTTACCACCACTTCACCCATTTGTTTATCGGTGGCCTGCATGGTAACATTGATCACCGGCTTGTCGCCTACAGTGATGTCCTGTGAGGCATAGCCCACATAGGTGAAAGTAAGGACCTGACCTTTGGCTGCCGCAATCGAGTAGAAGCCGGCATTGTTGGTCTGGGCCGATTTTTTAGTGGTCTTATTGATGACAGTGACCCCTGCCAGTGGGGACTTGTCCGCAGTCAGAACGGTACCGCCTACCGTTCTTTCCTGGGAATAGGAGGCGTTGCATAGTAATAGAAAGAACATTACCAGCAACCAGAGATTTTGTCTCATAGCGAGTTGTTTTGGTCGTTGATGTATTAGATGAGATAGTAAAAAAAGCTTTGTTCTACAAAACCTCTATTCCTGCATCTCTATATGGTTTTAACAAAGGATCATCGGATGGCAATTCAGTGATCAGTGTATGGATCTTGTTGATGTCATCGATGTGAATGGGCTGCAGTGAATTGATCTTCTCCGCAATGGTGAGGCAAACCACTTTCTGCGCCGATTCGATCATTGCCTTTTTCAATTGTACTACATCCCAGTCGTTATCGGTGATGCCATGTTTGATATCGATGGCATTGATGCCGAGGAAGCAGAGGTCTGCGCGAATGCGCCTGATCTGGGCGATCGCTTCGGCGCCCACCGTGATCTTGGAATTCTTGGATACTTTATCACCGATCAATATCACATCGATAGAAGGGTGGTGCATGTATTCGAGTACGGCAGGGATACTGCCCGATATAAAGGTCGCTTTCAATTGAGGAGGTAATGCCCTTGCCAGCTCGATAATGGTAGTGCCACCGGTGGTAAGCACGAACATACCGTCTTCAATAAGCGCAGCGGCTTTCTGTGCGATCACTTTCTTGTGGTCGTGCGAATACACATCATTGGAAGGATAATAAACCTGGGAGAAGGAATGCGATAAAGCGCCTCCATGCACTTTGATCAGCTTGCCTTCATCGGCGAGTTCCTGCAAGTCTCTGCGGATTGTATCTTCCGAGACATTGATCTCCAGGCTTAGGCCAGAGGACAGCACCTTGTTGTGAAGGTTTACCTGGTGCAGGATATAGGCTTGTCTTTCCTTTTTAAGCATAATTGTTAGCCGGTTACGTTTCAAAATAAAGTAAATTCCTGCACAAAACCGCAAGTTATTTTAAATATATTGGCAAAAACAGCATTAAATTTTGGTGATTCCTTGAAATATTGCGGCTATTTTCCGGTTTGTAACAGATTCTGGCCGTTATTTTTTCGGGATCGGCGCAATATCGTGCAAAATTTTTATTTGAGGGTGAAGCGTATGGAGACGGCAAATGCATCCGGAACAAAATTGATCCTGGGTGTGATATCGAGTTCCGGCTTCCAGTCGGCCGATAAATTGATCGGCACATTCGGGAATTTATAATCGAGGCCGATGATGCCTGTTGGCCCGAGGTAGGTGTTCTTATCCTGCCAGCCCACATAAAAACCACCGCCATAAAACCATTTGAGCCCCGGTGTGGAGAAAGGCTGATAGATCTCCAATAGTGCGCCCATACCAAAGCGGCTTCCGAATGAGACCAGTCCTTCCACGGCACTTCTTTCCGTTACGAAATATTTTCCCGTTACAGAGCTGTTCAGGGTGGGAGTGGAATTGCTCAAACGCAAACCTATCCCGAACCGGTAGTCCTGTGCATGGGCTGTTGCGGCAATGCAAAACAAGACTACTGCCAGCGGCAGGGTTTTCGTGATCCTTCGCATATTTTCAGTTTATGCTGAGAAAACGAAAATGGTGCCAACAGAGTACTAAGTAAGCGTTAAAGTGGGGCTAATTCCCGAAGAGTTCATACTTTGTTTTCGGTCTGCGTGCTTCCCGCCATTTGAAGCTCCGCAGGAACCTGTCCTGCTCGGTGGCTTCCTTGAAGGGGATCATAGTGCCGGAGGGTTCACTGATGACGACCACCCTGTCCAGTTCTTTATGTTTGAACCGCAGGTCGATGATATCGCCTGCCACCTTGTTCACACCTACAAAAGCGCTGTCCTCATCCTGTACATAATAAATGCTTTCCGCATTTCCCTTGGCCCGCATGTAGTCTATATTCCCTTCCACGAAATAGGCGGTGATCCTGTTCCCCTTCAACTGGTTGTAGAGGTCTTTCCCGATCTTGTTCACGGCCAGCGCATTTTCAAATACGTATACCCGGTGGGGTTGCTTGTTTTTGGTATACATATATATGGTATCTCCCGTGATCTGGTTTTCGCCCGACCATACCACAGGGTCGGTGAAGAGTCGAAAAACGGAATCTACTCCTGTATAATACAAACTATCGCACACGGCCTGCATGGAATCGGAGAAGATACGTACATGATGGAAGGCTTTGAAATACCGGTTGGCGCTGTCATTGCCGGGGCCGGGGGCCGGCGCCTGGCTGACCACCGTGATGCCTTTGAGCGTGTCTTCACTGCCGGCCGATGAATCCCTGTGGAAATGTTGCACGCCGAGCCTCCCGGAGAAAAGGGTATCGGCTGCCACGTAGATGGAATCCTTATCCTGTTTTATGATCATGAGAGGGCTCTGCGTGGCGAAGAAGCTGCCGTCTTCGCGGCGTGATTCGATATAATTGGCCAGCACGGAAACGCCCTGTGCGCTGTCGATGTGCACGGCATTGCCCGAAAGTTTGGTGATGCCTGTTTTGTCGTCCGTTACCACACTGTTGGCGATGGTCCGGGTCCTTGCTTTCTTGTCTTCTATGATTGGTCTTAACCCGAACTCCGCTTTCTTGTTTTTCAGGTCATAATATCCTTCGCTGGTGGTGATATTCCTTTTGGCGCTGTCCTCTATAAAGGTCTTCGTGATAAAGGTGGCTAACTCCGAAGTGGTATTGTAGAGCAATGAATCCGTCTTCAGGTTGTACTGCGGGTCGACCAGCACTACATTCTTTTTGAAATACACATCTTTCAGTTCTCCATAATAAGTACCTTCCTTGCTGGTGAGCACCGTATTCCCATTCACCACACGGCCGCCATTGTAATAATCCCCGATCTTCTGATTGGCGTCATAGCGGAGACTGTCGGTATACAGGCTGATCTTTTTATCGGTAAGATGTACTTTATTCCTCAGATAAGCCACGCGTGAATCCACATGGTAGAGGAGGTATTGAGAATAGGTATGAATGCTGTCGGCATCATTGATATGTACGTTGCCGAATGCCTCCACGATCTTCGACTGCTTATTGTAGATGGCGCTGTCGCAATAGAACTGGGTATTGGCTTGTTTGAGATGCACTTTACCCACCATGGTCTGTACCTCCGTGAGGGAATCTTTCCTCTCCGAGCGGAATTTATCGGAATATATCCAGTCGACCAGCTTACTGCCGGTATCAGCCGGAGTCGGTGGCAATTTGCCTTGTGAGAAAGTATGGAAAGAAGCCAGGATGAGCAATATGAACAGGTATGGATACCGTTTCATTTTATGGCTTTCCTTGTTTCGTGGAATCATACATCGGTTGCATCAAAGGTCCGCTTTTATCTTTTCTGCCGAATACCGAAATATTCACATAACGTTTGGGGTGCATTCGCAGATCGTCGAGCAAGGTAGTCAAACTGCGATTGGTCTGCCTGAGCTCATCGTACAATTGGCGATCATTTAACAGGAGCCCGAGGGTATTGTTCTTTTCAGTGGTTTTACCGAGTGTGCTTTCCAGTTTGGTGAGGACGTTCTTCAATGATTCCACAGATTCCTGGATTTTGGCATTGGCGAGCTGACCGGTCGCTTTTTCCATATTGTTGACTGTAGCCGTGATCTTGTCGTTGCTTTTGGCGAGATTGCCTGTCACCGCTTCCACGTTGTTCAACGATTTGGCGAGTGTGCCTGTCTGTGCGTTCAGCAATTGTTCGAGTGATTTGCTGGTACGGGCCAGGTTGGCGATAACGCTCTGGAGATTGCCTTTCGTGTTGGGGTCGATAACGGAATTGATATTCTGGATCAGTGTATCGAGGGAGATCAATGTCTTGTTCACATTAGCGAGGGCAGGGTCGATACTTGCCTGGATTTTATCTGCCAGCCCTTTTGTTTGCTGTGATTGAAGCGTATCGCCATCTTTCACCATTTCTGCGCTATTACCCAGTTTGATCTTGAGGGTGGTAGTGCCCAAAAGGTCGCTACTGACGGTTGCCAGGGAGTTAGTGGGGATATTGATGTTCTTGCTGAGGGTGATGGCTACAATGACACCGGAGAGGTTGGCATCTTTTTCTTCCAGGCTGGCCACTTTGCCTACCTGGAGGCCATTGATGGAAACGGGGTTCGAAACCGACAATCCTTCCACGGAAGGAAATATTGCATAGATCCTGTTCTTATGTGCGCTGAGGTCTTTGCCTTTCAGAAAATTAAATCCCAGTATCAGCACTGCTATCGCGATGGCTGTGAGTGATCCTACCTTGGTTTCGTTAGAAATTTTCATGCGAATGATTTTGTCCTTTTCCAAAGCCTGGTAGCTGATACCTTCGCCTGGGCCATTGTTCGCCATCCATGCTGTGGTCACTTGCCCGGTCCTTCACTGAAAAGGTGATTTAGAAAGCAATATGCGCTTTTTTCTGCTATTAAATTGATACTATGGACAAAAATATGATAATTGTCTGAACCATGATTTATTGGATTTATGGGATTGTGAGGAAAGGTCGTTGTAAGTTGAAAATGGTGAATGAAAACAATGAAAATACTTTTGCCGGACCCAAACGGGCTTTAAGCAGGTACAAGTGAATTCCTGATCAGCGGCGAATTTTCCTTACAATCCCATAAATCCAATAAATCATGGTTCAGACAATTCAGTTTTTTTCAAACGATGCCTTGTACCGTTTGATGGCCTTGAGTACCTGTGAAGCGAGTTCTTCCTGTCCTTTCTTGTTGTTGAGGTAGTCTTCATCCTTACGATTCGAGACGAAGCCTGTCTCGATAAGGATGCTGGGCATGGCCGTTGCCTGCAGGATCCAGATCCCTTCATTGTTGCGTTGCTTTACGCCTCTGCTATGGCGTCCGCCTTTTACAAATTCTTCCTCTACCATATTGGCGAGCATCAGGCTTTTATCGAAAAAGCGTTTTGTCCACAGTAATGATTTGGCTTTGAACTCCGGATCATTGAGATCTGGTCGGTATTCCGTGGAATCGGTCTCATCTTCCGACATACGCTCCGATACGAATTCTCCTTTCGATTCCGTGCGGTCGGCGGCCCAGATATAGGTTTCCGTACCATAGGCGGGATTTTCGGAATAGTAGGTCTTATACTTCGGCACACTGCGCGTATGCTTTTTCTTCTTCTTGCCTGTGCCTGTGTAATACACTTCCTTTTTATATCCTACCACCTTGCGGTGCTCGAGTGGCCGTACAGAGTTGGCATGGATGGCAAGATAGAGGTCTCCCTTATGTTCATTGGCCATTTCGGCACGGTAGCGGTTGTCGACAAATACATCCGTAGTGCGTGTATACACCACCTTTACGCCGGGCATTTCTGCTTCGATCATTTTCCCCAGCTTCAGGGCAATGGCAAGGCAGACATTCTTTTCATAAGAATATTTTCCCTTTGCGCCAATGGCCCTGCCGCCGTGGCCTGCATCTACGATTATTGTTTTGATGCCCGTTTTCTGCCTTTTTGGAACAGGCTTGTGATGGAAGGAACTGAATGTGGTGGCCAGTGATACGATCAGCAGGCTAAAAAAAATCTTGTTCTTCATGCGCGGCGAGACTTTTAAAAGGATTTGGGTTTCGGTTGTTCGGTAGTGTCAGTGGAAGTGCTGCCGGTATTCCTGGGCGCTTCCAGACTGGCCTTGTACCTGACCAGCGCTTCAAGGATACTGGCTACGATCTCTTCCTGGCCTTTTTCGCTGGTGATATATTGTTCTTCTTCGGTATGAGTGATAAATCCTGTCTCGATGAGTACGCTGGGCATGCCTGTAGCCTGTAGCACCCAGATGCCTTTTTCATTCCTTTGCTTTACGCCCCGGCTTTCACGTCCGCCCTTCACGAATTCCTCTTCCACCATGGTCGCCAGCAAAAGGCTTTTGGCGAAATACTTCTTCTCATACAACTGGGCGCGGATGCGGGCTTCGGGTGAATGCAGGTCGAGCACATTGGAACTATCCTCGATGAATTCACCGCCTTCTTCCTTGGTCTGGTTGATGGATTCGCCTTTGAACCCGCCGCGGTCGGCGGCCCAGATATAAGTTTCGGTACCGTGTTGCCAGTTCTTCACCCAATAGGATTCATAGATGGGGTCGCGTACGGTCTTCTTTCTTTTCTTCTTGCCTTTCCCTACGTATACTGTTTTATTCTTATACCCGATCACGCGTTTGGCATACCAGCCGCCTGCTTTCACACCTGCTGCGTTGCAGTGGATGCTCACGAAGAGATCGCCTTTGGCTTCATTGGCCATTCTTGCGCGATAGCGCAATGATTCCTGGATATTCGTGAAACCGCCGGCCAGTACATCGGTATTACGGGTGTAGATCACTTTTACATCAGGCATGGCTGCCTGTACGGCCTTGCCAAGTTTCATGGCGATCGACAAGGCAACTTTGGATTCGGTGGAGGTCTGACCTTCTGCACCCGGGTCCACACCACCATGACCGGCATCGATGATGATAGTGCCCAATACCGGCTTCTGTACAGGCACATCAATACGTTTACCGGTGAATGATACCAATGATACGAGCCCACCGATGAAAAGTACTGTATAAAAGATTCTAACGATCATGTTACCAGACTGTTTAATTCCTGAAACCTTCACATCTTCTTAATGCTTTAATAGCTTATTTTTGCCCACCACTGCATTATGGATAACGGACGCAAAAATAGTTTAAAACATGGTTCCCGATGGATTTTATTCGTATCAGTTTTGCTATTAACGTTCAAGCTGTCTGCGAATTACACATCCAATAAATTTTTTTGCAATTCATTAACGGCTTTCCAGGACACCAGCCGGCCCGTCAAAAAAAACGATACGCTCCCCAAAACAAAGGACACCACCATTACAAAGACGGATACATTCAGTGTAAAGTTGTCGAAGGACACACTGGACGCGCCTGTCCATTACAGCGCCTCCGATTCGATGGTACTGGAAGTGAAGACTAAAAAGATCATCCTGTACAGTAAGGCCAATGTGAAGCAGAAGGACATAGACCTGACGGCCGACAGCATCGAGGTAGACCAACCCAGCAAGCTCGTAATAGCCTCCTTCCGGCGTGATACGGCCGGGAATATGATCGGCCGGCCGAAGATGGTGCAGGGCGACAACAAGATGGAGGCCGATGTGATCCGTTATAATTTCGAGACCCAGAAAGGGCTTACCCAAAGCACCATGACCCAACAGGGGGAAATGTATGTGCAGGCTGAAAAAATGAAGAAGATCTCCCCGACGGAATACTTTGGTTTCCGCGGCCAGATCACCACCTGTAATCTCGATACTCCCCACTTTGCCTTTCGGGTAAAGAAAATGAAGATGGTGACCCAGAAACTGGCCGTAACGGGCCCGATCCATCCCGAGTTCGAAGGGGTACCTGTGCCCATCTACCTGCCATTCGGGTTTTTCCCCATCTCCCAGGGCCGGCATTCCGGGCTGTTGCCGCCTCAATTCACGGCCAGTGATCAATTCGGGCTTGGACTGGAAGGGTTGGGCTATTATAAAGTGGTCAACGATAACTGGGATGTCACCACCCGAACGAACCTTTATTCTTATGGGGGATGGAGCCTTTTCGTTACACCCACTTACCGCAAAAGGTACAAGTACAACGGTTCGCTCAATCTCTCGATCCAGAACTCCCGGATACTGAGCAATATCGCCAAACAGGAATTTACTTCTACCCAAACGTTCAACATCAACTGGAGCCATTCCGTGGACAACCGCGCCAGGCCGGGCACCAGTTTCTCGGCGAATGTGAATGCCGGTTCTACCAAATACAATCAATACATTTATAATAACCCGACCGCGAATTTCTCCAACCAGCTCAGTTCTTCGATCACTTATTCCAAGACCTGGGGCAACCGGTTCAACCTTACAGCCAGTGCCAACCACAACCAGAACAACAATACCACGCTCATCAATATGAACCTGCCCAACGTAGCGTTCACGGTTAATACTTTTTATCCTTTGCAGCCAAAGGATATGGCAGGCACCCCCAAATGGTACCAGAAACTGGGGATCGGGATGAACACGAATTTTGCCAACCAGATCAGTGTGTATGAAAGGGATTTCAGTGTGCGCAAGATCCTCGACACGATGCAATGGGGCGCTCAGAATTCCATACCCATTCAATTTACCCTCCCTTCGCTGGGACCCCTCCAGATCGCACCGGGTGTGAGCTATGCACAGAAATTTTATTCCCGCCGTATTCACAGGGAATACAATCCGGCCGATAATAAAGTGGATACTACCCAGCAGCGCGGTTTCTACATGGCGCATGATGTTTCATTCAGCGTTGCATTCAATACAGCCATCTATGGTATGTTCGATAAGTTCGGGAAGAACAGCCGGCTCCAGGCCATCCGCCATGTGATCAGGCCCAGTATTTCACTTAGCTATAAGCCCGACCTGGCGGCGCAGGACCATTACTCGGCCGTCGTTGACAGCACCGGGCGAAAAATGCGCTTCTCCTATTATGATGGTAGTATCTTCGGCCCCTTCTCGGAAGGGGTATTCGGCGGTCTGTCGTTCGGCATCGATAACAACCTCGAAGGAAAAGTGAAGTCCAAAAAAGATACGGCCAATGGTGGCATCAAGAAGATCCGCCTCATCGATGGTTTCGGGTTCAACAGCGCCTATAACCTCGTGGCCGATTCTTTCAAACTATCTCCTTTCAATTTATATGTGCGCAGCACTTTATTCGAGAAGATCAATATCACGGCAGGGGCTATCCTCGATCCATACCAGTTAGACAGTAACGGTTACCGGATCGATAAATATGCCTGGAAAGGTGGTAAGTTCTCGTTGGGCCGCATCACGAGCGGAACGATCGCCGTTTCGACCAGCTTCCAGAGCAAGCCCAAGGATGAGAAAAAAGCGCAGGCAGAAAAGGAAGCCACGAAAGACCTCCCTCCTTTGACGGCCGAGGAGCAGATGGCGCAGTTGGCCTATGCCAGGCGTAACCCGGCTGAATTTGCGGACTTCAACATTCCCTGGTCGTTGAACATGTCTTTCTCTTTCAGCTTTGCCCGGAACTTCCGGCCCGACTATAAAGGGTTTGAAACGATCACCAATGCGAATGTCAGCCTGAATGGGGATTTCAACCTGACCCCCAAGTGGAAGATCGGGGCCAATACCTATTACGATTTCAAAACATCTTCCATTCAATCACTCACCATGTCGCTCTCACGGGAGATGCACTGCTGGCAGATGTCCATCAACGTTACCCCGGTGGGAATTTTCCGCACGTTTAATATTACCATCAATCCCAAATCGGGCATTCTCCGCGATCTGCGGATCAACCGTACCCGTTATTTCTACGGGCAATGATCTTGTGGTGGTCTTTGTGCCTTCGGGCCTTCGTGGCAATAAAGGAATATATTTACGAACTTTCAACCCAGGATACAATCACTTTCCGGAACTATTGGCCACAAAATAATCTTCCATGACCTTATAAACCCTTTGCTTCAGTGATTCCGTGGTTTCTCCGGGCTGCATTTCAACGGGTGGAAGGAAATGAATGGCAAGCCTGTGCGGCATAAGGTAAAAGGGCTTGCCGGCAGGCAGCACTTTGGCGGTATTGAAAATAATACCGGGCATGATCGGTTTACCGGTATCGACAGCCAGCCTGAAAGCCCCGTCATGAAAGGATTTCAGCGGCTGCCCGGTCTTATTGCGTGTGCCTTCAGGGTAGATGCAGATATGCAAACCCATCGTCAGCACTTCCTTCATCTTACCATAACTTTCTTTACGGCTTTGATCGCTTTTACGGTCGACCAGCACACTGCCGGTGCGATAGAGCATACCGAATACCGGGATCTTTGCCATCTCGATCTTGGCGATCGTTTTGTTGCCACCGGGGATCGAAGGGGAAGAGATGGGAACATCCATCAATGAATTGTGGTTACAGACAACGATATAGTTCCGACCGGATGCAAAATGCCTGCGTCCGCGTATCGTCAATGGACAACCGATCAAAGGCAGGTAGACGCCCATCCATATCCTGGCAAACCTGATAAAGCGGATATTCCGTGCAGGGTCGGGAGCAGGGTAGCAGAAGAGGAGAAATGGTACCATGAACAGGAGCATCGTGATCACGAAGATCAGGATAGCCCAGCAAGCAAAGATCCTGGCAGCAATATTTTTGATAATTCGGAACATGGGTTAAAGATAATACAATACAATATGTTTGTAGTTTGTTGTTGGTCGTTTGTGGTTCTTTCAGTGTAACACCCAGAGAAAATAATTTATTGCGGGTTTTCTGGTTGATAGAAACTGTGAAAGATTGATCGATCCGCTGCAACGACAAACGACCAACAACAAACTACGAACATTTTAAATTCTCCAATCGATCGGATCGATACCATTCTTGACCAGGAACTGATTGGTCTTTGAAAAATGTTTACAGCCGAAGAAGCCGGCATCTGCTGAATAAGGAGAGGGGTGTGCGGCTTTCAATACAAGGTGATGGCGGGTTTCATCGATCAGCTCTTGTTTTTCCTGCGCGAATTTTCCCCAAAGGATGAACACGATATTTTCTTTGGTATCTGATATCTTTTTGATCACGGCATTGGTGAAAGTGGCCCATCCGATCTTTGAATGGCTCATGGGTTCCCCGGCGCGGACGGTGAGCGAGGCATTGAGCAACAACACACCTTGTTCCGCCCATTTCGTGAGGTTACCATGTTCGGGCACCGGAACACCGAGGTCTGTGTTGAGCTCTTTGAAGATATTGACGAGCGAAGGTGGAGGCTTTACACCATCGGCCACGGAAAAACAGAGGCCATGCGCCTGTCCACGGCCGTGATAAGGATCCTGTCCGAGAAGTACTACTTTCACCTTATCGAAGGGGGTAAGATTGAAGGCATTGAAGATCTGTTGGCCGGGCGGGTAGATCGTTTTGCCCGTCATTCTTTCTGTACGTAAAAATGTAACGATCTCTGCGAAATAAGGTTTATTGAATTCTTCTTTGAGGGCTTCTTTCCATGTACTGTCTATTTTTACATCCATGCCGGCAATATTTGGGTAAAAGTATTATTTTCTACGTCTTTCAGAAAGAATACAGTCTTTGATCTGAATATGATGTAGAGAAATAATTCAGGGTGCATCAATAATTGCCGGAAGTTTTACATGTATTATTTTCTCGAAAGGAGAGCTACCTTGTTCCCTTCCGTATCAAGGAAAGTGCCTATATAACCAATCGCTTTGCTTATAAATGTTTTTGGGGTCAGTACTTTACCTCCTTCCCGGTCGACCCGCGATAATTCATCATTCAGATCATTGGTCAGGGAGCTCAGGTAGACGAGCACTCCGTCGTTGCCGGGTTTGGCCCAGGAAGACTGGTCGATCAATGCGCCTCCCGCACCGACCTTATCTTCCTGCATGGGGAACCAGGCCATTTCCACTTTGCCGGTAGGGTAGTTGAGGGTATTGCGCGACAGGGATACCCTGAAAACGGATTCGTAGAATTTTATGGCCCTTTCCATGATCAGAACGGGGATTTCAAACCAGAGAACAGGATTGTCTTTCATAAACAAGGTGTTGAACATAATATCTATGCAAACCAGGTGCCAGGGGAACTGTCTCCCCGGAAGATGGCATACCAGTCAAAAAATCTGTTGTCCCCAACCTGAAGATTTGTTACTTTTGCCGCGCAATAATAGGTCCGGTAGCTCAGTTGGATAGAGCAACTGCCTTCAAACTAGGAGCCTTATAAAGGAAATCAACTTTATAAGTGGATGCCACTATATCGGTGAAGCCTTCTTGCGGAAGCAAATGGTAATACCGAGGAAACTTGAAAAAGCCTGGGGGATAAGTTTTGGTAATCGAAACCATTATCATGATTTATCACCATACAAAAAACAAGGGCGATTTAGGTGTTTTGAAGGTTAAACTAGACTTGAGGAAATTCAACAAGTCTATTTGTTTAAGGGTAAAAGCATCTTTGAATCAGCAGCAACGACGAATAAAATTTGCTGATGATTTCAACAAGGTTCCGTAGAGACTACACGTGGCACACCTGAAATGGTGAAGATATAGTCCAGACCACAAATCCTGCACAAAAAGTCAGGAGCAGGGAAACCTGTAGTTGGTAAGCTAAGCAGTAGGTCATTGGTTCGAATCCAATCCGGATCACACAGTATTTCAAACCCGCGCTGGTCGCGGGTTCTGTATTTTTATCTCATTTATATGGACTATTTCTAATTCATTTTTTCTAATTCCCTATATATTCAGGTTCAAATCCAATCCGGGATGTTTACATAACTACGTCAGTTCAAAAATTTCCTTGTAAACCTGTTGCATATGCAATATTTCCTCATCAGTTAATTTCGAGAACTGCGATCTCCTGCGTTTCGGAAATTCACCTTTATTCTGATGCAAAAAAATAAGCATCAGATTGATATCCTTATCCGGCATATCAACAATATTCTGCAAAGCTTTTTTGGCTTCATCATAGCGTTGCAGAAAGGAGAATTCTGCAGGCATATCTTCCATGATAGTTGCGTGTATAGTTTCCAGGAGATATACACATTGGTTTGTCAAATCAGGATAGCGATAATATCCTTCTACATCTGCCAGATTTGTCATGCTTATCTCTCCAGACTGGTTTTTATCATATTTGGCACGAAACATTAATGGGGCTGAGTATCTCTCCAGCACATCGTCATAATCTTTCAGATTGCCAAGCATGTGAGCTGAAACAGGCACTATCTGTCCATGAGGCACCATCCCTCCTTGTACAAGAATATCATGAATGAGAAACCGGTGAAGCCTGCCATTTCCATCTTCAAACGGGTGGATAAATACAAAACCAAATGATATAACGGCTGCTCTGATGCTGGTAGCCGCGGCGTCTGATTTGAGCCAGCATTCCTGAAGCCCATTCATTAAGGAGTACACCAGAGATGGAGGTGGACAAATATAATGGATCAGCTCCTGGTAATTGGGCAATAGCTCTCCGACATAATTCTGGAAATCCCTGAAATCTTTGGCAGCGTAACGAGGATCAACAATTGCATTTTGTAAATCGATCAGCTTTTGCTTACTCAGCATTGTAGCCTGATCTTCACTGCCCGCTTTCATCAATAAGGTTATGAATTTATCCATTCTATCCGGTGACGGTTGCTCCTTTTCAATTTCATAAGAAGATCTGGTCTCCTTGTTATAGAGATATCTAATTACTCTAGTGAAAATATCTTCCGGATACTCACGGCGGATTTTTCGAATATTATCCTCAATATTTATTTCGAGAAGGCCTGACAATCGATGAGTCTTTCTAACAATTGGGCAAAATTGGTGATTGCCTAGTAAATTATTATTGATCCTCCATTTATTATTCTTGACTACGCTGCCAACAATATATTTTTCCAGGTCAAGTATATCTACATAATTTGCAGTAACTGGTTGTTCAATTTTCAAATCTGTTCCGGTAAGCAGATCAAATAAGAAACCAATTTTCCTGTTATACTTGCCGGAAGGGAATTTTTGAATATGTTCTTCCACTTCTTTCCTTGATAGTTTTCGGAAAACGGATAGCAGAAAATCAAGATTCAGATCGTCATATTTTATTCCAAACTCGAGATGTTCTAGTGGCGTATTATTTTTTGTAGCGTACCCTGGGCCATATACCTGCTCTACATTTCCTTTGGAAGTCATTTCGATAGATCCACGGTTGCCCAAAAAAGAACAATGAGTCAGGATATGATTATCCAGATGGAAATGCTCTTTTAGCCATTGAAAACCAAGTGGGATAAGCGCCATTAGGGTATTATTTTGCTTTAATGTAGCTAAATCTGCTTTAATTTAGCTAAAATTACTGTTTTCTGCTATAAAACAGCCATTTCGAGTAAATTGGGACTTCATATAGGTTGCTTATTGGCACGGCTTCAATTTCAGGATAAGATCTAACACTCCTGGAAGATGGATAGGAGAAAGTCAGCTAGTTTATACTTCAGCTGGTTACCGATTTAAGGCAAATGCTACGGCAGTACTGTTAGTGTTTATCTAATAAACTCAACAATTTTGTCATGAATAGTACTCAGGTCAGGTTAGATTATTCTTACATGATCCTAACTAAATCTAATTTTTTGTCAAAAAAAGGGGTATTCGACTTAGGTAACTATTTGTTGACGATCAGCTTTTTACTGATATTTTTTTGTAATTGTAAAAAAAGCGATACTCTTCAAGAAAATTCAACTTCTGGCTACCTTATCACTTCACTTGATAGCATTTCTGATTTAATTCCATTTAATAATACGGCACAAGTATTGGGCACAAGCAGCAATGCTGTTTACCTGGTTGATTCAAACGGAACAGCCAACAAACTACTTTCCCATACTCGCGGGTTCTCTTTCGATCCTTATCATATTCACCCTGTAAATGACAGCATTGCTTTCATAATTGAAAAGGAAAATGAATACAACCATGAAAAGGAAACTATAGTCCCCAATTATAGTTTTTATCTCCTGAATTCAGATCATAAGGTAAAGCTGCTTTTTGGTGCAAGTATAAATCGGAGCATAAATAAATATTGGTTCTCAAAAACTAATGAGAAAGATTGTGGAATAATATTGATGTCGGAAAGATTTCAAAACAAGTATTACCTATTTAATCAGAAAGGCGTAATACGACTATTGCCTCTAAGTATTGCTCCAGAGGAAGAAATAAAAGACGTTTTAATTAACAATGATTCCAGTATTTGGATAATTCTTGAAAAGAGTGTTCCTGAATTTACATATGAAAAATATATCCACAAAGTTATTTGGATTGGTAAAAACGGCAATTTTAGGCAATACTGCGATTTTCAGGCAACCAACTTTAATGAGTACCATTTACTGAATCAGGGGAAAATCCTTCTTCTTGATGCAAGAGTTATTTTGAAGCTGGATCGGGACTCCTCTGATCCATCAGGAATTTTCTTATTCAACCGAGATAGCAATCAGGTGAAACACCTCTTTGGCAATGAGGAAGTAAATAATTTGCTGGTCTCAAATGATGGCAGCTATTTTTTTGTCAGTGTAAAAAGGGAAAAGAGAAGTCCAGAGAAAATTCTGGTCATTGATCCTTTTGGGCAAGTGAAATTCAATATTGGTACTTTCTCCTTAACCCGGGATTTCTTTGCCGGATATGGGCTTGAAAAAGACATTGATTCGGATAATATTTGGATTTCTACCAGTTCTGGTAAGTTATATTATGTATATAGTAAAAAGAATTTCCTTATAAAAACTATTTTAACTCCTAAAGGCAAGCAGCAATTGATCCCGATTGGAAAAGGAAGGGCCTTGCTTCACATCCGTGAAGCTGAAAATCCATTAAGCTGGGTATTGGCGGATAGTATCAGTATTGTGTCTATTCCGAATGAGAAAGTAACTGATGATCTGGATAATGTTTTTTATCTGGAAGATAAAAAACATTATCTGGTAACGAATAATGAAAGAACCACCTTTATAATGGATTCTACAGGTAAAAAGCTAAATAAGGGAATGGATTTTTTCAACCTGTACGAAATTATTAAGGCTTACTCCATCGATCCGCAGAATAGGATATGGATCACAAATATGAATGGGTCCTATCTTTTAACCCATGCTTCCAAAATCCTTAAGAAATATGAAGTCAACAATAGCAATATTTCACTCGTTTTCAACGCCGGTATATTTGCCACCGGCATCCCGGGAAACAAAATTAATATTGAAGTATTTGACATAAACAATCATTTAATCGGTAGCGGTAGCGAAATTGTTCCTCCCTCTGGAGAAATGCAAATTCCATTTTCTTTGTTTAGAAATACCGGTTCTATATGGAACAAAGAACTCAAAATTCGAATCTCCTTTAATAATTTCAACAGTAGTACAGCTATAATAGAGTTGAATAACATCCGGTTTTCAATACCTTTTTATCAAACAAAAGAATTCAACACCATGAAGCTGTTTCTGGGAATTCTTTTTTTAACTTTTCTTCTTCAATATCTTCGAAAATATAACCTGGTTATTTATAAATACGGAACACCTACCTTATGGATAATCAGCTATTTAACCCCCTTTTACAAAGATGTTTTACAGAATTGGATGGGCGGATCTGTTAATATTCCATTGTTTGTTATTTTGTTGAGCGTTACTTTATTCCTGCTATTTGTTTTATGCTATATTTTTCCTGCAGTTTTGAAAAGACTGGGTGATCTATTCCCATTTGATATTTTTGCAAATACTTTTCTTAAAATTCCTTCTTTCAGAAATCGATACTTTTCGAAGTACCTGAAGTCATTGGGGAAAAAAATGATTGATGTAAAATCAGCGAATATTGAGTCAAAAGAAAATTATGTTTCATTGCCTGCTATTATTGTATCGAATGAGAAGAAGGGTTCGTCTGATATACCTGCAAAAGAAATAACCAGTTTTCTTTTCAAGCAAAAAAGAGGATGTAAGATTGCCATAATTGCGCCTGGAGGGCAAGGGAAATCAGCAATGTTACGTGAAATCCTTGTTCAATATTTAAAGGAATTCAGTAACCATAATAATCTGCCAATACCTGTATATATCCATGGCGAAGAAAACAACCTTGAAAATATCGAACTACTTTTAAGATCCAGCTTGGGCGATTATTGGCAGCAGGGAAGCGACGAAACACAAAAAAAGCTCCTTCATAAAGGTGCTTACCTGTTCATAATTGATGATTTTAGTGAAGCAAGCGGTGCGGATATATTCTTGAAGCAATTTGAGGTTGGATTAAAAGATTACACAAATGTATCCTTCATTATAGCATTGAGGCCAAATGAAAAATATGAAAGAACTATCAGTAATATTCAAGATAGCACAGTCGTTTTCCCTTTAAAAATAACTGAAGAATTAATCGGGTGTTTTGAATCGGCCTATCTCCAGTCCGGAGAACAACTTCCTGCTAAACTCAGAAATATTTGTCGTTCGAATGATGGATTTTATCAACCGATTCTTGTACGCCTTGCAATTTTGGCTCATAAAGCCGCTGTGAATAATATCGCAGAATTGTATGAAACTGCAATCCGGAGCCTTGCCGGTAAAAAAAACTTACAAGCATACAAAGAGATGGAGGCCAATATGGCCAAACTTTGTAGTGAAACATATGGCAAAAATGGTTCACGGGAAGTTCATTACAGGCCTGAAATTTCCGACCTGATCAACGAGATGGAAAAATCTGGCCTACTCATAAAAACTGACCGAAAAAATGTCTTCGGAAATCCATCCAGGAAGTTTCGTTTCTTTCACGATTCGATACAAACTTATTTGGCAATAATGGGATTTTATTATGACAATCATAATCCAGAGGAACTATTGCTTCAATTTGCTTCTGAACTCCATTACAAGAAAGACCAGTCAGACTTTCTCTTTAGGAGCGGTGCAGAAATCTACCAGATGGCACTAATGGTTTTTGAAAGCCTGGATATTGATATAAATATTATTATAAATAAACTTCTGCATCGCTGGTTTTCTGATCGAAAAATGGAAATAAGCATTAGAGATATTATTAATTCTATGCCAGAAGGTGAAACTGATCAGTTAGTGAAAATGGCTGAAGGAAAATCTCTTGAAGAAGTTTTTCAATATTGTATTACAAAAGCAAGCAATAACACCTCTCTGTCAGGAGAGTTCTATTACAGATTGGTCCAAAAATAGTTTGATCTGAAACGATAATTAGATTAAGCTCTTCATTACATCTAATTTACCACGTGCCCAAAAAGATACCGGTGTTTTGCTTAGGTAATTGGGGGATAGTAAACTTGAACGACTGAAGTTCTTCTCTCAATGGGTTCGAAAACTTTCCATCCTCGTTCACTAATTATTCCAAACCCGTGCTCGTCGCGGGTTTATTATTTCCCAACCTGGTTCGTAGGCCGATTGTTGACGGCATAGGTAGGGCTTTAGTGTATATCTGGTCTAATCAGACTAACAGGAGGATACACAAATGTATCAATGATTTCAAGTCCTCTGCCAATTGGTTTGAAAGCGGCGCAGAGATCAAAACTTGATCTGTAGCTTATGAGAAACAAGTTTGTCGTCTTTATAGTACTCGAAAAACCACTCACCATTCTTCTTGAAGACCACACCGTTGGATGCTCCATTCTCCGCTATAAAATAATCCTGCATGGAAGTTTTGAGTAGTGTCAATACTTTTTTGGGAGTGGTATCGATCAACTGATATCCATTGGATGTGGCCTGTGCGTATAAGATACCAGTGGCTTCAGCAACTGCAGGTGATGCAGATGCCGGGGCAGTAGACGAAGCTGCCGGTACAACAGCAACCTGTCGTGGTTGCGTGAACGCAGTGCTATCGTATTTATAGGGCACATCTTTTAGCGATGAGAAAGCATCCCTTAAAGCCTCGTCATACGCAGCTTGAAAATCTTTCTCCCTGCTTTTGCCCTCTTTGGATTTGAAGATGATATTGCCCTGGCAGTCCTTCAACAACAGGGTAAGCTTTGTGACGAACAGGCTGTTTTTCTCCAATACTTCAGCGATGAGCGCATTACACTTGTTGGCAACCAATTCCGGTGGCAGCTCTTCACGACCTACAAAAGCAGTAAAACCCTTTTCATTCAGTAGCGATCTTGTTAAATTATTCAATCCATACTGATCATCTGACTTGAAGAAATTGAACCTTTCGGGCACCAAAACATATTTGTAATTATTGATAGTATTCTGTGAATAAGCAGTTACGGTAAATAATAACAGAATAAATAATGCGGATGCTTTCATACAATATCTTGATTCATGTTATGACGAATATATACAAAAAAATTACAATTCCGGCTTATCACTCCCTCGAACTTTTTTGTGAACTCCATAAGGCGATCCCTTTTTTTCTATTGCCGGCCGCAGCAGTATTTCAATTTTGCTGAAGGAAATTGCGGAAGATGTAAAACCGGGTACTTCTCTTACCTTTGTACCACCCTTAAAGCTCAAAGCTTTCGGATCATAAACAGCAATAAACAATGTTAGAAGTATTCAAACAACCGTGGCCCTGGTATGTGGCAGGCGGGATCATTGGGCTGATAGTACCCGCACTACTGATCTTGGGTAATAAGCATTTTGGTATTTCGGCCAACCTACGCCATGTCTGTGCCGCCTGTTTTCCTGCTAATATCAAGTTCTTCCAGTATGATTGGAAGAAAGAAGTATGGAACCTGTTTTTCGTAGCAGGGATACTGATCGGCGGCTTCCTGTCTGTACAATTTTTATCCAATCCTCATGAAGTGAAGGTGTCCCCTGCACTGGTAGCTGAAATGAAGAACTATGGCATCAACGATACCGGTAGCCTGCTGCCAGCGGAAATATTTAGCTGGGAAAGCCTGCTTTCATTGAGGGGGCTGATCCTCCTGGCCGGCGGTGGTTTCCTGGTCGGATTCGGTACGAGATATGCCGGAGGCTGTACGAGCGGGCATTCTATGATGGGATTGAGTAACCTGCAGCTACCTTCGTTGGTAGCAACGATCTGTTTTATGGCTGGCGGTTTTGTTATGGCCAATCTTATCCTCCCTATTATACTTCGCCTTTAAAAATGTAGCAAACAATGACAGCAGGACATAATATAGAAGCAGTTAATTCCACATCGGATACTTTCGCCAAAACAAATGAAGGGCAACTTGTCGATACAGATTATGAAGTCCGTTCATTGGACACGATCTGCGTTAATGACACGGAACTCAAACACCCCTGGTGGTATAACCTCAAATATTCAGCTGTAGGTATCGTATTCGGCATTGTGTTCGTTAAAGCAGAGGTGATCTCCTGGTTCAGAATTCAGGAAATGTTCCGTCTGCAAAGTTTTCACATGTACGGTGTTATCGGTACTGCGATAGTGATGGGGATGATCTCTGTTTGGCTCATAAAAAAATACAATGTAAAAACCATCCACGGTGAACCCATCCGTTTTCATCCTAAAAAATTCAACAAAGGTCAGATCATTGGTGGGATCATTTTCGGCCTGGGATGGGCCATGACAGGCGCTTGCCCGGGACCCTTGTTCGCTCAGATCGGTTCGGGCGTGCTGGTCGTTGGTGTTGTATTGTTGAGTGCTGTAGCAGGAACATGGGTCTATGGATATTTCAGGGAAAAACTGCCACATTAGTGAACCTCTGGCAACAGCAGTTCATTAATAAAAAAGAAAATGGATATTTTATTTTCCTTTTATTGATCGTAGCCATATTAAAACAATGACAAAAAAAGGTATAAACTTCATCCATCAATAAAAAAACCGCCCATAAGGCGGTTTTCTGTTTCCTATCAGAGTTCGGATGCTTGCTTATACAATAGATCATTTTCTTCTTCTATAGAAGAGTAATAATATCCCTCCAATCAGGATCGCTGCAGGTATTGTATATAAATAAAAGACTTTCAGCCACGATACACCTTTTGGAGTAAGCAGTATCTCATTGTCGACCGGCTCCTTGACGGGAATGCTGACAGGGTACCTGCCATCGCTGAACCAGTAGAATAGCCCGTTGTAAAATTGGGTGTTCTTATTGCCACCGGTTTTTCTGAAGGTGCTTAGTTCAAGATTGCTGATGAAATCAGCGTCGGATATTACGGCTATTCTCTGCTGCTTGCCTTTTACTTCTCTGGTAAGCGTCCAGGCAGTATGGAGCGGCATGGACAGATCGCCTTCCGCAGCATTGAAGTTGGTCCGAATAGAATCAACCTCGATCTTTTTTGCCTTCAACCAGCTTTTACCGGTATGAGTAGTTAACAGGGGCTGTGCCTTAAAATCCCCGGCAGGCTTGCAATCCAGCGCACTTGCTCCCATCATCACCACTTTGAAAGTGGAATCTTTCTGCTTGTTTTCATATTCCTTGCCCAATACGCCGGTGTTGGATGTAAAATAACTGTAGACGATATTTGCAGCCATCCCATCATTTTGCTGCGCAATAGTTCCCTTAAGAAAGGATAATCCAAGCGGCCCCAGGATTGGCTGGAGATATTCCTGGAATTCTCCTTCGCCGGTAATGAGCAGATTACCCCCGTTGTCGATATAGCTCTGTATCTTCTCCAATTCTTCTTTTGAAAAACTGCTGCGCGGATCTGCAATGACCAATGCCTGAAGATCATTAGGGATAGTACCGTTCCTGAGATCGATGGAGAAGGGTTCAAATCCATTATTGACAAGCGTGTTCCGTTGCGATTTTTCGCTGGTGGACTGGCGATAGCCCCTGTCGCTATTGTCTTTGATGCTTCTCAGGTCATTGCCAGTCACGAACCCAATCCTGGATGGGCCTCCCTCCAGCCTTTTGATAGCGGCAACGATATTAGGTTCTCCCGGATGTTTGAAGAAGTCATTGTACAACCGGAGATAAGTTCTCTTATTGCCGCTTTTCATGACCCTCACAAACCGGTTCCCTTCATCCGACAGATTGATCTTCTGATGGATCTGCATCGGGCTTAAAAAATCGTCCAGGTCGAGCTTATAAGATTCGGCAACATTGGCTGCTACCGATTTGAGGTCCTGACCGGCATTGATCTTATTACCGAATAATCCCTTGTTATCGCAGGTGTCGTAATAATAAACATATTTCATCTCCAACGCAGGATGAAAGCGCTGATATTGCTCGAACCTGGCCAGATCATTGTTGCGCTGCTTCTTTGCGCCTACGTTATAATCTTTATCCAGCAGGTTGACATAAGTAGTGATCTCCAATGGGTCTTTTAATTTACCCACGATCTCCTGGCTAACAGGCGATATAGTCCGTATATGCTGTGATGTTGCGTCCCAATAACCGGTAAATTTCGGGAGCGCACTGAGGTACCCGATGCCGATACAGAAAACAATAAAGAGACCGAACCTGGCCGCCTGAACAGCAAATGATTTACTTTCTCTTCCCGATTGTAATTTCAGCATCGTCAATCCCAGGAAAAGCACGATCACCACGATGAAGTAAACGATATCCTTGCTCCTGACCAGTCCCGCGATCATGCTGTCGGCCTTTCCACTCACCGATAGGAAATAGGTGATATGCCTTACGAAATCGATGTCTTGCCAGAGCGTTCCGATATAATGCAGGAAGGTGAGCACCGCCAGTGTGCTCAAGGCCGCCACCACCTGGTAGGCGGTAAGGCTGGACAAAAACAAACCAATAGATGCGTACGCGCTCAATAACAGGAATAAACCTGCAATACCGGTCAGCATCCATGCCATCTCGAAATGTGGAATGAAGAAAGAAGCAGTGATGACATAAGCAAGCAGCAAGGCGATGAGGATGAGTGCATAGGCCATGATGCCCAGGTATTTTCCCAGAACGATCTCGGCAACACTGATAGGGGATGATTGCAGCAGCTTGATGGACCCGCTGCTGATCTCCCGGCTGATGAGCCCCATAGTGATCAATGGAATGAAAAGATAAAGCTGTGACTGTACCGTCAGCAACAGGCCCGGTGTTTGACCATTGGTGAAGATATAATCAGTAAGATTGAAAGTATTATAGCCGAGGTTCTTGTATGAAACGTACATCTCCATCTTACCGGTAAATGCAATGCCAAACTGGACAGTGAAAATGACCAGGATGAACCAGGCGATGGGTGAATAAAATAAGGAGGCTAGTTCCTGTTTAGCAATTCGTAACGAAACGCGCATAATAAAGTTGTATTGTTATCTGCCCACTAAGAAGACAATTGTTTGAAAATATCGTCGAGAGAACTTTTTTCACGACTGATCTCTCTCATCCGCCAGCCCTTTTGTACACTGACTTCTATGATCTTTTCACAGATAGAAGGATCTTTGTCGATCACCAGGCGCACCAGATGCTCCGACTGAAAGGTGGCGTCCTTGACGCCGGGAATTTCCAGCAGCGCATCTTTTGTCGGCTGGTTGCCAAACCAGACCTGAACCCCATTAGGCTCTATATAATTGTTGAAAGCCTCCATGGTATCGGCGAAAACGATCTTCCCTTTCTCTATCATTACAATATCCCTGCACAACACCTGCACCTCACTCAGGATATGGGTAGAAAAAATCACTGCCCTTTCTTCCGCGATCTCCCTGATCAGTTTCCTTACTTCGAGGATCTGGTTGGGGTCCAGGCCGTTCGTAGGTTCGTCGAGCACTACCAGTTGTGGTTTGTGAATGATGGCCTGCGCAATACCTACTCTTTGCCGGTACCCTCCGGAAAGATTTTTCAATAAGCGATCACTGAAATGGGCAACATCGCATTTTACTTTCACCTCTTCTACTGCCTGCTTCACTTTCGATCTTTCGATCCTTCTCAAATGAGCGCAGTGCGTTAAATATTCATGGATCGTGGATTCGAGGTGGAGTGGGGGATGCTGTGGAAGAAACCCAATTTGTTTTTTGGCCTGTTTGGGATTTTTGCGCATATCTGTTCCACAGATGTAAACGTTGCCTTCGGTCTGGTTCAATACCCCACAAAGAATGTTCATGGTGGTAGATTTTCCTGCACCATTCGAACCCAACAAACCTAAGATCCCTTTCCTGTCTATTTTAAGGTTGATGTTCTGGATAGCCCAGGCGCTGGAATACCGGTGCGACAGATTCTCGATAGTTACAATATTATCGCTCATAGATGTTCACGAAGGTTTTTCGGGGGTGAGATGTTTTGATCTCACCCCCGAAAAACTCTATCTGGGGTTTTGTGTATAATTGCTTAACTGGATCTCATTATCAGGTAAAGCCCATGTCCAGCGATCGTCACCTGGTTTCAGCTCATAGGGTTTACCATAAGCGGTACGGGTAAGTGTCGTTGCAAACTGCGGCTCTTTATTCAACCTTCGAAGGTCTTCCCACCGTACGCCTCTGAAATAAAGCTCCTTTCTGCGTTCCTGCAGGACCAGTTTAAGCACTTCATCTGCATTGCCGGATACAATAGGTTGGTAGTAATTTGTCTCGTACCTGAATTGGTGAAGGCGGTTCAGATCGTCCAATGCAGGTTGCACTTCTCCCAGTCTAACACGGGCTTCAGCACGCATCAGCACCAGTTCGCTGGTGGTATAACCAACAAAGATGTTGTTGGGGCCGGCCATCGATCCTTTGAAATTCATTTCACCGGTGGGCGTTTTGGTGAAATAACCTTTCAGGCGGAGGTCGTGTGCGTCGTACAACGCCAGTAATTCCTTATCAGCATTGAACCCTGTATAAGTAGAACCGGGTTTGTTGATCTGTGAATAAAAAAGTATTTCAGGCATGGAAGCGCCATAATCGGTAGGGAAGAGGGCAGCGCCATCTACTTTTATTTTATTGAAATCCAGCAGAACATCTTTCGATTTCAATCCGAGGTCGGCGTAATACCTTACTTTATCATAATTGCCCATTTGCAGATACACTCTGGCAAGCAGGGTGGCCACTGCCGCTTTATTGGGACGATAAACGTAGGGTTGCTTTTCCGGGACCAACTCCAATGCAGTTTCTGCATCCTTAATGATCTGCGCATAAACCTCCGCAACGGTGCCCCGTGGAAATTTTTCGGTTACAGCATAACTTAACCTGAGCGGAACGCCAGGGTCTGAAGTGGCGGTAGCAGTATTATAAGGTTTGCAGAACAATTGTGCCAACTGATAAAAAGAGAAAGCTCTCACGAACAAAGCACTCCCCTTTACACTGCTCCAATCTGCTTTTTCGGAAGGAGTAGGGGTGATCTTGTCGATATCCATCACCAGGTTGGTATACAGGATACGGTGATAGGCATTGTTCCAGTCGGGCAATTCTTTTCCTTCATATACTTCTTTCTCCCACAGGTACCCATTGGTTTCATAAGGTATGTTCCCTTTCCAGGTGGTCAATACGGCATCCGGCAGTGTATATTCAGCAGCGCCTACCAATCCCAGCGATACGGTGGAAAAAGTATTGATGATATTGAAATTGTCCATCAGGTTCTGGAACTTGGCCACAGTGTTGGGAACGTCCTGTTTCGAATCTCTCTTTTCGTTCAGGAATTCCTTTGCGCAACTGCTCAATAAGAAGAGTGCACCTGCCAGTAAACTATATGATCTTACTTTCATTGCTATCAGTTTAAAATTCTACTTGAATGCCCAGCGCATACGTGCGGGGTGTTACATACGATGCATTGGCGAAATCCGGATCGATACCGAAATCATTTGCTTTCCACAACAGTCCTACGTTCCTCACATTGGCCATGATGCTTACACGTTCGAAAGGCAGCCTTTTGATGGTTCGCTTATTCAATGCGTAGGTGAGATTGATATCCTGCAAACGGACCAGGTCGCCTTTGGTGATCAGTGTCTGCGAATATGTATACAGTGTGGATGCATAGTTGTTATAAGTATCGGAATAAGCAGGTACATTGGTAGTAAGCTCATCACCGGGTTTCTGCCATCGTTTGAAATAATCCATGTGGTAATAGCCATTGAACTCGGCGCCTGGCGACAGGGAGGTACGGCGGAACACATGCCCTGTTTTCCAGGTGATCAGGAAAGAGAGCCCAAAGTTCTTCCAGGTGAGATCATTGCGCAATGACCCGAAGAATGTAGGTACGGAGACACCCGATTTGACCAGGTCTGCCGATTTCAGGCTATTGAAGTAAGCCTGTGGGTTCATTGTTGGTTCACCTTTAATATACATGACCGGAGCGCCGGTGTTGTGGTCGAGCCCATACCAGGGATTGGAATACAACATATCCCTGCTCACACCTACAACGGGTTGTGCAGGGGTGCCATAGAACGGATACAATTGCAGGGCAGGGTTGGTGAACACATTGGTGATCTTGTTCTTCACAGTGCTCAACAATACCGTACTGTTCCAGCCCAATTCTCCAGTCAGGTTGCGGGATGATAATTTGATATCGAACCCGGTCGATCTCATATCGGCGTAGTTGATCATCTTGGTAGCCTGTGCAGTGCCACCGGTGATGATACCAGTACTGGGTGCGAGATAGTCTTCCCCAATGAGGTCACTGGCTTTTTTGTTGTAGTATTCAATGCTACCGCTGATACGGTTGTCCTTCAACACAAAATCAACAGCGAGATTGATGGTATTCACCTGCTCCCATCTCAGATATGGATTGCCGGCGCTTCCGATCCTTGCCTGCAACAGATTGGCAGGGACCTGGGGTTGGGTCAGCGTGATGTACGGGAAGCTGCTCAACAGGTTACTTACATTCCCTCCGATGCCGTATGTTGCTCTTAATGTCAGTTCAGGCACCCATTCACTCTTGTAGAAATTTTCCCTGTCTATATCCCACTTGCCTCCGATAGACCATAGCGGGGTCCATTTCTGGTTGGTCTTGACACCAAATAAATTGGAGCCATCCCAGCGTACGGAACCACTTACAGTATATCTTGATTTGTATGTATAGCTCGCATTGGAATAGTAAGACACGAAACGGTCTACATACCTGTTGATGTCGATGGCAGAAGCGTTAGGGATAAAAGCAGATCCGTTGGGCCTTACGGGGAGCGCCTTGGGCGAATCGAGCTTGGAATCGCCGGTCATATTGTCTTTGTTGAAATTATACAGGTAATAACCGGTAGAGCTTTCACGGATAACCTCTCTTACTTCTGAACCGGCCAGTGCAACGACTGCATGGTCCCTTCCAAATTTTTCATTGTAATTGAGTTGTGCCCTCAGTGTATTGGCCTGTGTTTTGAATGGAGATCCTTCGATGAAAATATCCCCAAACGGAACGATCCGTCTTCCATCTGCCTGTGTGAACCTGTTCACTACGTTCCTGACATAATAGCTCTCTTTGTTATAATGGGTGGATGAATTATTGCTGCCATTGGTATTCTGGTACTGAACGCTCAAATCGAACCTGTTCAGGAAACGATAACTTACGGAAGCATTGATGCGCAGTTCTTTACCTTTCGCATAAATATCTCGCAGTCCGATTTCATCGATAGGACGGTAGTTCCAATCGAGCAGCCCTGCCCTGAATTGTGCGTCTTTGTATTCCTGCCTGTAGTCCTTTACAATGGAAGTAGCATTGCCATTTTCATCTTTCAAACGCATGTAGGGCGACAGGCCGATGTTGTTGGCAGCAGTGAGGTCGCTAATGCTGATGCCATTGCTGTGCCTGTTGGTTTGGGAGTAAGTGATACCGGCCTGCAATTGTAATCCTTTCAGGGGCGACAGGGTATTGTTCATACTGATATTGAAGCGATCGTCCCTGTCACCGATATTGGTGCCTTTGTTCCTGTCGTACCCGGCGGAGAGATAATAACTGTAATTGGGGCCGCCGCCACTGAGATTCAAAGAATATTGTTGAAGGATGGACCTTTGCATTAAATATTTGGAGATATCGTTTCTGACCTCTGTATTTTTCAATCGCTGTTCTTCTGCCAGGAATTCCTCTTCAGTAATCAATTTGTCCCTTCTTCTCCTTAACAGGTCTGCATATTCCGGGATCACTTTCTGATCGGAGGAAGGGTTATAATCCGAGCGATTCTCGAATTTGAATTTCTCGATGCCCATGATCGCCTCACTGGGCAACCTCGACTGGTCGTATAAAAGATCGGGTTTGTCTCCGATCGTGGTGGTCTGACTGAAGGTCATGCGTGTTTTCTGGTTCAGTCTGCCTTTTTTCGTAGTGATGACTATCACACCATTTCCTGCCCTGGCGCCCCAGATGGAAGCGGCAGCAGCGTCTTTCAATACGGTGATGCTTTCGATATCATTGGGGTTGATGAAGCTGAGGTCCACCATATTGGTATTGTCGGTGGCGAGTTTGGAAGAGTAATTGCCTTCGTAGGGGAAATTATCGATCACGATCAAAGGGCGTACGTTGGAGTTGATGGTAGATAAACCACGTACCCTGATGTTCAAAGGATCATTGGAGCCCGGCGTGAGGAATTGCACCCCATTGGCAATGCCTTCCAGTCTCGATAAAATGGTAGGTCCGGTGGTCCTGTTCAATAATGCATTATCGATGTGCTCGAAAGAACCGGTAGCCCTTTCTTTGGAAATATACTGGTAACCATTGGCGTAACTGGTCACTACCACTTCTTTCTCGGTCTTGGGGAACATTCTCAGCGCAATAGCTTCACCGCCCTGTTTGATCCTGTGGGTGATGTTTTCAAAGCCTACGTAAGAGATATCCAATACATCTCCATGTTCGGCATTGATGGAAAAGGTGCCGTTGTTATCGGTAAGTGCATGGATGTTCTTTCCTCTGACGCTAACGGTGGCGCCAACGAGCGGCACACCTGATGAATCGGTGATCCTGCCCGTGATGGGAACGGGTGGGGCGGGTGTTTCTTTTTGATCTTCCTGCATTCCTGTAGCGGAGACCACCTTCTTTTTCAGAACAATCGTTTTATCCTTGATAAAAAAATCGATCTGCTGGTCTTTGAGCACTTCCTGCAGGAATGTTTGCAATGGCATATTTTTGACATTCACCGAAACTGCCCGTGAATTGTCAAGAATGGTCTGATTTGCAAACAGCACGTACCCGGTTTGCTTTTCTACCTGGTTGAACACAGTCAGCAATGACAGGTTCTTACCAGATAGTGAAATGGTTTGTGATGATGTGGTAGCTGACAAATGAAGGCACGCTACCAGCATAAAAAACATTGTCAATTTCATCGTTAGCCAAATTTTCTTTGCAGCATTCGCCCGGTCAGTACCGGACAGGGGAATAGCCTCGCTACCCGTCCGCGGGCAGGGATTTGCTTCTTTTTTCTTACATTGCATTGTTTGGTTATTTAATTCGTAAAAGCCGAAATGTAGATCACTAAACACCTGCCGCTTTAGTGGACCAGACTAGAGCGGCTTTTTAGTGCCTAAAAAAGTTCAGGAACTGTTATCGTTATTTTGTTACGATAATTTTTTTGCCTTCGATTTTAAAGTTCACACCAGAACTTTCCAGTATCTGGAACAGATCGGATAATTTGATATTCCTCGTCATTTTACCAACGAAATGGATATCCGGGATATCCTTCTCATAGACCACTTCTATATCGTACCATCGTTCCAGTTGCCGCATTACTTCCTGCAGACTGGCCTTTCCAAAATTGAAATAGCCATTCTTCCAGGCAATTATTTTATCTGTATCGATATCGTTAACTACTGAAACAGCCGGTGTTCCTGCTGACCCTGTCTGACTGATCCTTGCCTGCTGACCGGGTTTGAGCATCAGTGCCTGCCCCTTATTGTCGGATGCCGGAGCAAAGAGGGATATTTTCACGCTTCCTTCCAATAAGGTGGTATTGATGGTTTCTTCGTTCTCGTAAGAGTTTACGTTGAAGCTGGTGCCCAATACCTCGATGTTTGCACGGTTGTTTACATTCACCTTAAAAGGACGTGCTGCCTGATGGATCACTTCAAAATAGACCTCACCCCTGATCTCCACTTTTCTTTCCGATTCACCAAACACTGTCGGGAACCGGATAGAGCTGGCCGCATTCAACCATACTTTCGAGCCATCCGGTAATTCCATCCGGAACTGCCTGCCCTTGGGCGTACTGAGGGTGTTGTAAACCATTTCACCTTTCGTTCCTGCACCGGTCGAATAGGAGAGGGAACCATCTTTCAAAACTGCATTGGCGCCGTGTTGTGTAGCAACAATGCCATTTGCAACGCTGTCGAGAACGATCTGCCTGCCATCTGCCAGTGTAAGCACTGCTCCATCTTTTCCGGGCAGGATATTCTGCTGCGCCATTGCAGGCCCGGGAACGGTTACGTTCTTGTCTTTTGTGATCGTGTACAGAAAATAAGAACCTGCCGTTACCAACAGTACGGCTGCTGCTGCCCATGTCCATCTGCGGAACATAGGGACGCGCTTTGGTCCGGTTTCAATGGGTAAGGCAGTTGTATCGGGCCTGTAGGCACTCAACACTTCCCGGATGCCATCTTTCCAGTAAGGAGTTGTGAAGTCTGGTAAAGGACGTGATGAAATGCCGGCAGCATGGGCCTTTTCCAATGCTTCAACCACTTTACCGGTCTGATCTTCCTGGAGGATATGCAACAATTCCGCGAGATCGCCTTCCGTGGCGGTCTTGGTTTCAATTTTTGACAATAAATACGCTAATCTTTCCGGTGAATACACAGGATTAAAATTTTTAATGAATAAGGAATAAATGGATGGAAAAACAGACCAGGAACGGCCTGATATACGTACGTACACCGATGATCAAAAAAGTAATCATTGGCGATAAAAAAAATTACAGCCGGCTCACAATGATCGCGAGTGGAATAATGATGCCCTGTTCGGCAAGGATTGTCTTGATAGTTTTACCGGAGCGGTAGAGTGAGTTCTTGACCACCTGTACGGACATACCCATTTGAGTTGCGATGGCTGCGGGTTTGAGGCCCTGTTCCCGGCTCATGCGGTAGATCTGCTGTGATTTTGCCGGTAATCGCCGGATAGCTTCCTGTACCAGGCGGGCCGCTTCTGAGAATTGTACAGTTTCTTCTGTTGCGTTCCACAGGGCATGATCATCCTGCTCATGTTGCATCGTTCTGGCCATGCGCTCCCTTGCGATCTGTTTTTTTAGCCAGGTATACGAACGATTGTAGGTGATCCGGAATATCCAGTGGCGGGGGTTATCGATGTCTGCCAGTTTTTCACGGTCCATCCAGAGATAGAGGAACACTTCCTGGATAATGTCCTTGATGACCAGTTCCGTTCTTACTACAGTATAAATGACGGGATATAGCTCCGGCAGGTATAAATGATATAGCTCCTCAAAGGCTGCTTCATCGCCCTCTGCGATGCGTGCAAATAATTCTTTATCTCTATTTAAGGTGGCTTCCGGCAATTAATTCAAAACGGATTAAAGCCGAAATTAAGAATAAATACAAAAGTGATATATGTTTAGTTTTGGCGTTATCCTTTCTGGTCGGGAATTGCCTTTTAATGTTGCCCCCGTATCCTTATACTTTGTTACCGGCATTTCGCAGAGCAGGGAGACACATGCTTAATCCCGAATATTATTCTTTGCTGCTTCCGCTTTTTCCCACACCCTGATATATTCTTCGGCACTCATGAACAATGGCTGGAGGCGAAGGCCACTGATACCGATATTGTTCAGGTCCTGCATGAAGTCGGGCAACATTCCTTCGTGGGCCACACCATCGAGGTTGAAATCCCAGTCGCGGTAACCGGTTGTACACCTCCTCAAAGGATCGTTGGTGCCTTCCATCTTTGTTGCCATGTCCCAGGCAACGATCAGGTCCAAATAAATACGTTGCATGGATTGAAGATCGTTATAGTTCCCACTAAAGCGAGTGATCTGTGCTGGTGTGAGGTTGTGCGCTACGGCAAACCCGGCTGCTTCTTCCCAGGGAGAATCCATGGTGCCAATACCGGGGCCCATTAGTTCATCCTGGTTGCGGGCGAACATCCCTTTCAACACATGCATCATTTTGGCTGAATACCATTTATCCAGGAACTTTCCCGGCTCAAGCCCGATATCCCCCGCGAAATCATTGGGGTTGATATTCATATTCACCAGGTATCCATCCGTACTATTCTCTGCATCGCGCTTTCCTAGGGATGTAATATCATTGAGCGAACGGGCGCCCGCTTTATAGAGGAGGCAGGCGATCATATAATGTACCATATCCTCATCCTTTTCGTACAGGTGAGCCGCACCACGGAACATATCATTGTAAATAGAGCGCATCGGGGTAGCATAATGCACCCCATTGATTTGTTGCCATTTCCGTAGGCGTACATCCATAACCGTTTGTATTCTCAGGTTCTTCGTATAGGGTGCATTGCCAAATTCCTCATGGCTGATGCCGGAAGCAGCCTTATTGCCGAAGCGGGGCCCTACACTTTCCAGCATTCCCCTGTCGGTTGCCAGGCCAACCCCTTTTCCCGGTACATTTTGCACTGCATATAAATATTTCTGCGCCCAGGTACGGGATGAACCGGGACAATCATTGGGTATGAGCGTCGATCCTCCTTTGAGGTTGGTAAGCGTCATGATGGGATTGAACATGCCACCCAGTGTATTGATATCGGCAACGGCTTGCCTGGTCTTCATGGATTCATGTGTAAGATGGTGGATACTCGAAGTACCGAATGTCCGATAGTCCGCCTCTTTGTCATCGCGGAAATTACCGGCGCCTGTAAAACCCAGGTCGACAAAATCAGTGTGGGAAGAAAGCAATGGATAATTATATCTCCTTGCTTCAGTAATAATATCATTGGTGGCCCTGAATGAGCTGTGGTCGATATCCCAGATCATGCCGGCCCTGGCCATTTCTTTTACGAAGACCCGGCCGTTATCATGTATTCCCTTAACGTTCATGTGCCCGCCGGGATTGGCTTCCATCGTTTCGCGCACATTATAAAGGTGGTTACCGCCAGTTGCCAACAACCTGGGGAAATCATCTTCTTTATCCATGTTCAGCGCATATTTGAAACCGTTGCGGCTACCGTCCGTCACGAAATATCCTTCACCAGTACTCTGATAGCTCACCTCATTGAACATACGATTATAGACAGCAGCCCCACCAACCATATTATCGGCAAAATGGATAGGCGTTATCTGAACAACCTTGCTTTGTTTCAGCTCCTGCAACATTTGCCGCATATTATTACGGGCAGTTTCCTGGGAACCGACGCCCACGCCTTCAGCAGTGGCATCCACGGGTCTCAACGGTAATGAATAGGCAGCGGAAGCGGAAACAGATCCGCCGTGATTTCTCCTGTATAAATATTCGGCAGTAGTAAAATCTTCGAGATTGTCTACCTCTATCCCAAGTACTACAGCCAGTTTATTTTGTTTGATGATACTTCTTGCCTCTCTCGAAGAAGTTGCGATCGCGGCCCAGGGAATGTTGGCAAAGATCCTTTTGAGTTCGTCCAATTGCCGTTTTGTAGCGAGCTTATCCGGGTAGCTTCCCCTCTTCAGGGAAAATGCCATGGTGGTATTGTTGATGGCCAGCGCTACCATGATCCTTAAACCTCCATCATACGCTCTTTTGATCCAATCGATATACATGGTCTGGTGCGTTCTGTCGGTGAATGATGGCCAGTAACTGAACACGGGCCATCCTTTGTTGTTATGGGTGAGACCACCTTCGGCCATGCTTTCCAGCATCCCATGCCGGCAGAAATGTAGTGCCTCACTGATGGCCCCATCCGCTTTGCCCCAGATCAGTGATCCTCCAAAACCCAGATCGGACGCGGGATGTGTATGCGTATCTGCAAATCCCCATACTGGCGCATCGGCATCATAAAGACCTGCGATGATCGTTGGATGGGTGTCGGTAAACCTGAAGTCATCGACATTGATATGCCCCCATCCGTCATTTTGCTGATCGACGATCTTTATACGAAAGGTTTTACCGCGGAAATATTCCGGCAGCATCTCCCAGATCATCCTTCTCATTTCCTCCCTGTCGAACCCATTGCCTGTTTTGATCGTTACGAAACGACCATCGGGATCTACCCGGTATTCGCCCCGGAGTGGCTGATTGGTATTATGGTATACGGCTTTCAGCAGGTTCATCACCACTTTATCCATGGCGTCGAATTCTGTTTTCAGCATTTGAAGCTCCACTCTCACTTTTTCGCTTCTGCCGCCACTCACCAAAAAAGTGATATAGCGGTGATACAGTTTGAATTCAGGAGAAGTGAGCGAACCCATCGGGCCATCGCCCTGTGTTTGACCCAGGGTGGCATCGGTCAGAATACCATTTTCCCTTCTTTCATTCCCTGCAGGATGGTTTTCATAAGTGCCTATCCAATAATTCCCCTTGAAGCCGATAGGATAGGGGATCTGCTTCCAGTAATCACCACCGATGCCGCCATTGCCGAGCAGCATTTCCGTTCTTACGCGCACAGACATTACATTATCTCCATACGTGGGTTGATTGGCAAAAGCATCTCCTTCGGGTTGCCATCCATTCAATCCGTTTTCAAAGCCCCAGTTATTGAATGCGGTGTCTGCCTTGATCAGCCGGGCATCGGCGACTACGGAAGGGTTCAATATGATCGTTGTAACAGGCGGGTTCGGGTTAACTGCCGGCTGCTGATTAGCGGCACCAGGGCTGCTTTCAATCAGGATATTGAAGGCGGCTCCCTGTGGCATCGGGGTGCGATCATTGTGGGCGATCATCCATCGGGCGCCTTTATATGATATGCTGAAAGCGTGATCGTCATAAATGCCTCCCTGACCATTCGGGTTCCAGTTGGCCGTGACGGAAAATTTTGCATCTGCATGATCGTTCAACTGCGGATGATCGATGATGGTGATATAGTTGTCGATATTTTTTGCCGTGGCAACATGCACGTAGCTGGCTGCTGGATAAACATTGAAAATATTCCCTGCCGCCATGGGCGTTCTATCCTGGTGAAAGATCGCCCATTTGGCCTGGCCTGCATCATACCAAACACCGATATTCTTACCCTTCGACGGGCCGCTTACCAAAACAGCATGGATGATGGCTGCGGGATTTTTATTTAATTGTGAATGGTCGAGGTAAGTCCATCCGCCATTGATATTGCCGGCTGTGGATTCATGCTGGAACTGTTGCGCATGAAGGAGCAGGCCGAATACAGTGAAGACCGGGATCAGGAGCGCTTGCTTGAGCATAACAAGGGAGTTTAGTTGTTTACAACAGTTGTATCATTCAGTATGATGCAGAGGTTTTGCCTTTCCCACTGCCGGTTCCAGCAAAGCTTTGCCGGTATTGCATCCGAGGGTAATTCAAAACCCAACAGAAAAGCCCTTTTTGTTTCGCCGGGCTGTATGGTCGCATTCCAGACCGCATTATAGCTATCGAGATCATCGCCTTTGATGCAATGGCTATTTTGCGCCATGGCAATAACCCCCGGCGTTGATTCATACGCATTCCCACGGCTGTCCCAGAGGGTTGCTCCCGCAGGAATGACCAGGTTTTTATCTGTTACTGCGTGGTTTTCGTATGTTACGGAAAGGTCGATCAGGATCAGTTTCATGTATTTCCTGTTGAAATAAACCGGGTCGTGAACAGGATACCTGCAATTCACTACTTGGTTCAACCGCAGCGTGATCCCTTTGTACTGAAGGGCCTGCCATACGGACTGTTGGGCTATCTTTTCTGCCTGCTTCGGTATTACCCGGCTATCATGGTCCTGGCATCCGGAAAATAGGAATTGTATGCAGACAATTATTATTACTATTCTACTGGACCTATTCATCTGCACTAAATTAATGATCCCTTGTTGCTGCGTGGGAAAGGATGAGTGAATGGTTGGCCCGGATGAGTGAATAGCCTGAATAATTAATTAATATTTTAGACATTTGTATGTCATCCTTATAATTCCCTAAAACAACCTCGATGCCTTGCTTATTCAGGCTGGTGTTTCTTTGTATGTGGACCCTGTTCATGGGGCCCTTCAGTTCCCGGTCGCAGGTCATCACCCTTGGCAGGGAGGAATTATTGCAACAACCCATACCGCTCTACCTGAACTATGGCTCTTTCTATATCGATTCAACCTGTAGTGAGGGGATCGCATCAGTGTCCAGGCGTTCATTTCAACCTTTTTCCTATTATTTTACTGCCGTGCCCAGGCATCTGCCACCCAAATTATCAGTGTGGCTAAAAGTGCAGATACAAAGTCAATACTCCACCGATACTTCAGTGGTCTTTTATCCCGGCTTTCAGAATTATGTGGAAGTATACTATGCCGATAACGGAAGGCTGGCAAGAGTGGCTGTATGTGGGAACCTTTTCGCTGCGTCCCTGCTGAGCATCGGTAACATGCGACAGGCTGCCTTCCTGCCTTTGACCGCCGGGTATCCGAGCACATTTTACATCCGCATCACCAATCATACCACCTACCATGTAGACCCTTTCAAGCCTTACCTGATGAGCAAGAGTTCCCTGAACGAATTGCAGGTGAAATTACTGGAGAACAGTCAGCGTACAGGATATATCTTCTTCATCGGCATCGGTATGTTCGTGATCATGTTTTTCTATATCTCCATCAAATGGGTGTACACGGAGGATTCCGCCTATTACTATTATGCACTCACGATCCTTTTCAGCGCCATCTTCTTTCTGCTGAATTTTTTCCAGGATGGCAACAACCAACTGATCATGTCTGAAAAGCCCCTGGTGATCTACCTCCTGCCAGACGCATGCGCCTGGATCAGCCTGTATGCCTATTGGCAATTCGTGCGCAGGTTCCTCTATATCGATACCAATATGCCTGTTATGGCCAGGTGGATGAAATATACGAGTTACCTGATCCTGGCTTTTGCCGTTTTCAACCTTTGGTATGCATTCCGGTATGCGGACCTGATGAGATTGATCGCCATGGATACCACCGCAGGCATCATTTTGCTGATCGCAGGGAGTTATACCTTATTCCGGATCAGGAAAGTAAATGCAGGGCTCAAGCGATTCCTATACGGTGGCATCTTCTGTATGCTGCTTTTTTATGCCCTGGGATCTTTGTATGAACTCCTCCGGGATACCCAATGGGGAATTTTTCCGGAGTTGGGAGGAGGTACCCCGCTGGTGATGCTGGGAAATATCAGTGAGATGTTGTTCTTTTCCCTCGGCCTCGCTTATCGCAACAAACTGGAAGGAGAGGAGCGTGCCCGGTTCCAGCGACTGGCAGCCGAAGCAGAGATCAAAGCGCTGCGATCGCAGATGAACCCCCATTTCATTTTCAATTGCATGAACACGATCGATGCATATATTTTCAAGGAACAACCGGAAAAAGCTTCCAGGTTCCTGCATACCTTTTCGCAACTGATCCGCTCCGTGCTTGAAAACTCACAACACAATATGGTGAGCCTGCAAAAAGAACTGGAAGGTCTTCGCCTGTTCATCGATCTCGAGCGGGAACGGTACAATAACAGTTTTGATGTAGAATACCATTTCCCTGCAAACGTGTTGGAACATAAAGTGCCGCCCCTCATCATTCAACCTTACGTGGAGAACGCTATTGTTCATGGTTTGCGGCATAAGACCCGGTCGAAAGGAATATTGCGCATATCGGTGGAAGTAGCCGGTGAAGAATTGCAGATCATTGTAAAGGATAATGGCATCGGGAGGGAAGCGGCCCGGCGTATAAAGGCCATCAATGGACGACCGCATCAATCGCTTGCGTTGACGCTGACACAGCAACGGCTCGACCTGATGCCAGAGAAAGGATCTGTATCGATCCTTGATATCGGGGAGAACGGTGAAACTGGTACTGAAGTACATATATCCATTCCAATCGTCGATTAATTCCCTAACCATTTATATTCCTCCTGTATGATAAAAGCGATCATAGTAGATGATGAAGAAAAAAGCGCAGAACTGCTTCAATTGAAGCTGGCAAAGTTTTGCCCATCCATCCAGGTCGTGCGGATGTTCACGGAATCATCCGGCGTCATTGATTTTGTGCAGGACCAGGCCCCGGATGTGGCCTTCCTCGATATCGAAATGCCGGGAATGGATGGATTGAACATAGCACGACAAATAAAGAATATGGTGGAGATCGTCTTCGTTACGGCCCACGGCCAATACTCCATCGAAGCCCTGCGCATAGCAGTGCTCGATTATCTCCTGAAACCAGTGCATGAGACCGATCTGAAGAACTGTGTAGCCAGGCTGGAAGAAAAGCTTCAGCAAAAAAAAGATGCCGGTGAAATTGCCGTTCCGCTGGCTGCCAGGACTGAACTCAGGAAGATCAATGCCCATTTCGACAAGATCGCCCTGCCTACACAGGAAGGCATCCATTTCATCAATATCAAAGACATTATCCGAATTGAATCGGAGAGCAACTATTCCGTGTTCTTTTTTGAAGGCAGGAAAAAGATGGTGGTATCCAAAACACTGAAGCAGGTGGAAGAACTGCTGGAGCAATACAATTTCTTCCGGCCTCACCGGTCGCACCTGATCAATATGGATTATATCACTACTTATATCAGGGGTGAAGGGGGCACCATCACCATGACAGACGGCAGCGAAGTGGAAGTGAGCCGCACCAAGAAAAAAGACTTCCTCGAACTGCTGGGTCTTGTATAAGCTGGCCACGGCCTCCAATTTCATCCTTCACCAACTTCCCCCACCGGTAAATTCCCGCTGTTGGCTCATCGAGCATTATCCGTAACTCATTGCCAAAAAACCGCTTTATCGGCGGCCCTACCTTGCATGTGATACTTCATAACAGGAGTATACATTGTTCACCCGAATACCAACGACATGAAAAATTTTAAATGTTCTTTACCCGGCATAGCAGGGAACTTATTACTCGCGACAGTACTTGTCCTCACCCTGTTCTCCTGCAGGAAGCACAAAGATCCTGCAGAGCTTAAAGTTTCGACCTACGCCGGTAGTGGTACATTCGGCTTTGCCGATGGCGCTGCTGCCAGTGCTCAATTCAGTTATCCCACCAGTATGGCCATCGATGGAGAGGGAAATCTTATCGTTGCCGATCCATTTAATAACAGGGTCCGCAAGATCACACCGTCGGGCCAGGTCAGCACGCTGGCTGGTACCGGTACAACCGGATTCGTCAATGGTCCTGGTAATACGGCAAAATTCAACTGGCCGTATGGTGTGGCCTGTGATGCAGCCGGCAACGTGTATGTAGCCGATATGAATAACAATGCCATCCGCAAGATAACGCCTGCAGGTGATGTCAGCACCTTTGCAGGTACCGGTGTGGCAGGGTATGCAGATGGTCCCGGCATTGGAGCAAAATTCAGCTACCCTACCGGTGTAGCGACCGATGCGAGTGGAAATGTGTATGTGGCCGATCAGGGACAGAACATGGTCCGTAAGATCACACCTTCCGGTGTGGTGATGACAATGGCAGGGGGCACAGGTGGTTATTTGGACGGTACCGGAACGGCTGCCAAATTTAATGGGGTCTTTGCGTTGGCCATCGATGCGGCCGGTAATGTGTATGTGGCTGATCGTTCGAATCATCGTATCCGTAAGGTCACTCAAGCCGGGGTGGTGACCACTTTTGCGGGGACCGGTGTGACCGGTGCAACGGATGGGGCGGCTGCACAGGCAACATTCAACGGATCATCCGGTGTAGCCATCGATGCATCCGGAAATATTTATGTGTCTGATACCGAAAATCACAAGATCAGGAAAATAACGCCCAATGGAATGGTAAGCACTTATGCCGGCTCTGTGGCTGGCTATGCCGAGGGCCTCGCTGGTTCGGCGCAGTTCAACCTCCCGTATGGGGTTGCCTGTGATCATAACGGCAATGTGTATGTGGCCGATTACATGAACAGCAGGGTCAGAAAAATCACGCTTCAGTGATATTTGTGCAGCGCTATTTTGGACCATTCTAAATATTATTCAGATGAAAAAGAACATCTTGTTGTTATGGATGATATCGACAGTGGTGACGCTGCTGATGCCATCTTGCAAAAAGAAAAAAACGGATAATCCCAATTCTGCGGAGATCACTGCCGGTAGCCTTTCTTTTTCTCCGTTGGATACCGCACATTTCGTGGCACTGGTGCCCCTGGGCAATCTCAATCCGCCCGGCCATACATTTCCATCAGACCACATGTATTTCTATTACAGAAGCCATGGCATTTCCCGGAATATTCTCTCACCCGGCAACCTGGTGATCTTTAGTATTGCACGCGACAGGTCTGGGGTAGGTACGCCGGGAGAACAAACCGACTACACTATTTCCTTTGGCGATCCCCGAAGCGTTGTACTGTACTTTGGGCATATCACCACGTAATGAACGACCAGTTCATGATGAACAATGAATTGCAGAAAAATTTATTCTCTCCCGCAGTAAAACACAGGTCGGTACCACGACTGACCTCCCGCGAAAAAGAGATACGGTTAACTTTTATTTTCTTACTTTCAACAGTCCTAAGCAATGCCTCAACTCTTTCTGAATGGATAAACAATTATGGCAAAATATCCTGGAGGGCGATCAATCGGCCTATCAGCAGCTCTATTTTGCCTGGTTTAAAAAGTTCTACACTTATGGTAAGAAATTCTCCCTTGACCCATTATTGATCGAAGACAGCATTCAGGAAGTGTTCTTACTGATCTGGAATAAAAGAGAAAAGATCGCACAACTCCATTCACCTAACAGCTATTTTTTCGGCGCCTTCCGGTTTATCCTCCTCGATAAACTACGGCAGGCGAAACGGATCACCGCGTTCAATTTTGAAGATGAAACACTATTCCTGACGGAACAGGCAACGTACGACCAGGAGAACGATCCGGCCCGCGTTCAAAAACTGAAAGCCGCCCTCCAAAGCCTTACACCCCGCCAGCGGGAAGTCATCTTCCTTCGTTTTTATGAAGGACTGTCCTATGAAGAGATAGCTAATGTCCTGAACATCACCGTAAAGGCTACTTACAAGATCATGGCCCGGAGCCTGGGCAGCCTGAAAGAACAGTTGCTCGTTTCCATTACCACGCTCATGGTCCTGTTACAGAACATGTATGCTTTTGCAGGTGCGGGAACTTCCCGTTTCCAGGAATAATTTAAAAAAACTTCTGCCCCATGGGGTAAAATCATTCATTTCTTACACTTATAATTAGCAATGGACAATATTTCGATCAACAGGTACAAAGATTTTGAAGAACCAGATCTCATCTGCGACCCTTATTTTCAGGACTGGGTTATATCCCCCAATGAAGAAAACGAGCGGTTCTGGAAAGGTTTCCTGGAAATATATCCCGCGAAAGCCGCCAGCATCAATTACAGCCGCTCATTCCTGCAAAACCTTAGATATGAAACCAGCCTGCCGGACGATGAACATATTCGACGCCGGTTCCTGGAGCATTTGCAGGCTATTGAAGGTTCAGCACCTGTGAGGGTAATACGTCTGAACAGATCGCCGCTGAAACGAATAGCCAGTATTGCCGCAGTAGTAGCAGGTCTTGCACTGATGGTAGTTGTTTTTTTCCTGTTGAATAGTAAGTCCGGCAAATCCCTCAGCTCTATCGTGGCAACAGATTATGGAGAGATGAAGGAACTTACTTTGCCCGATAGCACACATATAGTGCTGAATGCTCATTCACAGATCAGTTTCAAAAAGCGATGGACGGCCGGTGAACCAAGGGAAGTATGGCTGGAAGGGGAGGCGTTCTTTGATGTAAAGCATTTGAATAAACAGCCCGACAATATCAGGCCGGACGAAAGATTCCTGGTACACGGTAAAGACCTCACTATTGAAGTGCTGGGGACTGCTTTCAATATCAGGCAGCGAAGGGGGAAAACCGAAGTGGTGTTGCAGTCGGGCAAGATCAGGCTGCTGCTCAAAAATGAAGAGATCGTGATGCAGCCGGGCGATTGGGTGGTCTACGATTCATTGGAAAGAAGGGTGATCCGCAGTATTACCATCCCTGAAAATTATGCTGCGTGGAAAGAAAAGAAATTGTTGCTGAATGATCCTACGGTAGAACAGATCATCGAATACCTGGAAGATGTTTATGGAAAACACATAGTGCTCGATAATCCTGCCCTGAAGAACAAAAAGATTGAAGGCCCGATCATGTTGAACAACCTCGATGATGCACTGTTCGTAATATCGACAGTACTGAACACCAGGATCGAGCACAGGAACGATACGCTGATCCTTCACCAGAATTAGGAAGGACCATTTCTAACGATTCTTTTAATAAATTTTACTAAATGACTGCTTGCCATTTAAAAAGGGTGGTTATTGCCCTGTTTGCAGGAATTTTTCTGCTATGCAGCACCGCCCGTTCACAAACCCCGCCCATCTCCCTGAAAGAGGCACTTAAAAAAGTCACCAAAATTTATGGGACCCAGTTCGTTTATGATCCCGATCTGCTGGCCGGGAAAACGACTACCTACGATTTCAAGGACAAAACAAAGAGGCAACTCGACGATGTACTGAAAGATATCCTGTATCCCAACAACCTGATCTTTCTCTACATCAAACCGAACTATTACACCATCACCTCCAAGGACAGGGTAGGAGCGGTGATCTCTGAGGCTCCCAATACACCATCACCGAACGATACTATCCCGGCCGGTAAAAGAACAGGAGAGGCTAAAAAGCAACTAACCATCACCGGTACTGTCTATGAACCGAGAAAGAACGGAGGTATACAACATGTTACTGTCAATGAAAAAGGTACTTCCCATTCAACCATCACAGACCAGGCCGGTAATTTCAGGATCGATGTGGCAGGCCCTCAGTCGGTTCTCGCTTTTTCTTCCATTGGATTTGAAGCGAAAGAGGTGACTGTTGGTAATCAAACGAATCTTACCGTTACATTGACCCCCTCATCCACCAATCTCGAAGATGTGGTGGTGATAGGATATGGAAGGCAAAAGAAAAGCGATGTGACAGGGGCTGTGGCTTCCATTCCCAAAGACAGGATCGAGAATATGGTGCGTACCGATGTGGTACAGCTTATCCAGGGCGCAGCGGCCGGTCTCAATGTCTCAGCCACCGCGGCCGGATCGAATCCCGAAAGCGGCGCTGTGCTGCTGATCCGCGGCCGACATTCCATCAGCGCCAGCAATGATCCGCTGATAGTGCTCGATGGAGTTCCGTATAACGGAAGCCTTTCGGATATAAATCCCAGTGATATTGAAAGTATTGAAATACTGAAGGATGCTTCCTCAGCCGCTATCTATGGCTCGCGGGCCGCCAATGGAGTGATCCTGATCCAAACCAAGAAAGGGGATAAAGGCAAGCTGAGAATAAAATATGATGGTTTCTATTCGGTCCTGTCGGTGGCCAATTTCCCCCACCTCATGAACGGTGATGAATACTACAAATTCAAACAGGGGGTCGATACCCTCGATGAAGCGGCGCTTACACCTGCTGAGCTGGCCGTGTATAATTCAGGCTCTTACAAATCGTTTACCTGGAGAGATCTGATCATGCGCAGCGCCAACAGCCAGCAGCATAATATTTCCGTATCAGGTGGCGGTGATAAGACTTCCTTCGTGATCAGCCTGTCGTACCTCGGCACCAGGGGGCTTGTGATCAATGATCAATACAAAAGAGGGACATCCAGGATCAACGTTACTTCCAATCTCACCAAATGGCTTACGCTCGGCAGCAATACCATGCTGTCTTATGCCAATAACAGTGGCGCACCGCCTTCCTTCATAGACCTGTTCAACAAATCTCCACTGGCCGTTCCGTTCAATCCCGATGGATCGGTGAATATTACCCCGATCGCAGACGATCCGCGTAAGATCAACCCCATCGAAACACTTTTATACGACGATCTCAAGAGAAGGTATACGGTCTCTACCAATAATTACCTCAATATCGACATCCCTTATATCAAAGGATTGTCGTACAGGATCAATACCGGATTGCAATATCAGTCGGCCGAAGCCAACTGGTACCGGGGCACCAATACCGGTAAAAGCGGCGCGCTCAAAGGCGAAGCTGAAACCCGGAAGACGAATAACTATTCCTATACGATCGAGAATATCCTTTCTTACCAGAGAGAATTCGGTAAGCACAGCATATTTCTTACCGGCCTTTACAGTATGGAAGAGAAGGAGAACAAAACGGACATATTGGATGGTGAAGGATTCCCCAATGATTTTTTATCGTGGTATGGTATTCCGCAGGCCAATAAGATCACCCCTTCCTTCAATTATATCAAAACGGACCTCATTTCCCAGATGTTCCGCGCCAACTATTCTTTCGACAGGAGATACCTGCTCACCGCTACCGTTCGCCGCGACGGATTTTCAGGTTTCGGCGCCGGCAAAAAATATGGCGTATTCCCTTCTGTGGCCATCGGCTGGAATATCGCCAATGAAAAATTCTTCGATCGTTTCTCCACTGCCATCAATACACTCAAACTCCGCCTGTCTTACGGGGAAAACGGCAACCAGGCCATCATCCCTTACCAGTCGCTTTCACAACTGGGCCAGGGCAATTACGTGGATGGTTCAACGCCGGCGCCCGGTTATGTGCCTACAACACTGGGTAGCAGCGACCTGGGCTGGGAAACCTCCCGCTCTCTCAACATCGGTCTGGATTTCGGTATCCTGAACTCCCGCATCACCGGTGAGATCAACGTATTCCGCAACAATACACATGATCTTCTGCTGAAACGGGCCATATCGCCCGTGAATGGTGTGAACAGTGTATTCCAGAATATCGGCAAGACCAGGAACCAGGGCATCGAGTTCATGGTGAATACCAATAATATCATGACCAAAGAATTTTCCTGGAACTCGAACCTGAATTTCACCATCATCAAAACCCAGATCGTGGATCTGTATGGAGATGGTAAGAATGACCTGGCCAATAAATGGTTCATCGGGCAAAACATTTACATGAACTATGATTACAGGTTCATCGGCGTATGGCAACTGGCCGATAGTGTGGCTGCCGCCGGATATGGCGCCAAGCCGGGTTATGCCAGGTACGACGATCGTAATAACAACGGGATGTATGATCCCGACGACCGGCAACTGATCGGTGCACAGGAACCCAATTTCACCTGGGGCCTCACCAACAATTTCAAATTCCGGAATATCGGCCTCTCTATTTTCATGTATGGCAAGAGCGGTGTGGTGAAAGCCAATCCATATAAAGACAAGAATTACCTGATAGAACAGAATTTCTGGACGCCCAACAACCCCACCAATGAATTCTGGTCGAGGGCCAGCCAGGCCAATAAATACCTGGGAAGGGGCAATACGCCCAGCGTGTATGAGAACGCCAATTTTATCCGGATCAAAGACATCACCATGTCGTATGACCTGCCCCGGAGAGTGCTCTCCAAGTCGGGGATCATGGCCGTTCGCTTTTTCATGACCGGCAAGAACCTGTTCACCATCACCAAATGGAAAGCGCTCGATCCGGAGCTCGACGACCAGCGGGCTATTCCATTGCAACGGGAATATATAGCCGGACTTAGCATCACATTCTAACAAATTCATCAATTGCTTGTATGAAACCAATTATTAGAATATTCATCATACTTACTGCAGTAGCAGGGTTTGGAAGCTGCTCCAAATCACGGTTGAATGAGACCCCTCCCCATTTCACCACAGCAGATGCTTTATACTCCACGCCCGGTGGTTTTGAAGCAGGGATCAATGGCCTGTATTCCCTGGTAAGGGAAGAACGGAACGGGTTGAACTATACCAATGGTTTCGGAACGATCGATCTTACTGCCACCATCTTCATTGCCGGTACGGATAATATCGCTTCCGGAAGCAATGTGGGAGGTTTGTCGACCATTATTGCCGACTGGAACAGGAGCACCCCTGCCGATCCCAACCTCGACAAAGTTTTCCTCTGGCTCTACAAGGTCGTGAATGCTTCGAATACGATCGTCACGCGGGCAGAAAAGGCGAATATCAACTGGCCTTCGCAGGAAGACAGGTCGCGTGTCATTGCCGAAGCCCGTACGATCAGGGCCTGGGCTTACCGCCATCTCACATATTTATGGGGTGATGTGCCATTGATCACTGAAGAAAGGACCGGCGAGAATATCATCACCAATGCCACCCGTGAAAAGGTAGCGGCTATCAGGCAGATCATGATCGGCGATCTCAGGTACGCAGCGCAGAACCTTCCCTGGCTTCCCATCAGGGCAGGCCGCATGACGCGCGGAGTAGCGCAGACCTATCTCGCAGAAACTTACCTGGCTGCAGGCAAAGCCGATTCGGCATTCTACTGGTCGAATGAATGTATCACCACTGGGCCCTATTCACTGATCACTGCCCGTTATGGCTCCGGCAGCGGCAAGCCCGGTGTGGCTTTCATGGATATGTTCGATCCTGCCAACACCAATATCGCCAATGGCAATAAAGAAGCGCTCTGGGTGCTTCAATGGGAAAGAAATGCCCTGGGAGGCGGTGATAACCTGATGCGCCACGAAACTACTATGAGGTATCCCAATGCAAAATACCAGGGCAGGTCCGGTTTCCTCGCTGCGCATGATGACAGGGGTGGGAGAGGCTGGAGCCGGCAGACCATTACCAAGAAAGCGCTGCTGCTATACAATACCTCTTCGGATATTGCTTCAGGTAAGCTCGATCAACGTGCCTCCGACTTTGCACTGAGAAAATATTTCATCGTCAGTTCCTATGATAATTTTTCAGGACTTACCAATTCCGGTACCAAAGCCCCCTGGAAACTGGGCGATACGGTATACCTCGCAACCGGCGTTACCCAGGGTAATATCAATAGTTGTGGTCAGCGTTCAAAAAGCGGCGCTATCGATTTCAACCTGTTGCCCGACAATGCGCCCAATAATAACGACTGGCCCTACAGCCTGAAGTTTGCACAATGCGATCCCGGTTTTCCCAACACCACGGAATCGCACCTCGATCAGGTTTATATGCGGCTGGCCGAAACCATCCTGCTGCGCGCGGAGGCCCGCGGCCGTATGAGCGATCTCCCTGGTGCTGCTGCCGATATCAACCTGCTCAGAACAAGGGCCAATGCAAAAGCCGTTACAGTGGCCGATTTCGGGAGCGACCTGAATTCATTTCTCAATTTTATCCTCGACGAACGCTCCCGTGAGCTGATCGTGGAGGAACAAAGAAGGTATACGTTGCTGCGCATGGGCGGAGCAGATTTCTTTTACCCACGGGTGAGCACCATGAACACGATCAGCAAGAACCTTACATTACGTGATACACTGCTTCCGGTCCCACAATCGGTGATCGATGCCAATATCACCTCCAAAATGCCGCAGAATAAAGGATGGGATTAAGCAGATCAAAAAATATTCATCAGCAAAAAGAAGCGCTATTCAAATGAAAAGAGAACCTGTTATCCGTAAAATACTGGTGTTATTGATCAGTCTGGCTACCCTGCATACCGGCTATGCGCAGAAAAATGCGAATGGCGAAAATGATCAGGCAGGTAAAGCGGTTCCGTATGTGGGCGATTGGAAATCGGACAATGGAATGTTTGCCCAGGTATATGTAACGAAAGAAGGCCTGTACAAAATAAACCTAACGAAAGATCCAATATCCCGTGAAACGCCGATCGTAGTGCTCACAGGCGATCAGGCGGGCGCTATTGCAAATTTTACAGGCGAAGGCAGCACTGGTAAGATCGGGAAAGGAAAACTGATCATCACCAAAGGAGCAGAGAAATATGAAATGAAACCTTTCAGCCGTATTTCTCCAACCATGAATGCAAAGCCACCCAAAGGAGCTATTGTATTGTACGATGGCGCCAACCTCGATGCCTGGAAGAAGGTGATGGAAAAGGACTGGCTGGAAGGAACCTCACCTGCCGACAATTTCAAAATATTGCCCGATGGTGCATTGCAGGTAGTGCCGCATGCCGCGGGCCAGTATGAATCCATCATCACCAAACAACAGTTCGGAGATTGTTTCCTGCACCTGGAATTCCGTTTGCAGGGCGAAGTGACCAATGGTGGTGTATACATGATGTCGCGCTACGAGATCAATATCAAAGATGCCTATGGCGTGGGAGGAACACCGATCGGGTTTGGAAATATTTCCAAACCGAAAGACCTCTATCCGGATGTAAATGTTGCCTTTCCTCCGATGCAATGGCAAACATTCGACATTGAATTCAAAGCGCCCAGGTTCGATGCCGGCGGCGCCACCAAAACCGCCAATGCCCGCATCACCGTAGTACATAATGGAGTTACCATTTATAAAGATGTTGAACTGGAAGAAGTAAAGGGCTCTACCGGCAAGCTGGGAGAAGCCGGTGTAGGCCCCATTTACCTGCAGGAACATGGCAATGCCTATCAATTCAGGAATATATGGGTGATCGATAAAACCATCAAAGGAACGGAAGGATATAAAACGGCCGCTGCATCCGGCACAGGATCAGGTGATGGCGAAGCACCCCGGAAAAAAGGCGGTGGCGGAGGCAGGAAGAAAGGAGGAAGCTCAACAGATAATGCAAAGACCGGAGGCAAAAATGTAGAAGCCGCCTATGAAGATGAAATGAACCCGGCTTATGCTGCCACCACGGTTGTATTGACTGCTACTCCTGGTGACATGCCCGCAAAGCCGGCCGGGTTCATTCATCCCGGCGTATTGGTGAACAGCGCTCAACTGGAAGAAATAAAAAAGCGGGTGGCGAATAATATCGAACCACAAAGATCTGCTTTCGAAAAATTGAAGGCCAGTCCGCTCGGCGCCATCGATTATGCTCCTGATCCCGTAGCCATCGTTTCCTGTGGCCCACGTTCCAATCCCGATCTCGGTTGCAAGGTGGAGCAGAAAGACTGTGCTGCTGCCTATTCACAAGCGCTGCTCTGGAAGATCACCGGCAATAAGGTCTATGCCGAAAATGCAATCAGGATCATGAATGCATGGGCATCCACACTCACCGGTGGGCATAACTACGCCAATGGTCCCGTACAGGCCGCCTGGTGCGGATCTGTGTGGCCGCGTGCCGCTGAGATCATCCGGTATACCTACAATGGCTGGTCTAATGCCGATATCGCCAAATTTCAGAACATGCTGCGCGTACAATACCTGCCTACCATCATTCATGGCGATTGTGAGAACGGCAATAAAGAGCTGGCCATGTGTGAGGCATTGATCAATATAGGAGTGTTCATCGATGATCGTGCAGTATTTGATCTTGGGTTGAAAATGTGGCGTGGCCGTACTCCTGCCTATATCTACCTGAGATCGGATGGCCCTGCCCCGGTTGAGCCGCCGGGTTGTGGGCCGGCTATCTGGGGCAATAAAGGCAAAACACCTGAATTGGTGGACGGACTTTTACAGGAAACCGCCCGCGATTCACATCATCCCTGGATGGCATTCTCTTCCATGGCCAATGCGGCAGAAACCGCCCGGCAACAAGGATTCGATCTTTATGCAGAAGAGGGGAAGCGTATGATGGCAGCACTGGAATTCCAGGCGCAATACCTTCAGCCGAACAATACACCGGCGCCGGAGGGCCTGACTTTCGGACTGCAACCCACCTGGGAGATCGCCTTCAACCATTTTCACGACAGGATGGGGAACAAGCTTCCGAAAATGGCGGCAGTCATTCCCACCAATCGCCCTACCGGCGCCGATCATCACATGATCTGGGAAACCCTTACCCATGCAGCCATTGGAGCTATCGGCCTTCCACCCCTGCATAAAAAATGAAACCAGAATTATTAACTATAAAATTTAATCATACAGATATGATGAATCATCATGGAACACTGTCGAAGATCAGGAAGTCGATCGTAATGCTTTTATTATTGGTTACGGCCCTGAATGCTTTTTCACAGCAACAAATCCAGAAGAAAGGCCATTCCTATGTGAAAACAAGCCTGAATGCCTATTCATTTGCCAAGCTGCTGAACGATTATAACCGGACAAACAACAAAGACAGTGGTTTGTCTATGTTCGACCTGCTCGACTTCTGTGCTAAACAGAATTTCGATGCAGTAGACCTTACCGGGTATTTTTTTCCCGGCTACCCCGCAGTGCCCAGTGATTCTTTCATCAATGCCGTAAAAAGAAAAGCACATATCCTGGGGCTCGATATCAGCGGCACCGGTGTGAGAAATGATTTCGCCAGTCCTGACCCCGAAAAAAGAGCGGCCGATGTAAAGCATGTAAAAGAATGGATCGATGTGGCTGTGAAGCTCGGAGCGCCGGTGATCAGGGTTTTTGCAGGCCCCATTCCACCGGGTTACGAAAAAAAATGGGACAGCATTGCCGTTTATATGACTGCCTGCCTGAAAGAATGCGTGGAATATGGAAAACTGAGGGGCGTCATGGTGGGCGTGCAGAATCATGGCGATTTCCTCAAGACCGCCGATGATTGCATCAAACTCATGGCCATGGTGAACTCCGACTGGTTCGGCCTCATTGTGGACACCGGCTATTTCATCAGTAAAGATCCTTATGTCGATATCGAAAAAGTAATGCCTTATGCAGTGAATTTCCAGGTGAAGGAAAGTGCATTCGGTGTGCTCAGTCGCGTTCGGATCGACCTGAAACGGTTGATGAAGATCGTCTATAACAGCGGTTACCGTGGCTACCTGCCGATCGAAACACTGGCCGATAAAGTGAAAAAAGGAGAACCCAAACCGGCCATCCCGTTCAGGCCCTATGATCCGTATAAGCTGGTGCCCGCCTTCTTCAAAGAAGTGAGGGCCGCTATCCACGAACAATACAAGAACGAATATCCATTAGACGCTACTAAATAAAAAATCATGCATCGACCCACATCAATACAAAATATGATCCGTTATACCTATTTACTGATATGCCTTACCGTAATGTGTATCCTGCCTGCAGCAGCTCAAACAAAGATCGAACGGGTTGGCGGCGCTCATGTCAAGACAAGCCTCAATGCCTATTCATTTGCCAAGGCCCTGAACGATCATATCAAAGGCCGTGGTGAAGGCATGACACTGTTCCAACTGCTCGATTTTGCTGCGCAGAATAATTTCGATGCAGTAGACCTTACCGGTTATTTTTTCCCCGGCTATCCGGCCGTACCCGATGATGCCTTTATCAACAGCATCAAAAGAAGGGCACATGTATTGGGCCTCGATATCAGCGGCACAGGAGTAAGAAATGATTTCGCCAATCCCGATCCTTCCAAAAGGGCCGCCGATGTAAAGCATGTAAAAGAATGGATCGATGTGGCCGCCAAACTGGGCGCTCCCGTGTTGCGGATATTCTCCGGCAATATTCCGGCAGGTTATGAAAACAAATGGGACAGCATTGCAATATATATGGCCACCAGCATCAGGGAATGCGCCGATTATGCAAAGACCAAAGGCGTTTTTATAGGCGTTCAAAATCATGGTGACTTCCTCAAGACAGCCGATCAAACCATTCAGCTCGTAAAGACCGTTGGGTCCGACTGGTTCGGCATCATCGTGGATACTGGTTATTTCATCACTCCCGATCCTTATGTCGATATCGAGAAAGTAATGCCCTGGGCCGTCAATTTCCAGGTGAAGGAAAGTGTGTTCGGCGCAGCCAGCACGGTCAGGACAGATGTTCCCCGTCTCATGAAGATCATCAGGAAAAGCGGCTACAGGGGATACCTGCCGATAGAAACACTCTCTGCAGCAGGAGGCAATAAGAAGAAAAAAGACAAGGAAAAAGATACAACAGCCACTTCAAGGCCCTATGATCCTTATACACTGGTGCCGGCCTTTTTGAAAGAAGTAAGAACAGCCATGGACGCTGAGTTTAAATAACACCCAATAAATATGGAAAAGAAATTGATCAGGGCTGGCATTGTTGGCTCAGGCTTTGCCGCAAGGTTTCATTACGATGCATTACAACATGTTTTCTCCACCAGGGTCGAGGTAACAGGAGTATACTCCGTTGCAGAAAAAGAACTGAAAGAATATACTTCACTGAGAAATCTAAAAGCGGTCGGCACCCTCGACGAACTGATCGCCAATGCCGACGTGGTGCATGTGTGCACACCGCCTATTACCCATGAACCAATTGTGGTGGCAGCACTGAAGCAGGATAAGCATGTGATCGTGGAAAAACCATTGACCGGTTATTTCGGTGATGGGAGCGAAGGCTTCAACGGCGATAACTTTTCGCGTGAAGAAGGGCTGGCCCATACACTGAGCAGCATCGAAAGGATGCTGGCTGCAGAGAAGGCCAGCAAAGGAAAGATCATGTATGCAGAGAACTGGATCTATGCGCCTGCCATACAGAAAGAGCGGGAGATCATCGAGAAAACGAAACCGCAGATACTGTGGATGCACGGAGAACAATCGCATTCGGGCTCTCATTCCCTCGCTTATGGACAATGGAAATATTCAGGTGGCGGCTCCATGATCGGCAAGGGTTGCCATCCATTGGCGGTGGCTATCTATTTCAAACATGTGGAGGGCCGCGTGCGAAATGGACAACCGATCAGGCCCAAAACCATATCTGCCCGCACCCATGCCATCACCAGGATGCCTGGTTACAGGAATGAAGGGTTTCTGCAGACGCATTATAAAGACATAGAGGATTTCTCCCTGATGCATATCGAATTCGAAGATGGCGCCATCGCCAGCCTCTTCGCCAGTGAACTGGTGCTCGGCGGCGTTAATAACTGGATAGAGATCAATACCAGCAATCACAGAACGAAATGCCAGATGAGCCATAACGATTCGATGAAGACCTATACACCAGACGGGCAGTATTATAAAGACGTGTATGTAGTGGAGAAGACCGAAACCAAACAAGGCTGGTCTTTCATTTCGCCCGATGAAGGCTGGTTCCACGGCTACCAGCATGAGATGAACGCCTTTTACAGAACGGCTGCATTTGGCGATCCCATTGAAAGCAATAGCAGCCTGGCATCGGATACCATCGCCACCATCTATGCCGGTTATGTTTCTGCCGAAAGGAAGGGGGCCGCAGTACCTGTGAGTATTTTATGAGGCATTGCCTTCATCATTTTTTTCATTCTTTAAAAACTGAGCTGATCTCATGATACCAACCGCAGAAAGACCTGCATCGACAACGGCAACGAAGGTCATCGGTAAGATCGGGAACTACCGCTGGACGATCTGTTCGCTGGTATTTTTCGCCACTACTATCAATTATCTCGACAGGCAGGTGATCAGCCTTCTCAAACCCACGCTGGAAAAGGAATTCAACTGGAAGGAATCGGATTATTCCAATATCGTGATCGCCTTCCAGTTCGCCTATGCAATGGGGATGATAGGGGCAGGGCGGATCATCGACAAGATCGGAACGAAACTGGGATATGCCATCACCCTGATGCTTTGGAGCATCGCCTGCATGTTGCATGCATTGGCGACAGGTGTGTTCAGTTTCATGGGATACCGTGCTTTCCTGGGAGTTACTGAAGCAGGAAACTTCCCGGCCGCGTTTAAAACAGTGGCTGAATGGTTCCCGCGCAAGGAAAGGGCTTTTGCTGGTGGTATTTTTAATTCCGGGACCAATGTGGGCGCCATCATTGCGCCGATCGTGGTCCCCTGGCTGGCCATCAATTACAGTTGGAAGATCGCCTTCATTGCCATCGGCGCCATCGGTTTCATCTGGCTGATCTTTTGGTTCATGATGTATGAGATCCCATCGAAACATAAAAAACTTTCGAAGAGAGAACTGGATTATATCAACAGTGATAGCGATGCAGCCAATAGTGAAGTTGCTACCGAAAAACCGGACGGGCCGAAGATATCCTGGTCGGCCCTGCTGAAGTATAAACAAACATGGGCTTTTGTGGCAGGTAAGTTTTTAACGGATGGCATCTGGTGGTTCTTCCTGTTCTGGTTACCGGCTTTTCTCGGTTCCGAATACAAGCTCACCGGTATGCAGGTAAGTCTCCCGATCGCATTCGTGTATACATTGGCCGGTGTGGCCAGTGTGATCGGCGGATGGCTTCCGATGTGGTTCGTAAAAGCAAAAGGCTGGAGTATCGTAAAGGCCAGAAAGGGCTCCATGCTGATCTATGCCTTTTTCCCTTTGCTGGTGATCGTATCGCAGTCTGCCGGCGCCTTCCAGATGTGGTATGCCATCGTGATCATCGGTATTGCAGCTTCTGCGCACCAGGCATGGTCGGCCAACCTTTTCACTACGGTCTCGGATATGTTCCCCAAGAGCTCTGTGGCATCTGTGGTGGGCATCGGCGGAATGGCGGGAGGGTTGGGAGGTATGCTGGTGGCTAAGACCGCCGGGCTTTTGTTCGATCATTACAAAGCATTGGGCGAGATCCAGACAGGTTACTACATAATGTTTGTATTTTGTGGTCTGGGTTACCTGGTTGCCTGGTTCATCATGTTCCGGCTGCTGGTACCGAAAATGGACCCCGTGGTCATCAAACACGGGCGATCATAAATATTAAATATAATTGTAAACAGTATTGAAGAATGATGAAGAATTTCTGTTATTGTATGTCGATCATGATGGTAATTTCGTGTCAGACCCCCAAGCAACCCGAACCGCCGGCCGTTCGGCTGATCACCCTCGACCCGGGACATTTTCACGCGGCCCTTGTCCAGAAATCCATGTATGAAGGTGTCAATTCGAGCGTATACGTATATGCGCCCGATGGCCCTGATGTAAAGCTGCACCTCGATAAGATCAAAGCTTATAACCAGCGCCCGGAGAACCCCACGCACTGGAATGAACAGGTTTACCTTGGCGATGATTTCCTGGCGAAAATGCTTGCCGAAAAAAAAGGGAATGTGGTAGTGATCGCCGGTAATAATAAGAATAAGACCGAATACATCAACCAGTCGGTCGAAGGTGGGCTGCATGTGTTGGCCGACAAGCCCATGGCCATCGACAAGCCCCATTTCGAATTGCTCAAAAAAGCCTACACAACGGCTATAGAGAAAAAAGTGCAGCTCTACGATATCATGACGGAGCGCTACGAGATCACCAATATGCTCCAACGGGAACTGGCGATGACGCCTGAAATTTTCGGCACTTTGCAACAGGGGTCGGAGAAAACTCCGGCCGTTGAAATGGAGAGTGTGCATTATTTCTACAAATATGTATCGGGCAATATCCTTACCAGGCCCTCCTGGTTCATGGATGTATCCCAGCAGGGAGAAGGCATTGCAGATGTGGCCACCCATCTCATCGATTTGGTGCAGTGGGCCTGCTTTCCTGAACAGACCATCAACTATGAAAAAGACATTACCGTGAGTAGCGCCAAACGCTGGAGCACCGATATGACCCTTTCTCAGTTCAGCGCCATCACCAAAGCGCAGCGCTTCCCGGATCATTTAAAGGGAAATATCGTGAAAGACAGTATCCTCCAGGTGTTTGCCAATGGATCGATCAATTACCGGCTGAAGGGTATCCATGTCTCTGTTACGGCCAAATGGGATTATAAGGCGCCTGACGGCGCCGGCGATTCTCACTATGCCATCCTGAGAGGAACAAAGTCCAGCCTGGTCATCCGGCAGGGCGCAGCGCAGCAATTCAAACCGGTATTGTATATTGAACCGAATGACAATGCCGATACTGCTTATACTGCACAAGTACAGGAAAAATTCAAGGCGATCGAAGCGAAATACCCGGGCATTGCCTTGAAAAGATCGGGGACCAACTGGGAGATCACCATCCCTGAAAAATACAAGGAAGGCCATGAAGCGCATTTTGCGCGTGTCACTGAAAAATTCCTGGGCTTTCTGAAAAATGGTAACATGCCCGTTTGGGAAATACCTAATATTTTAGCCAAGTATTATGTGACCACGGAAGCACTTGAGCTGGCAAAGAAAAATGGAAAACAATAGTAATCTATGGAACGACAGGAACTGGCCGATTTCGTCGCTGCACTGATCGAAAAAGTGAAAAGACTGGTCCCGGTTTACATGCAGCAGGAAGAAGACCGGGCCAAAGCAAAAGGAGGGATCGCTATCTGTATCATCGATCAGGAAGGGCGTGTTTACGGGCAAATGTTTGGAGAAGATAAGATCATGGCCAGGGAACGGTACAGGGTGGCATGGATGAAGGCAAGCCAGGTTTGGATAACGGGTATCCGCACCGGCGAATTTGAACGGATGGCATTCAGCGGAGAGATCGACGAAGCGCAGTTCGGTATCAAGAGGCCGGATTATATAGGATGGGAGGGCGGCCAACCCATTCATTTACCGGATGGCGCTATGCTCTCGGTCGGTTTCAGCGGTTTCCGGAGCGCTACCGATATAGAGATCGTACAACGGGCTTTACAAACAAACTAATCCAGTTTAATATATCACTATTCTTTAACCATTAAAACAGTAAACAATGAAACGACTTATTTTATCGGTCTTCGTTCTGTTGACCACGATATCATTTGCTTCAGCACAGCGTGCTTCTGAAAAGAAGGCCCAGATCAGGAACGGTCTTAAAGAGGAAGTGAAACTGTCCGATGAGCAGATCAATTCCGTCATGGCCATTGAAGATGAATTCAGACCAAAGCTGAAGGCGATCAAGTCGGATACCAATCTCAGCGAAGCCGATAAGAAGGCAAAGTACAAAGAGCTCAATGAGCAGAAACAGAAAAAGATCGAAGCCGCAGTAGGGGCCGATCAGGCTAAAAAAGTAAATGCGTTTTACGATACATTGAAGAAGAAGAAAGACGATAAGGACGAAGACAAAGACAAGGATAAGGAAAAAGAAGGGAATGAAAAGAAAGATAAGAAAGGAAAGAAAGGAGATAAAGGAGATAAAGGTGAAAAAGGAGAGAAGAATTGAGAATATTAAAATCGGGTAGTGTATCAATTAGAAATGTTGGACCACGAAGACACGAAGGCACAAAGTAACCATCGATCAGATATCAGATATTAACCTGAATAGGTTACTTCATTTTCTTTGTGCCTTTGAGCCTTTGTGGTAAACCAAAATGGAAGGATATGGCAAAAGTTAATTGGGGCGTTTTGAGTACAGCTAAGATCGGACGTGAAAAGGTGATACCTGCCATGCAGGCCGGTGATCACTGCAACGTAGTGGCAATCGCTTCGCGGGATAAAGAGCTTGGTCAACGTACAGCCAGGCAACTTGGAATTCCCAAAGTTTTTGCTTCTTATGAGGAATTACTGGAAGATACTTCCATCGATGCCGTGTATATACCGCTGCCAAATGACCTGCATGTGCCATGGGCGCTTCGCGCCATCGAAGCGGGAAAACATGTTCTGTGTGAGAAACCGATCGGACTTTCTGTGGCTGAAGCAAAACAATTACAGGAAGCTGCCGACCGCCATCCCAAACTGAAAGTGATGGAAGCCTTTATGTATCGCTTTCATCCGCAATGGGTGCATGCCAAACAATGGGTGCAACAAGGCAGGATCGGTGAACTGCGCACCATGGACACTTTTTTCTCCTATCACAATGTAGATCCCAATAATATCCGCAACCGCAAGGAAGCAGGCGGGGGTGGCCTGATGGACATAGGCTGTTATTGCATTTCATGGGCCAGGTTCATTTTCGGGCAGGAGCCGGTCCGCGTGAGCGGTAAGCTGGAATATGATCCGGTAACGCAAACAGATACGCTGGCTTCAGGCGTGCTCGATTTTGCAACGGGTACTTCCGTCTTCACCTGCTCAACCAGGCTCATGCCATATCAGCGGGTCAATATCCTGGGCACTGAAGCAAGGATAGAGATCGAGATACCTGCCAATGCCCCGCCCGATAAAGCCACCCGGATCTGGCTGCATTCGAAATCAGGCACCGAAGAATTTTCGTTTGACCCCGTCAATCAATACACGCTCCAGGGCGATTCTTTTTCCAAAGCTATTCTGCAGGATGGGCCGGTACCGGTGCCACTCGAAGATGCCGTGAACAATATGAAAGTGATCGAAGCGGTGGTGCAAAGCGCAAAAGAAAAAAAATGGGAACAAATATTACCATAAGAAGGTTTTCTGGAACAATAGCAATCGATGAACAATTCTAGTGTTTTGATCCGACCTGAAAGCCTGCGTCAGTTCTCGACGCAGGTTTTCGAATTTTTTGGCGTGCCTGCTGAAGATGCAGTGCTGGCCGCGGATGTATTGGCCTACAGTGATGAGCATGGAATAGATTCACATGGCATTGCTCGCCTTAAAACTTATTTCGACCTGCTCCGCTCGAAGCGGATCAATCCTGTTCCCAGGATCAGCATCGTGCGGGAGAAAGGCAGTGTTGCTACGATCGATGGGGATAATGGACTGGGGCTAGTGGTAGGTCCCAAATGCATGCTGACCGCCATGGAGCGGGCAAAGGTCTTTGGTTCCGGCTGGGTGAGCGTTTGCAATACCAATCATTATGGTGCTGCCGGATATTATCCCGTAATGGCCTTGCAGCAAAACCTCATCGGGTTATCCATGACAAATACCACGGCAGGGGTGGCCCCTTTCAATGGGTCCGAAAAAATGCTTGGCACGAACCCGGTCGCCATAGCATTTCCGGGTTTCAGGGAACCTCCTGTCATCATCGATCTTGCTTCGAGTGCCGTTTCTTATGGTAAGGTAGAGATCGCGCAACGCAAGGGAGAGGCGATGCCTGATGGATGGTGCATCGATAGGGAGGGCCATCCTACCAATGATCCTACTGAAATGATAGAAGGCGGTGCGCTCCTGCCATTGGGAAGCATTGCTGAAGGAAGTGGCCATAAAGGCTATTGCCTGGCTGTGATGGTTGATATATTGTCGGCCGTACTGAGCGGCGCCAACTGGGGACCTTATGCAATTCCTTTTGCGATCCATGTGGCGCCTTCGTCGAAGCTGGTGGGAAAGGGGATCGGTCATTTTTTCGGGGCCCTCGATATTGAAGGTTTCCGTGATCCGGTTGAATTCAAAAAAGAGGTGGATGAATGGGTGGCAACAATGCGGCGTACCAAAGCGCAACCGGGCAAACCACCTGTATTGATTCCCGGTGATCCTGAACGGGAAGCATATAGATTGAGGATGGAAGAAGGTATCCCCGTAGATCGATCAGTGTTCGCTTCTTTGCAATCGATAGCAGCTTATATCGGTATTGAACTCCCGGTATCATAATATTACCGGGTAAGTATCACTGTTCCTTTTTTCATGAAAGGCCCACCGGAAGGGCATTCCATCTCTATGAGGTAAACATAGGTACCGGGCGGGGCAGGATAACCATTGAAAATGCCATCCCAGCAGGAAGCGCGGTCGGAGGCAATGAAATTGCTGCGCTCGAATACTTTTTGTCCCCACCTGTTGAAGATCACCAGGTGTTTGATCAATGAGATGCCTTTGATCATCCATACATCGTTCACGCCATCATTATTGGGTGAGAACGCATTGGGGATCGCCACACGGCTTTCTTCGCAGAACATTTTGATCAGCATACTGTCGGAGGCTTTACATCCGTATTGATTGCCTACTGTTAGTGTATACTTTGTCTGCGACATGGGTTTACTCAATGGTGCCGGGCAATTGCCACAACTCAGGTATTGAGCGGGCGTCCAGCTCCAACTTACCACATCGGTGCTGTAGACCGGCGACATCTGTACCGGTGTGCCGGCCATTACTTCTACGTCGGCTCCCAATTCCACCGTTGGCAGTGGGCGCACTGTTACCCTGACCTGCGCCGTATCACTGAAGCAATTGTGTTTGTCGGTCCCGCGTATGGTATAAGTGGTATTGACCAGTGGCTTAGCGACCGGATTGGCAATATTGGTATTGCTCAAACCGGAGGTGTTGAAGATCCAGTTATACAAATCTGCACCTGATGCTGTCAGCGTCACCGAATTGCCATAACAAACTTCTGCGTCAGGTGATACCAGGATCTTCTGTGGTTGTACTACCGTTACGGTCACTGCTCCTGTGCTGCTGCAACCGATATCATCTTTCACCACTACTTTGTAGTCGGTAGTATTCACAGGTGAAGCCATTGGGGCTGCGATGTTTGCCGCGCTCAGCCCGGTGACAGGCGTCCACTCATAGGTTGCGCCTCCGCTTGCTTCCAGTTTCGTGGAAGCGCCCAGGCAGATCAGGGGTTGGGCGGGATTGATGTTCACGACCGGATCAGGCCGGATGATGATCTTGCCCGCAGGGGCCGAAGCGCTTGTACAACCATTTGCATCGCTCATGAGCAGGAGCGGTGTATAAATGCCGGGTGTTCTGTAAGTATGTTTGGTAAATGTATCTGTGGTGGTGAGCACAGTGCCATCACCCAGGTCCCAGGTGAACCGGCTCGTGTTCTTTGCCAGGGCGCTCAGGGTAGGGGTATGGCCGATACAGCCTTCCGCTACATCGGCTTGCATCGTTGCCTCTGGTTGGGTTATTATTATTTCGCGCTTATGGGTCGCTGTTAGTCCATTGGCGCCATATACATAGAGCGTAACCGTATACCTGCCGGGCTTTTCATACACATGCGACGGGGCGTAGAGATTGTCGGCGGTAATACCATCCCCGAAATCCCAGGTCACCCTGATCGCATTGATGGAGTTATTGGTGAACCGTATCAAAACAGGCGGACAATTCCTGCCTGTCACGGTAGAAGTATTGAAGCTGAAGGCCGGAACGAAATCGCGTACGATGATCGTAACAGGTTGTGCGTCTGAAGAGCATCCGCCGACAGGATCAGTGGCTGTCATCTTCACTATATAAGTGCCGGGTGTTGTAAATGTATAGGAAGGATTGGCCTGGGTAGAGCTGACGCCATTACCAAAATCCCACCGGTAGGCAGTTCCGGGGCTATTGTAGGTATTGGTGGTATTGGTAAAATTAACAGTGGTATTGAGAGGAACATCGGTCTCCGATGTATAGAATGAAGCTTTGGGCCCATTCACTTTTACCAACTTTGAAAATGATCCCGTTGAAGTGGTACATCCGGATGCATCCGTTACCCGCAGGGTTACATAATAAGATCCGGGGCTGTTGTAGGTATGGGAAACCGTGCCTGCCTGCCCGGAAGTGAAGCCATCCCCGAAATTCCATTCGCGGCTTTGTATGGTACTGCCGAAACTTTTTGAAGTGTCGCGGAACATGAATGTCTCTTTGAAGCATTGATCATCCTTCAGCACTTCGAAACCGGCTTGCGGCCCTTGCTGAACGCTGTACACCACGAAATTGGTGGTATCCGGGCAACCGCTGTTGGTAGCTTCCACGATGGCCCTGATCCTGGTCTTGCTCTTATCGGGATAATAGAGATTGCCGGTGAAAGGCAATCCATTCTTATCGATATAGTAATCACGGGTACCGGTAAACTCGGTGCCATCATCATACTCCCATTTTTTGAAATAATAGAAATCGTACCAGGTAACATAGAATGGATTCCTTTCGAGGTTGGAGATCGTATAGGTGAGCGGCCTCTCTGCACAGATCTGTGGCGGCATGGCAGTGAGGGTCGGCTGTTGTTTGAGGTAGACGGTCACGGCCGAATTCATATTTGCCGTACATTGATTGGCAGTGGCCGTGAGCTTGACGGGAAAGATGCCGGATCGGGTGTAAGTATGTTTCACTTCCAACTGGCTGCCGGGCGTGGAGAGGGTATTGCCATCGCCGAAATCCCAGGTAATATTGTCGGCCCCGACAGACGCATGTGTAAAGGTGATCTCGCCCCTGGCGCCTTCGCAGGTACGGGTAGTTGCTGCAATGACAGGTTGCGGCGGATTTATTTTGATGAGGTCTGTTTTGGTGATCACTGTATCGCAGGCGCTGTTCCTGGCCGTTAGCTTGATGGTGTAAGTGCCGGCAGCTTTGTAGGAATGCGGATACTGACCGTTGGGCCCTCCACCAGACCACACACCACCATCACCGGTTTCCCATAGGTAGGAATATACGCCCGGTTGAGCGGGTGTAACAGAAAATATGATCGTGGACCCAACGCAGGAGTTCGTTTCGGAAGCCACAATATCCATTTTGGGCATCGTGTTCATGACCACTTCGTTATAATAGGCAGTGCCGGTACACCCATTCTGCGTTACATAATCGAGCCGGATGGTATAATTGCCAGGCGTTGAAAATGTATGTGAAGGTTCGGGATCGGTGGAGCTGCTGCCATCGCCGAAGGCCCATTTATATTGTGTGATGGGTTCCGAGCTATTGGCCATGAACCCGACCGTAAGCGGCCCACATGATCTCAGACCTGATGGGCTGGTGCTGGATGTGTAAGTGATATAGACATATGGTTTGGGAATGGCCACGCTTTTGAGAATGGAGCTTTTGCACCCGTCCGCATTGGTCACTTCCAGAAAAACGCTATAGACACCATCAGAATTGTAGGTATAGGAAGGCGCCTGCAAGGTTGATCCATCGCCGTTGATATTAGTCCAGAAAGACCAGTTCCATTTCACGGCGCCGGGTGTGGTGTCTTTGAAACTGACTGCCATAGGTGCACCACAGAAACCGGCCGGTTGAGCAATAAAGCCCCGCAGATCGGGAACATCATTCACCTGTATTTGTTTTAAAACGGATTCCGTGCAGGTGCCATAAGTATTCGTCAATGTAACTGTATGCGTGCCGGCACTGCGAAGCTGGTAATACAAGTATGGGTTATTATATGCATATACTTGTCCATCGACCGACCAGGTAGAATAGTTGGGGGATGGTGTGCCGCGATTGATGAAAGTGACCAAATCATTTTTACATGCCTTGACAGGCGCATCGAAATCAGTGCTATAATTGGCAACGTTGAGATAACCTGTTTGTGTATTCTGTGCAACGCAACCTTCCGAACTTTTCACTGTGAGCCCCACGGTGTAAATCCCTTTCTTATTGAACACATGCGAAGGTGCGACGGCGTTGGAAGTAGCGCCATCGCCAAAATCCCAGGTATAGCTCAGTGTTCCCGGGCCTGTACTGCTGTTGGTGAACTGTACCGGGTCCGATTCACGGCAAAGTATTCTCTTATCGGCGCTGAATGAAGCGGTGAGTGTGGGCAGGATATCCACGATGTCCTTCTTACTTATTGTATGGTAACATCCGAAGCTATTGGTGACGGTAAGGCTCACCGTTGCTTTCTGTACCAGGGCATAGCTGTGCGAAATACTATTGCCGGAACCCTGCTGGGTATTGCCATCACCGAAATCCCAATAGTAATTGGAGATCGTACCGCTACCTGCGTCGGCAGTGCTCGTGAATGTAATGGGCTTCGGCATACATTCTTTGGCTGTCGAAGCGGTGAAGTCGGCCGTTGGTTTTTTGTAGACCGTTACCTGTTTTGTAGTGCTGGCCGTTTGAGAGCCGTCCTTGATGGTGAGGGTAACGGTATAAGTTTTTTCTTCCGTATAGATGGCGCCGGGATTGGCGATCGCTGCGCTGTTGCCATTGCCGAAGTCCCAGGAATATATTGTGTTCGATGAAGTGCCGGTGCTGGTATTGGTGAAGGTGATGCTGAGCGGAGAACATCCCCCTGATTGGCTCATCGTGAAATCAGCCTTCAATTGCGCCATTAGCCCCCGGTTGGCGAGCAGGAAAAAAGCCAGGCAGCAGCAATACCGCAAGCCAGTGCTGATATGAAGAAATAAGGGCATGTATTGCCGGGGTTTGTAATAGGGTTATTTACAATATGGCAAGATAAAAGATCATGGGCGGAATAGCAATAATCGAAGCAAATAAATTAAGCTATTGACCAATCTTATCAACCTTTCAACTTATCAACCTTTCAACCCCTAATTCCTTTGTGCCATCGTGCATTCATAGTCAACATCGCTGCCGAATCCTTAACTTGCGGCTGTTATGAGAACCTACGAAGATTCATATCTACACAAGGGATTACGGAAGCAACTGGTCGACCTGTTGCGACAGAAAGGCATTACCGACGAGCGGGTACTGGAAGTGATCCTGAAGATCCCCCGCCATTATTTTCTCGATTCTGCATTCGATAAAGTGGCTTATGAAGACCGTGCTTTTCCGATCGCGGAAGGACAAACGATCTCCCAGCCATATACCGTGGCTTACCAAACACAATTGCTGGATGTAAAGCCTTACGAAAAAATACTGGAGATCGGAACGGGCAGCGGATACCAGTCGATCGTTCTGGCCGAACTGGGCGCCCAGGTCTACACCATCGAGCGACAGAAAAAATTATTCGAAGAGCATAAGCGGTTCGTGCTCCGGCACAAATACCCCAACATCAAATATTTTTATGGTGATGGATATGAAGGACTGCCCACGTATGCGCCTTTCGATAAAGTGATCGTCACAGCGGCAGCGCCCTATATCCCGCCCAGGCTCCTGGAGCAACTGAAAAAAGGCGGCATCATAGTGATACCGGTAGGGAAGGGCGATGTACAGCGTATGCAGCGCATCACGAAAAAAGCGGATGGAGAATTCCAGGAAGAGGTATTCGATAACTTCTCTTTTGTTCCGATGAAAGAAGGAAAAAACAATAGCTGATCACCCAGATGAAAATAACCTTGATCGGTACCGGGAATGTGGCGACTGTACTGGGCAGGAAGTTCGTTCAGGCAGGCCATGAGGTGTTGCAGGTATATGGCCGGCAGCAGGAAGTGGCTACGCAACTGGCCGAAGAACTGCATTCATCTGCCGTCACCGACCTCCATTCCCTACATCCATCGGCAGAATTATACATCATCGCCGTTGCCGATGCGGCCATCCCTCAGGTTGCAGCAGCATTAAGTTTGAATCACGGCATCGTGGTGCATACAGCAGGGTCCGTTTCGAAAGAAGTGCTTAGAGAATGCAGCGAATATTATGGTGTGCTCTATCCGCTACAAAGTATGCGGAAGGAAATGGATGTATTGCCGGATATCCCGTTCCTGGTAGATGCCAATACTGATGCAGCCATCGAACAACTCAAAGGAATTGCGCATACCCTCTCCGGTCAGGTACAGGTAGCCGATGATGAACAAAGATTGAAATTGCACCTGGCAGCCGTGATGGTGAGCAATTTTACCAATCACCTGTATGCGCTGGCCGATGATTATTGCCGGGAAGAAAAAGTGGATTTCAGGTTATTGATACCACTGATCACGGAAGTAGCGCAGCGGCTGCATCGATGGCCTCCGGCGGAAATGCAGACCGGGCCTGCTGTCCGTGATGATGAGGGTACTATTCGGAAACACCTGGACTTGCTGAAAGACCATACCGCATTGAGGAATTTATATAGGCTGTTCACCGACAGCATCCGCGATATGTACAAGTGATCTTAATTGGAGCAGATCAATTACTGGCAACCGGCGCCTTCTTGCCCTTGGCGCCTGCTTTCCTTTTCCGGGTTGTCGTTGCCTGATGCTTTGCGATCTTCTTTTCCTCTTTTTTCTTTTTCTTCTCTTTTCCTTTCGCTTTCTTCTCCTTGACCACTTTCTTTTCTTTGGTCTCTTTGATCACCGCCTGGCCGTTTTTCATGTCTTTCTGCTCTTTCTCTTTTTTCTCTTGCCCTTCCAGAACATAATCATTCAGGTAGCGCTCCCGGATGATCCGCATGTGATGGTTCAGGTGACCTACCGTTACAAAGCCCAGCCCCACTACATTCGAGATGCTGTTATTGGCTGTGCCGGTGGTCAGCAGTTGGTCTTCATCAAGTGATTCGAAAAAGAACTGGTTGGCAGTCCTCATGGCGATGAACTCATCTACCAGGTCATTCCATTTTCTTTTGGGTGCTTTGGCTGTGATGGCCCAGGTATTTTCATCGAAACCCGGCAGGGGAGAAGGGTCTTTGCGGGCAAAGGAAAGTGCACGGTATACGAATACCCGCTCTGCGTCCACGATATGCTGCAACATTTCTTTCAGCGTCCATTTGCCCTCTGCATAGGCATAATTGATCTTCTTTTTGGGGATCTGCCGGAGTAGTTTCCTGAATTGTTTGGTATTCTTCCATAAAGCTTGTAGCAGATCATCTTCGTTCACCGTATCCACATACCTGGCAGAGGATTCTGGTACGACAACATGTTTTCTGCTGATCATATTTTTTTATTAAATCTAAGAAGAATCGGTAATACTTTCTTTTTCAATGCAAAAAGCCTGTGAATATTTAATATGAGGCAGGAGGCCAGAGGTCAGAGATATGAGGGGGTAGCCGCGAGTTTAAATTGTTGGTATTCTGTATTTTATAAAAGCAAGAGGTCTGATATTGGCAGCGTTTCAACGGCTGCGGATATCAGACCTCCAACCTCAGACTTCAGACCTCAGTCTTCAGTTCTTCTTATTCTTCAAAGTAGGTTTCGGCAGTGGCTTTTTCGTTGGCGCCGGTTTACCCGACTGCAGGCTGGCTGCGATCTTTGCGGCTTCATACGCATTGACCAGGCCGCCGGTCCTGCTCAGTTCCGACATAGGTACCAGGTCGTCGGTACCTGGTTTTTTCACTTTGCCATCAGGCGCCTGGGCAGATTTTTCGATACAATATTTTACTTGTTGGGGAGTGAGGTTCGGATAATAAGTAAGCAGAAATGCTGCCACGCCGGCCACTACGGGGGAGGCCATACTGGTGCCCTGCGCATTACCATACGTGTTAGTACCGGGTATGGTAGACCATATCTTCACACCGGGTGCAAATACATCCACTTCCTGTTTTCCATAGTTGGAGAAGGAAGCGGTGATACCACCTGCTTTTGCATCGCCACTGGCGCCTACGGTGATCCAGTTCGATGCACGTCCCTTATGGTCGAGGTAAACGGGATTGGGAAAATTATCGGCAGAATCTACATTCTTGGCGTCGTTGCCGGCTGCATGTACCAGTAAAACTCCTTTGCTGTTGGCATATTCCACGGCTTCATCCACCCATTTTTTCTGGGGAGAGAAATCCTTGCCAAAGCTCATGTTGATGATACGTGCACCATTATCGACCGCATAACGGATGGCCAGTGCAATGTCTTTATCATGCTCATCGCCATCGGGCACTGCGCGGATCATCATGATGCGCACATTGTCGGCCACACCGTTCATACCGATACCATTATTCCTCACGGCGCCGATAATGCCGGAAACGTGTGTGCCATGGAAAGGAGTGGAGGCCATCACATCGGCATTACCATAATATTTATCGTTGATATCATTTTCATTGTCGCCCGTGATCTCACCGCGGAAATCCTCAGGGGCTTTTTCTTTTGCTTCGGCCTTTCGTACTTCGCCGTTCACGAATTCTTCAAAGCCGCCGATAAATTCAGTATTGGTGCTTTCCATCATCTGGTTGGCGCGGAACAGGTACAGGAAGCCGCCTTTGGCGCTTTTTTCAGCAGGCGTAACGGCATTGAATGTATCGAGGTCATTACCTGTGTAAGATTCTTTTTTCAGGGAGATGCGCAGAACGCTGTCACTTTTCCTGGCGCTTTTGAGAGCATTCTTCAGCATGTAGAGGTCGACTGTTCCGGAGCCGTCGCCTTCCACTTTGCTTTTTGCCTTGAGCCAGGTATTGTATTCTTCGAGGTCATCGCCTTTGAGCGTGGAGGGATCGATGGTCTTGCCATCATATTTGCTTTTCAGTTTATGATAAACGCGGGCGCCTTCGTAAGAATCCTGCTTCACGTTGCGGCCGTCCTTATTGCCGAGGAAGTTCCATCCATATACATCGTCCACATAACCATTGCCGTCATCGTCGATGCCATTGCCTGGGATCTCTTTGGGGTTCTTCCACAGGATGGGTTTGAGATCTTCGTGCAGGGTATCGATGCCTGAATCGATCACGGCAACGATCACTGTTTTGCCTTTTAGTTTTTTGGATTTGACGAATTCATAGGCTTTCTCCATACTGATCCCGCTGTAACCGTCTTTTGCTTTATCGAGCAGATGCCAGCCTTTCGGCACATCTCCCGGTTTGGTGTTCTTGTCCTGTTGTGCGAAGGCAAGCATACCAATAACAACCAGGGCTGAGGTCAGCCCCATTGCTTTTCCCGATTTGATCATTGTTCTTGTTTTAACTGACAGATGATAAACTAATGTATTCAGTGTGCATCGAAGGGGCAAATATCCCCATTTTTTGCGCTTTTTTAACGTTAATTTTCTAAGGGACAGAAAAGTACATTTATAAAAATAGATAAAAGTCTGGCAGGGATCCATGAAAAATACATGAGTGGCAGCCGTCATTCAGACAACACTGCCACTCATTTGTAATAAGGGTTTATAACGTGTATGTAACTAACGTATTATCTCTTACCATCTATGCGCCAGGCCATCAGATGTCAGTTTCATTTCCACGCGCCTGTTGGTGGCCCTTCCTTCCGGTGTGCTGTTATCGGCTACCGGTCTGTCCTGACCATATCCTATCGATTGCAACCTTGCGTGGTTGATGCCATTATCCATCAGGAACTTCTTAACGGCATCCGCCCTTCTTTGTGAAAGCATCTTATTGAACTCGGCAGGACCGGTATTATCGGAGTGCCCTTCAATAGTGAGTTTGAGGCTATTGTTGCTTTTCAGGATGGCGGCCACTTTCTTCAGTTCCTTCACCGAGTTGCGGGTAAGGTTATAGCTGTTCTTCGAGAAGAAGATCTTCTGTGCCGCATAATTCACTTTGTCGACGATCTCCTTTTTGATGGCAGGACAGCCATTGTTTTCCTTCGTACCAGGGATGGTGGGGCATTTGTCTTCCCTGTCATTCACGCCGTCGCCATCGGTATCGGGAAGCGGACAGCCATGGTTCGATGCAGGTCCGGCTTGATTCGGGCATTGGTCCTCTTCATCGTTCACGCCGTCACCATCGGTATCAGGGATCGGGCAGCCTTTGTACCTGATAAGGCCGGGCTGGTCTGGGCATTGATCTTCCTCATCGTTCACGCCGTCATTGTCCCTGTCGGGGGGCGGGCAACCGCCATACTTGGCCAGACCGGGAACAGTGGGGCATTTGTCGAGGTAATCAGGAACGCCGTCATTGTCTTTATCCGGGCAACCGTTGGCTGCGATGGAGCCGGGTGTATGCGGACAAGCATCTTCCTGGTCATCCACGCCATCATGGTCGCTGTCTCTCGGCTTCCTGTTCTCGATGGAGGTCTTGTTCAGCCAGAAGCCGACCGAGATACCCATTACGCGGTGCTTGAAAGTACCATCGTAGGGGGCGTTGTAAAAATTGTTCAGTCCCTGGCTGGCATAGCCGGAAACGATCAGGCTGCCAAGTTCAAAACCGACGCGGGCATTCACACCATAATCGAAAGTAGTCACTTTCCAGGTCTGATTGCCGGCTTCGATAGTGCCATCGGCTTTTTTAAGTTTAATGGAATTGTCGTTTTGGATTATGCGGGCCTCGCTGGATTCTTTGCCTGTATAAAAGAAGCTAACGTAAGGACCTGCGCTGACGAAGAAATTGCTCTTTCGTCCTAACGGCAATTTGTAGGTTACATTAATGGGGATGTCGATGTAATTCGGATAGAAGCTATTCTTGTAGGATAGCGTATCCGTTAGAACCTGGGCAGTGTCGACAGTACGAGAGAACTTCCTGCCTTTTGTCATATAAAAAATACCGGGTTGAAGAAAGAACCGACGGTTCTGGCCCAACGGTATTTCAGCGATCAGTCCTGCATTGAATCCGCTGCGGTTCGAATAGCCGGGCTTGGTCAGGGAATCCCAACCAGGCATGTTATTCTTTTCGAGCACAGAGGAATAATGCGGACCGCCGGTAAGGGCCAGTCGGAGCTGACCATAGGAGACGGACATAACCACCGTAAAACACAGTAGTGTAAACAGTTTTTTCATCTGAATAGTATTTGGGTTGTAGGGGCAGATGAAATTTCCAGTCTAAATAACTGTTTACATGGGAGGGAGGTTGTGCTGCCGGCATATAACGGCAAGGCACAACCGGTCAGTATCTCTGAAGCAGTTGTTAGATTGGTCATTTCACCAGTATCAGATTTCCGGTATAAACAACGCTATTGGAGATATTTTTATTATTGAAAAGGCTGAGAATCTTGAAAATATGAGAAATGTCAAGGAAAACAGGGAAGTAGGAGGTATGAAGTAAGAGGTATGAACGGGAATCTACGAGAGGGTAGTTGAAATGTACGAATGTATAAAAAAGAAATACGAAACAATACGTGTCATATTACTTCGTATTTCCTACAATATCCTGGTCTTTCAGATCTCGGACCTCCGACCTCCGACTTCATACATTGTGCTTCCTTCCTCATACATCGAACCTGATCCCTTGTGCCAGGGGCAATTGGGTGGAGTAGTTGATGGTGTTCGTCTGACGGCGCATATACGCTTTCCAGGCATCACTTCCGCTCTCGCGGCCGCCGCCTGTTTCTTTTTCTCCCCCGAAAGCACCGCCGATCTCGGCGCCTGATGTTCCGATATTGACATTGGCGATACCACAGTCACTACCAGCCGCAGAAAGGAATTGCTCTGCTTCGCGAAGGTTCAGTGTCATGATGGCCGAAGACAATCCCTGCGGAACGCCGTTCTGGATCCCGATGGCCTCATCCATATTTTTATATTGGAGGAGATAGAGGATGGGAGCGAAGGTTTCCTGCTGAACGATAGAATAGCCGGGCTGTGCTTCTGCAATGCAGGGGCGCACATAGCATCCGCTTTCATAGCCATCTCCCTCGAGCACGCCGCCTTCCACGATGAAACGGCCTCCTTCTTTTTTACAATTTTCGATCGCCTCCCTGTACAGGCGTACAGCATCCTTATCGATCAGCGGGCCCACATGGTTTTTTTCATCCAGCGGGTTGCCGATCCGGAGCTGTTTATAAGCCGATACCAGTTTATCTTTCACCTGTGGGTAAACATCTTCATGGATAATGAGCCGGCGGGTAGTGGTGCAGCGCTGGCCGGCTGTACCGACAGCTCCGAAAACAGCGCCACGAACGGCAATGTCCACATCCGCTTCTTTCGACACGATGATGGCGTTGTTGCCGCCCAGTTCCAACAGCGCCCTTCCCAGGCGTGAGCCTACGGCTGCGCCAACAGCTTTGCCCATTCGGGTAGAGCCGGTAGCGGACACCAAAGGAATGCGGTGGTCATTGGCCATCCATTCACCGGTTTCACGGCCGCCGATCACCAGGCCGCAAACACCTTCGGGAACGTTATTCTTTGCAAATACTTCTTCAACGATGTGCTGGCAGGCCACAGCGCACAAGGGCGTTTTTTCTGAAGGCTTCCAGATGCATACGTCGCCGCAGATCCAGGCCAGCATGGAGTTCCAGCTCCATACGGCTACAGGGAAATTGAAGGCGGAGATAATGCCAACGATCCCCAGGGGATGCCATTGTTCATACATGCGGTGCGCGGGGCGCTCACTGTGCATGGTGAGACCATGGAGCTGGCGCGACAGGCCCACAGCAAAATCACAGATATCGATCATTTCCTGTACTTCACCATATCCTTCCTGCAGGCTCTTGCCCATTTCGTACGACACCAGTTTGCCGAGCGGCTCTTTATAGTGGCGCAACGCTTCGCCGATCTGCCTCACCACTTCACCGCGTTTAGGTGCAGGCCATGTACGCCAGGCTTTGAATGCCTGTTCTGCCTGTGTCACTACTTCTTCATAACTTTTTTGATCGGCTGCCTGCACGGTACCGATCAGTTTGCCATCTACCGGAGAAAATGATTCTATGATCGTTCCTTTCGTGGCGATCCAGTTCTTGCCGGTCGATACGCCGGCGTTCGTTGCTTTTATTTTCAGTGCATCCAGGAAATCCAGCATGTCTGTAGATTTTAAACTGCAAAATTAGGAAATAAGTTTGTGGTTTGTTGTTGGTGGTTTGTTGTTCTTCATGCGTATCAACAATACTCAGCAAGGAGTGTTTTTATTCGGGATAATTAAGTAACGGATAACGACAAACCACCAACAACAAACCACAAACGATTTAATATTGTTCCTGTTCGTTGGGAAAATCGTTGCGTTTCACGTCCGTAATATATTGTTTCACGGCGCCTGTTACCTGTTCATGCAGGTTGAGGTACTGGCGCAGGAAACGTGGCTTGAATTCAGTGTTGATGCCGAGCATATCATGCATCACCAATACCTGCCCGTCGCAGTATTTGCCGGCGCCGATGCCGATGGTGGGTACATGCAGGCTTTCGGAGACTTCTTTGGCGAGCTGTGCGGGGATCTTTTCCAGCACCATGCCAAAGCAACCGGCCTGTTCCAGCAGTTTTGCATCTGCCCGCAGCTTATTGGCTTCCGCTTCTTCTTTGGCACGGACGGTATAGGTGCCGAATTTGTAAATGGATTGCGGCGTGAGCCCGAGATGGCCCATTACCGGGATGCCTGCTGCCACGATGCGGTTCACCGATTCGAGGATCTCCTGTCCGCCCTCCACTTTCACGGCATGTGCGCCTGTTTCTTTCATGATACGGATGGCCGAGGCGAGTGCTTCTTTTGAATTCGATTGATAATAACCGAAGGGGAGGTCCACCACTACCAGTGAACGGCTCACACCACGGATCACGGAGGAAGCGTGGTAGATCATCTGGTCGAGGGTGATAGGCAGGGTTGTTTCGTGGCCTGCCATTACATTGGAAGCGGAATCGCCAACGAGGATCACATCGATGCCTGCGGCATCGAAGATGCGGGCAAATGAAAAATCGTAGGCGGTGATCATGGAGACCTTTTCGCCATTGGCTTTCATTTTCTGCAGGGTATTGGTAGTGATCCGTTTGATTTCTTTGTTAACTGACATGGGGTTCCTTTAATTGTTTGTTGTTGGTCGTTGGTAGTTTGTTGTTGTCCGACAGGCGAATATTCCGGATAAAGGTAACCTCTTTTTGGTTCGGCTGATACAGATGAAGAAAGACAAACGACCAACCACAAACAGTTACACCGGGCGTTTTTTCAACTCTTCATAGAGGTGCTGGATCAGCCCATCGGCCAGGCCGATCTTGGGCACATAGATCTCTTCGATATTGGCCCAGCGCATCACATTGATATATATCTGCAGTGCCGGTACGATCACATCGGCGCGGTCTTCCCGCAATTTATAAAGGCGGACCCTTTCGGGAACGGAAAAGCTGTTGAACTCCTTATAATAATCTTTGAGCAGTTCGATATGCAGTGGTTTACCTTCTTTTCTCTTCGAGATGGAAAAGACCTTATTGATATTCCCGCCCGACCCAATGGCGATGATATCGTCGGGATGGCCTTTCGTTTCCCGGCGGATGAATTCCTTCATCTCCTCCCATTGTTTTTCCGCCACCTGTTGTTTCAGCAACCGGATGGTGCCGATATTGAAAGATCTCTTGAATACCAGTTTCCCGTCGGCAAAAAAAGTGAGCTCGGTGCTGCCACCGCCTACATCTATATATAGATAGGTATGTTCCTTGTCGAGTTTTTCTGCAATATGGTTCTCGTAAATGAGGGTGGCTTCGGCATCGCCGGTGATGATCTCGATATTGATGCCGGTCTCTTTTTTTACCCGGTCGATGATGGCGGGCGCATTGCCGGCGTCGCGCATAGCGGAAGTGGCGGCGGCTTTGAGGTGTTGGAGGGGAACGCCATAAGCGTCGAGCAGGAGTTTGTAAGCCTTGATCGTATTCATGATCATGGCCTCTTTATCTTCGGAGATATCTTTTGTTTCGAACACATCGAAGCCCAGCCTGAGGGGCACCCGTACGAGGTTGATCTTTTGGAATTCAGGTTTTCCGTATTCATTGTGGAACACGTCGGAGATCAGTAGTCGCGCTGCATTACTGCCTATATCGATAGCCGCCAGTCTCATGGATTAGTGGTTCAACCCTCCTCAGGCAGGCACTGCTTCTGCAGCTAATGGCTGCGTTGGTTCGGAATGAACGATCGTTTTTTGGTGTAAGTAATTATATATTTCTACCTGTGCCCGGACCTTTCTTTGTTTTTTATCACGCACATACCGGTTGCTCAGATCGTTGTCCAAAATTCTGGCTTTTACATTATCGCTCAGTTGAATTGCCAGTATATTTTTCAACACTTTTTTAATATTCTCGTCGATGATGGGGCAGGTGGCTTCTACCCGGTGATCGAGATTACGTACCATCCAGTCGGCCGAAGAGATATATACTTTCTCTTTTCCATTATTGTGGAAAATGAATACCCTGGCATGTTCCAGGTATTCGTCGATGATGCTCACGGCTTTCACCGGGTGCACGAATCTCGGGCTCTCCGAATACATGCAGAAGATGCCCCGGACGATGAGCTTGATCTCCACGCCGGCCCTGGCGGCTTCATACAGGCGGATGATCAGGTCTTCATCAGACAGGGAATTCATTTTAAGGGTGATGGCCGCATGCTTTCCTTCTTTGGCATTCCTGATCTCTTTACTGATAAGCCTGTTCAGCTCGCGGCGCAGGCTGATGGGGCAGGGGACCAGTGTTTTGCAGGCTTTGAGGAAACGGCCGCCGTCTTTCGGGTTGCCGAGATAATTGAACAGCCTGTTCACATCGGCCATGATGAAGCGGTCGGCCGTTAGCAGGCAATGATCGCCATACATGGTGGAGGTCTTTTCATTCAGGTTCCCGGTGCTCACGAAGCCGTAGTGAATGGTGCGGTTGTTCTGTCTTTTTTTGATGAGGCAGATCTTGGCATGCACTTTCATATTCGGCAGGCTGATCAATACTTTCACGCCTTCCTCTTCCAGTCTTTCTTTCCATTCGAGATTGGCTTCCTCATCGAACCGGGCCCGCAGCTCGAGCATTACGGTCACCTGTTTGCCATTGCGTACGGCATTGATGAGGGCATTGATCACTTTGGAATTGGAGGCGAGGCGATAGGCAGTGATCTTGATGGCCGTTACGTCCGGGTCGATGGCTGCTTCGCGCAGCAGGTCGATGATGGGGTTGAAAGAATGATAGGGGAAATTCAGCATGACGTCTTTCCGCAATACCACATCGGTAACGCGGATGGTATTTTTCAGCAACGGATGGAGAAATGGTTTCTTGCGTTGCCCTTTTTTCTGGAACACATCCGGGAAGTCCATGAAGTGGCGGAAATTGTGGATGCGGCCGCCGGGGATCACGCTTTCTTTTCTCGACAGGTTGAGTTTGCGGATCAGGAAGTCGAGCAGCCCGTCGTCCATTTCCTTGTCGTACACAAAACGGACGGGCTTGCCTTTGCGACGGTTCTTCACGCCTTTTTCGATCTTCTGGATCAGGGAGGTCGACACATCATTATCGATATCGATCTCTGCGTCCTTCGTCACTTTGAAGATCCAGGATGCGTGGCGGTCGTACCCGAAATAGGAGAAAATGCTTTTCAGGTTGAAACGGATCACATCTTCGAGCAGGATGATATGGTGTTCACCTTCCGGGGAGGGCAGTTTGATAAAGCGGCCCACCGCTTTTGAAGGGACTTCGATGATGGCATATTTTCTCTTGAGGCTCCCATCCCTCCGGGAGAGCAGCACCCCGAGGTAGATCGATTTATCGCGCAGGTAGGGGAGTTGGGGAATACTCTCGATCATGAGCGGGATGATATTGGAACGAACTTCTTCTTCGAAATAATTGTGCACGAAACGTTGCTGGTCTTTGTTGAGCTGGCGTTCATTCACCAGGTAGATCTTTTCTTTTTCCAGTTCCCTGCGAACGGTTTCCCAGATCTGGTTGAACTCCGACTGCTGCTGGAGCACGATCTGTTGGATCTCGTCGAGGATGCGGCCGGGCGACTGTTCCAGGTGCATATTTTTGATCCTGCTGCCCAGGGAGGCCATTCTTTTGAGGGTAGCCACCCGGACGCGGAAGAACTCGTCGAGGTTATTGGAAAATATCCCGAGGAACTTGATGCGTTCACGCAATGGCACGGTCGGGTCGGCTGCCTCTTGCAGAACGCGGGCATTGAAAGATAACCAACTGATATCCCTGGCAATTGTTTTTCGCTTCATCTGGTTGTTATTTATATTTATCTATGGTCAGATGGAACCTCGCAGTATTCATTGTGAGCTAACCTGTGCTTGGTTTCATAGATTGCATGTAATACCCCGGTTTTCCCAAAGATGGGAATCCTAAAATGAACTTTAAATTAAGGAATTATTAATTATTGGCCTAATTATCAATGGGTTTGGGTGGGTGTTTTGGCCACGAAGGCACGGAGGCACAAAGGAAAAGAAAATTTAGTTTTGCTCAACACTGCCGAAGGTAGCTTTGTGCCTTGATAAGGATTCCGGTTTTCTTGTGAGATTGATCACCTTATTGAGGCACAAAGCCTTGCTGATAAGCTGATAAATTGACAGGTTGGGAGTTAGAAAATTCAACTTCTTATCCTTTGTGCCTCCGTGCCTTCGTGGTCCATAAGATAGGTTGAACAGGGTTATACACATTGTGCACAACCCCAATCGAAAAAAACGTGACTTTCTTTTTGTTTATTGATCGGTATTTCCGACCTTTGCCGTCCTAAATTTTTGAAGTCATGGCAAGAGTATGTCAGGTGACAGGTAAGGTCCCGGTAACAGGCCACCGTGTTTCCCACTCAAATATCAAGACCAAACGCCGGTTTTTACCCAACCTGCAGGTGAAGCGTTACTACCTTCCCGAAGAGGAAAAATGGATCACATTGAAACTCTCTACTGAAGGTATCCGTACCATCAATAAAAGAGGACTGTACAATGTGGTGAAGGAACTGAGGGCAAAGGGTGAAAAAATCTAAATAACATTTTCAAATCTGTATTATGGCAAAGAAAGGTAACAGAGTGCAGGTGATCCTGGAATGTACTGAGCACAAGAACAGTGGTCAGCCCGGTACAAGCCGTTATATCACTACCAAAAATAAAAAGAACAACCCTGAGCGTCTTGAGCTGAAAAAGTTCAATCCGGTCCTCAAGAAGGTGACTGTTCATAAAGAAATCAAATAATTTTTCAAATTTGAACCATGGCAAAAGCAGCTAAAACCGCGATCAAGACGAAGGACCAGAAAGCCGCTTCAGAAGCGAAGAACTGGACGAAAGTGATCCGCTCAGTGCGCAGCCCCAAGACAGGTGCCTATACCTTCAAGGAAAGCATCGTGCACAAGGACAAGATCAAGGAATTCCTTGCAAAAAAATAAGTTGGAGTTGGTAAGTACAATATTAAAAGCTGTTCTGTTCCAGGAACGGCTTTTTGTATTTTAGATCGCCCGGAAATATTTAATTTTCCGCTTTTTCTTACACATCATTTCAAATCAGCATCATGGGATTTTTCGGAAAACTCTTCGGCAAGAAAGAAAAAGAATCGCTCGACCAGGGATTGCAGAAAACCAAAGAGGGCTTCCTCTCCAGGATCACCAAGGCCATTGCTGGCAAGAGCACGGTAGACGATGAAGTGCTCGACAACCTCGAAGAAGCACTGGTAGGCGCAGATGTCGGTATCGATACCACTGTTCAGATCATAGACCGCATCGAGAAGCGGGTGTCCAAAGATAAATACCTCAATACCAATGAGCTAAACAGGATATTGCAGGAAGAGATCGAAGGGGTGCTGGTGGATGCCGATGCCGGTTCAGCCTATACCTTCGATTCGGAGCTGACGGCCAGACCTTTCGTGGTCCTGGTGGTGGGCGTGAACGGAGTGGGCAAGACCACCACTATCGGAAAGCTCGCTTATAATTTCAAAAAAGCCGGAAAATCTGTTTTGCTCGGCGCTGCCGATACATTCCGGGCCGCCGCCGTCGACCAACTGACCATCTGGAGCGAAAGGGTAGGCGTGCCTATCGTGAAACAATCCATGGGCTCCGATCCTGCATCCGTAGCTTTCGATACCGTGCAAAGCGGCGTCGCCAAAGGAGTGGATGTGGTGATCATCGATACGGCCGGCCGGCTGCATAACAAAGCACATCTCATGGATGAGCTGAGCAAGATCAAAAGGGTCATACAGAAACATATTCCCGAAGCGCCCCATGAAGTATTGCTGGTGCTGGACGGTTCCACAGGCCAGAACGCACTGGAGCAGGCCAAACATTTTACGGCAGCCACCGATGTTTCAGCACTCGCCATCACCAAGCTCGATGGAACTGCAAAAGGCGGCGTGGTGCTGGCCATCGCCAACCAGTTCAAAATCCCTGTAAAATTCATTGGAGTAGGTGAGAAGATGGAAGACCTGCTGGTGTTCGATAAGCACGAGTTCGTGGACAGTTTGTTCAATCTGAATGGATGAACTGTCTGTCTGAACCATGATTTGTTGGATAAAATCCAACAAATCATGGTTCAGACAGACAAGGAAGACCAGCAAAAGCCGGTCTTCGTTAGAGAGCCTTTTAGCTCCTGGGTAACACCACATGATCGATCAGGTGTATAACTACGTTATTACGACGTAAATCCCTTTCATTATCAGAGCAGCTTATCCGAATGGGCCCGATTTTTTTGTTACATGTAACTGAAATACTTACGAGAGCAATTGGGAAATTGGATTTTTCATACGTGAAATTTTTTTAGTCCCTACATTTGGTGATAGGTTGAAAAGTAAACCTGTCAACGGCAATCATTCTTCATCTAAAGAACTCCCTATGGCATATTGGCTTGTTAAATCAGAACCCGCTGCGTACTCTTGGGACCAATTCGTAAAAGACAAACAAACTTACTGGGATGGTGTGCGGAATTACGCAGCGCGCAACCATCTCAAAGCAATGAAGAAAGGGGATGAGGTGTTGTACTATCACAGCAATGAAGGACTGGCCATCGTTGGCATCGCCAAAGTTGTGAAAGAGTTTTACCAGGACCCCACCACCGATGAGGAAGCCTGGGTAGTGGTTGACCTGAAACCGGAGAGGCGCTTGAAGCACCCCGTTAGCCTCGACCAGATCAAGGCCGACAAACGCCTGGCCAATATGGCCCTTGTCCGCATCGGCAGGCTTTCCGTTCAGCCCGTAACAGAGGATGAATGGAAAGTGGTCATGGAACTCGCCAAAGAGGTTTAACATTCCATCCAGGTTACTTTTTTAGGTGCAGCAGCATTAATGGATATGCACTGCACAAAAAGTAACCATGCATACTATTATAATTTATACCGGAAAAATAGCTGCCCATCAAGGGCAGCTATTTTTTTTATGTAATCATATATAGCAGTGCATCCACTTAACATTCGACACTAAAAAATATCGCCATGAAAATTTCAGTTTTGCTGCCGGCAGCCTTGTTGCTGGTATGGGCCAGTTCCTGCAATTATATGAGTGCTCACAAAAAGGAAGTGGCAACAAATGCCGTGGCCCAGGTCTCCGCGTCTAAGCAGGAAGAAAAATTGTTCTCCGGCAATATGGCCGCAGATTCTACAGCTCAGGAAACTCCGGCCCCACCGCAGGTTTCGAAGGACAAGACTTCCACTCCCAATCCCGACTGGGATAAAAAGATCATCAGGAACGCCAACCTGAACATTGAAGTAAAGAACTACAGGGCCTTCAATGAACTGGTGCGCAATGCCGTTCGCCAGGCAGGCGGTTATATTGCACAGGAAGAACAAAATGAATCCAGCTACAAGATCGAGAACTCTATGACGATCAAAGTACCGGTGGCCCGCTTCGATGAGGTCTGCCAGGCACTTGCACCTTCCACCGAAAAGGTCATGATGAAAAAGATCACTTCGGAAGATGTTACAGGTGAGGTGGTGGATACGAAAGCGAGACTGGAAGCCAAAAAAGAAGTGCGGCTTCGCTACCTGGAACTGCTCCGGCAGGCGAAGAATATGAAAGAGATCCTGGAAGTGCAGCAGGAGATCAATGAGATCCAGGAGAATATGGAAGCTGCCGCAGGACGTATCAATTATCTTTCCCATGCAGCAGCCATGAGCACCATCCAGCTTAACTTTTACCAGGTATTGGATGTCAAGGCAAATGATGTTACTGAACCCGGCTTCGGACAGAAAGTATTGCTGGCATTGAACAATGGATTACAGTGGTTGGGAGAACTGCTGGTAGTGGTGCTTAACCTCTGGCCTTTGTGGCTGGCGCTCGGCCTGGCCTGGTATGGTTATAAAAGGCATAGGGGGCAGTTGGCAAGGGCCAAAGCAGCCGTTTCGAAGAATGAAGCATGATCGTTATCAACAAAAAGATGAAAAATATCGGTTATACATAACAGTTGGTGTCTTTTCATTATTTTTGGTTATGGGTAAAAAGAAACTGGTTGTGCTTACCGGCGCCGGGATCAGCGCCGAAAGCGGATTGAAAACGTTCAGGGACAGTGATGGTCTCTGGGAAGGGTTCGATGTTACAGAAGTGGCAACGCCCAGGGGCTGGAAAAAGAACCCGGCCCTGGTGCTCGACTTTTACAATTTGCGCCGGGTCAATGTGAAGGAAGCGGAGCCCAATGCGGCCCACTTTGGATTGGCTGCGCTGGAAGCGGATTTCGACGTGCATATCATCACCCAGAATATTGATGATCTGCATGAGCGGGCTGGTTCCACGAAGATCCTGCACTTGCATGGCGAGATATTCAAGATGCGGAGCGAGAAAGATGAATCACTGGTATACGAGATCACCGGCGATATCAACCTGGGCGATAAAGCAGAGGACGGGGCCCAGTTACGGCCGCATATCGTATGGTTTGAAGAGCCGGTGCCCATGATCGAAGCGGCCATCCCCATCGTACAGCAGGCGGAGATATTTGTGGTGGTGGGCACTTCACTGGTCGTGTATCCTGCAGCAGGGTTGTTGCACTTCGCGGCGCCCTATATTCCCAAGTTCATTGTCGACAAGAAGATACCCGACACATCTTCCTATTATAACCTGAAAGCAATTGAAAAACCTGCCAGCACTGGCGTTGCTGAGTTGACAGACCTGTTGAAAGAGCTGAAATAATTATTGCTCATGGAAGATGATACCATTGGCCTGCAGTTCCTGCAGTACTGGTCCATAGATCTCAGGCAGGATAGGAATATGAAGGCCGGAAAGCCGGATTTTTCCCTGCAGGATCAGTTTAGCGGCGATGCCAAGCGGAAGCCCCACTGTTTTTGCCATGGCAGTATGTAGCTGGTCTTCGCCATGAACGATCAGGTAGCTGTCGACCTTTTCGGTCTTCCCGTTCTTTTCATATTCTATTTCGTGTAGCATCACGATCATGTCTTTATCGTGCGGCTTCAATACGAGTTTTTGTTCGAGCGCGAACTGCAGCACATCGGCAGCGCTGCACTGTCCTTTATTGATCAATGTTTCGCTATCATCGGCCCCCAGGAAAAACAATTGCTTCATGGAGAGATTGGCTTCATGCATTTGTCCGGCCACAGTAGCCGCCGCCTTTGTCTTCACTTCATCCAGGTTCACATCCATCAGTTCTCCCTTGTGATCGATCATCATGAATTCCTGCAATTCCTTCCACTGCGCAGCATCGGCTTTCTCTTCGGCTGCCAGCAGTTGCTGTAATTTTTCCAGCAATTGTTTTGTCTGCGTAAATCGGGCAGTGAGCTGTTTCTCGATCCAGTCTGAAAAGCCATGCTTATTGAAATGTTCCTGGAAAAAGCGTTTCAGGGAAAGGCCATTGGTATCATATTCGATAGTCTCGTCGGTGAGCTTCAGTTCAATGATATTCTTCCAGCCAAAACAGAACTCAGGATAACGCAGGGTGGTGCGTACAAAGGTGCCGGCCTCTTCCAATCCATAGACCGGGATATAGCCAAGTGAATCCCGGTTGGGATAGTAAGCGAGGTAGCCGAGTTGCGGGATATCCACCACGCGTTTGGGGTCGAAGAGATTTTCGTATTTCATATTCACCACTTCGCTGTTCTCTTTAAACGTTGCGCCGGCCTTTCCGGCCATGACCACGTTGCGTGGGTTCCAACTGATCTTGTAATGCCAGGGATTGTCATCGCTCTCCGGTGCTACCAGTCCGCCGCAATGCGATTTGAATGAAGTGATCCGGCCGCCATCCGCCTTGATCGAATGGATGAGCTGCATGGCGCTCATGTGATCGATGCCGGGATCGAGCCCCATTTCACAGAGGAATAAAAGACCTTTCCGATGTATCTCATTTTTCAGGGCAGCGATCTTATCGTCGATATAAGATGCGGTCAGCAAATTCTTTCCTGCCTGTACGCAATCCCTGGCAACCAGGAAATGGAGGGAAGGAGGAAGGAGGGAGATCACGATATCCGCAGACCTGATCAGTTGGGAACGTTCCCCTTCATTTTCCACATCGATGGAAAGGGCTTTTGTATGAGGAGCATTGCCTGTTTTGGATCTGGCCAGTTCGAGGTTGCCATCAACAACGGTAAGGGTCCAGTTATTCAATGCGCATTCATTCACCAGGTAATCAATAAGGCATGTGGCTGATTTTCCTGCACCGAAAACGAGAATTTGCTTCATGAATGCAAGATAATGAAAAGACAAGAACAGCCGTCCCGATCGCTTTCGGGGCGGCTGTTGTAGGTTGAACCGTCCATGGAATGTGGTTTATTGCTGTAGTTTTATTTCACCGAGATTGGCGGAATTTCCTTCTCTGACTGCTACATCCAACACCACATCTTTCAACGGCTCCCTGGCGTCGATGAGCACTGTCCAGGATCCAGGTTTAATGGTAAATGTAAAGGTTCCGTTTGTTGGCTTGATCTTGATGGAATCTGTTCCATTGATGGCATAGACCTTATCGGCGCCATCGGCGGGTACGACCTTACCGGTAATAGTGGCCCTTTGCATGGCGCGGAAGGCGTGTAATCCGGCAACCGCAACAATGATTGCGACGAGGGTGGCAAACGTCTTCTTCATGACATACGTGTTTTCGGTGAAGAATAAGCATTTCAATGGCACGCAACGTTGAACTGCAGGCTTAGAGCCAAATAAGGGATCGATTCTTCTGTTGTTGGCCGGTAGGTTAAAAGGGAAGAGCCTTGTTTGTAGAGATTGTTAATGCTCCAACTACTATGCCAATACGAAACGATGTGGAAAATTATTGACCGGGGAAGCGCACTTATTACACTGAGTAACAATTTAATAACAGAGTGGGTCAGAACCCTGCATGGGCAATGCCCAGGGCTTTGGAGTTGATCCGGGTGATCACATAATCGATCGAAACACCGCGGGTAGTACGTGGGGCCTCCAGCGTTTTTTGGGTTCCGGCAGCTACATCACTGAATAACAGATGCTGTACTTTGACGACCCGTTTTTCGGGCCCCAGGTATTTGATCTCCAGTTCTACCTCATCGAGGGAGAAGGGGCTATTGTTGGAAAGGGTGAATGTCAATTGAGATATCCCACCCAGTACGCCGGTCTTGAACGGGCTGGCTTCCACCTGCACCAACTGGCGGATATGCTGGCGGGCCGAACTGGTGGCAGCTTCGTTCGACTGCCCCTTTTCTTCGGGTTTATTGGTCACTACGGCCGGTACGATCTTTACGTCGGGCGTTTTAATATCGGATGTTGCGGGGCGTTTGTCCTCCGGCATCAGGGCCTTTTCCTTTCTCACCTCCGTTGCGGCGATGTCTTGTTTTGGCTGATGATGGGGAACGGTCTCTTTCTTTTCTTCCTGTAGCTGTTGGTTAGCTGTTGTGGAGGATGGTCCTTTTTCTTCGGGTTTATTGGGCCCGGCCACCTGACCAGTGTTTTCTTTATTCTGTAATTGCTGGACCAGTTTGTCGAGGTTGGCCTGGTTATCGGAATGCTGACGGTTATACGTGATGGCGATGCCGATCACTACGCCACCGAGGATGAGGCAGGCAGCTACGAGGCCGCGCATCAGTAATTTATAATTATCCCTTGCCGGTTTTCGCAGTGGGAGGGTAGCAGTGGTTTTATTCTGCTGGTTGTACGACTGACCTACCAATGTCGAAAAGCTTGGACTGGCAGGGGTTTGCGGATCGTCTTCGAAAGAAGCGGTACTTTCCGGAAAGACCGGGTATGATTCAGGTAATTCATTGTTTGCCGGCAATGTTTCCTGTTCCTTCAGTTCTTTTACAGGTACTTCTTTTTTGGCGGCGGAGATATTGATGGTATTGATGGCAGTTGCCTTACCAGGTGCGGCAGGCAGCGTAACATAGATCTTTTTGGAAGCAATGGAGGGAGTGGTCGCATTCGTTTGTGCTATGGGGATAGTGCCTGTATTGACCTGGGCCGACTGGCCGGTAGCGGATTGCTGCGCCGGTTTTTTGTAAAAGCGATCGTAGGGCTGCTCTTCCACGGCCGGTGCAAATGGTTTCAGTTCTTCGATCTCACTGGGATAGCGCCAGGCAGCACTTTTACCTTCAAGCCATACAAGGTCGTATGCTTTCAATCCTTTTGTGATCAGTTCCTCGACCGAATATGGTCCCGATTGTTTATTATCCCGCAATAACAGATACTTGTTCATGATTCACCAATAAGTAAACAATAGATATCGAATTGCACCAGTTGCCCATAAGCAGGTCATTTCCGGACCGGATGTCTGAAGGGTAGAACGGTTGGGGATATCGGAAGGTATTGGATCGTAGGCTTACTGCAAGTTAACTGATGGCAAGGTCTGTACCAAAAATGCCATGGGGAAAAATCTTCAAAGAGCCGTTAAAATACCAGTTGGCAGTTGGCAGTTGGCAGTTGGCAGTTGGCAGTTGGCAGTTGGCAGTTGGCAGTTGGCAGTTGGCAGTTGG